>Ga0265303_10001053_pt1 | contig 16546 bp, 17 predicted proteins | sample Helome_2_FD_192494 | JGI IMG/M metagenome (GOLD analysis project Ga0265303, IMG submission 192494) | Marine sediment microbial communities from subtidal zone of North Sea - Hel_20160317 (Illumina Assembly) | ecosystem: Environmental > Aquatic > Marine > Subtidal zone > Sediment ... | reverse complement strand
CAATAATCGCCGATGAAATGGCCATCGGAGTCATCAATAATAAAACTACGGCAACCCGTCTGATCCCGGTGCCCGGAAAAAAAGCCGGTGACAGCGCCTATTTCGGAGGTCTTCTGGGCCAGTCCATAATTTTACCTGTAAACAACCCGCAACAGGCCAACCGATTTATAAGGCATGGCGGCTTAATACCCGCACCCGTACAAAGCCTGACCAACTAGTCCTATTATTGATCTGAAAACTCGAATACATGAATGATAATTCTAAAATATTAAACCAGAATCTAAAATCGGCCTGGATTTGGCCGCCAATCGTAGACGTTATCAAGTACATACTGGTGCTATCCGCCATTACCTGGCTAGTGTTAAACGGTACGGAGAAGCTTGGATATAACTGGCAGTGGTACCGGGTGCCGCAATATCTTTATGCCATAACTGATGGGCAGTTCATATCCGGTCCACTGCTCGATGGGCTGCTGGTGACCTTTCGGATCACAGCCATCAGTCTCATACTGGCTTTTTGTTTTGGGTTGATGACCGCCCTTTTGCGGCTGTCAAACTCACTTATAGGAAAGATACTCTCCCGTGGCTACGTCGAGATCATTCGCAACACGCCCCTGCTGGTCCAGCTGTTTTTTATCTACTTCGTATTGTCGCCTGTATTTGATATCAGTGCCTTTACTTCCGCCGTCCTTGCCCTGAGCCTGTTTGAAGGCGCCTATGCATCGGAAATATTTCGGGCTGGTATCGTCTCCATCCACAAAGGTCAATGGGAAGCAGCTTTAAGTATTGGTTTGAACACCTATCAGACCTATCGTCTGATAGTTTTACCCCAGGCCGTTCGACGTATCCTCCCGCCCTTGACCAGCCAAGCGGTTTCTTTGATAAAAGACTCGGCTCTGGTCAGCACGATTGCAATTTATGATTTAACCATGCGGGGCCAAACGATCATCGCAGAAACCTTTCTAGTTTTTGAAATCTGGTTCACTGTGGCAGCCATTTATCTGACAGTTACGCTGGCACTGTCAGTAACGGTGTTTTATATGGAAAAGAAATTTAAAATAGAATACTAATGCCATACGTTTATAATAAACACGGAGCCAAGCGACGCCGGAATTTTAGGTGTCTTCTGCTGTATAGAGTTTCATAACACATTTCACTAATTTCGGAAAAGGGGGACATCCAATGAAAACCTGCATAAAATGCGCACTCATGTTCATTATGTCAGTATTAATCTTAGGTCAGGCCGGATCGGCAACGGCCGGAAAACTTCAACAGGAGCTTGTTCAGGAAAGTGCGGTGGAACAGATAATAAAACGAGGAACCCTAAAAGTGGGTATGTCAACCTTTGTCCCCTGGGCCATGAAGGATAAAACCGGCAAACTTATCGGTTTTGAAATCGATGTGGCCACCCGGTTGGCGGAGGATATGGGAGTTAAAGTCGAGTTTACACCCACAAAATGGGCCGGTATCATCCCGGCTCTGTTAACCGGAAAATTTGATGTCCTTATCGGCGGCATGAGTGTTCGGCCGGATCGAAATTTAAAAGTAAACTTCACCATCCCATATGATTATGCCGGTCAATCCCTGGTTGCCAACCAAAAGCTGGCCGCCGGCTTCAGCAGCCTGCAAGATTTTAACCGCCCGGATGTTGTTATCGCAGCCCGACTGGGATCAACCGCCGCCGACGCTGCCAAAAGATTTATGCCCAAATCAAAAAAGCGCTTTTTTGATGATGAAGCCCAGGTGATTCAGGAAGTCGTCAACGGCCAAGCCCATGCCGCCGTGGCATCCGCACCATTGCCGGCATTTCAGGCCATTAAATATCCCGACAGGCTCTTTCTGCCCTTTCAAGGAACATTTACCAAAGAGCCCATCGGCTTTGCTTTGAGAAAAGGCGATTTTGACACGCTCAATTATTTTAACAACTGGATTCGAGTAGTAGAAGCCAAAGGATGGCTTGCAGAGCGCAAAAATTATTGGTTTGAAACCAAAGACTGGGAAGGGATGCTTAAATAGTCACCGGTGCCGGGGGATAGGGATTAGCCGAACGTTGGTTTAGCTTCTACTCTGCATTTCCTATTTTCGGGTGTCAGGTGTCGGGTTTCAGGTGTCAGGAAATAACAACCCGAAATCTAAGAACCGATCCATAGAATACTATTTAGCAACCTTCCGGCTTCGCTCGCTTTTATTATGATCTTTTGAATACCCCATCCGCTTGCGGTGGGGTAAGCACGCGGAAGAGGGGTTTGGGGGGAAACTACGTGTCCCCCCAAGTAGGATCAGATTTTAATCCGCTTTGATACCCCGCCCGCTTGCGGCGGGGATATTCATTATTTTTCATTTTTTCCAGCGTTCCTGAAAACCGACACCTGACACCTGGAAACTAAAGGGATTTGGCTTGTTTAATCAAAAAACCAAATTTACCACTATCGACCTGGTCCTGTCCCTTGTGCTGCTTTCCGCGGTGATTTATGCGGTTTATAAAATTCATATCGGTTTCAGCTACAAATGGAATTGGGGGGCAATCCCTCAATATTTCCTGCGCTACGACGCGGAGATTAAAAGCTGGGTGCCGAATATCCTTTTGCAAGGATTCTTGACCACCATCCGCTTAAGTATCTGGGCCACCATCTTTGCCACCTTGATTGGCGCCGCTATGGGGCTTTTCAGAGTCAGCCGCAGCCTGTTTAGACGATTGATTGGCGGAACTTATGTTGAGTTGATCCGAAACTTGCCCCCGCTGGTAATCATTTTCATTTTCTATTTTTTTGTCGGAGATCAAATTCTGCCCCAACTGGGCGCTGAGGAATTTATTAGAAACAGCAGTGAACGCACCCAGGCCGTCTTTGCGGTTTTCTTTGCCCCGCCCCCCCTTTTCACGGCCTTCCTGTCAGCCCTGATTACGCTGTCTTTATTTGAAGGGGCCTATATTACCGAAATCGTCCGGGCAGGCATCCAATCCATCGAAAAAGGACAATGGGAAGCGTCCGCCGCGCTGGGTTTCTCCAGGTGGCAGCAGATGCGCTACGTTGTTCTTCCCCAGGCCGTGCAGCGAATTCTGCCGGCCCTGGCCGGCCAACTCATCTCAACGATCAAAGACTCCGCCATCGTCTCCGTCATTTCAATCCAGGAATTGACGTTTCAGGCCATGGAGTTAATGTCCTCGACCTATCTAACTTTCGAAATCTGGATTAGTATCACCCTCATGTATTTAACGCTCACCCTAAGCTGCTCCCTGGCCGTCGAACGCCTGGAAATATATATGCGTAAAAGCACCGCATAAAAAATTCCGTTTCAAAAAATATGAAAGCACGAAATGGTATACAAATTTTCGTGCTTTCACTATGATTTTTTGGGGCCACGATCTTATTTTACTGAGACTACCGGGCATGGAGCCTGAAGGATAATGTATTGGGCCGTGGATCCCATCAGAAGCTTGCCGACTTTTGATCTCCGCTTGACGCCGACAATAATTTCATCTACCTGATTTTCTTTTGCAAATTCTACGATATCCTCACCCGGGGATAACCCGCGAATTAACAGGTGCGTGTCACAAATAATCTCATTATCATCAAACAGGGATTTGGCCCATTTAAGCCCCTTTTCAGCCTCGGTGATTTCTTCTCGCTGACCTTCGGTTCCTTTTTCCATGGATGTGACCACCGCCACGGAGGCGCCTAATGCCTTTGCATGGGTTTTTGCCAGGTCTAAAGCTTCTTTTGCCGAATTCGTTCCGTCATATCCAACTAAAATTCTCATATCGATCTCCCCATTCAGGTTCAAATTCTGAATTTGGTATGCTACCCGTGAAACTGATCTACCAGGTTAGCACTTCTGCCGCGCTAGATTAGCCAAATATCAATTTAAATCCATAGCATACCCTGTTAAAAAATGCCACAGTATTAAATCACCAATCGGTGAATATCCAATTTATAGTGCTGATATTACAAAAGATACACCATCCAATGTGTTTTCACGTGAAACCTGATCTAATTATATGATTTCATTTCATGGGCTCGTATGCTATTAGGACAGGCTTGAGGCTGGAAAGCAGGAAGGCTTGAAAATTCTAAATGATTGCAGGCTTTTCAGCCTCCCTGCTTACCGGCCTCCCGGCCATCATTCTTGACTTCAATCAGTAATCAACTACTGAGAATTGGATTTGTCCGTCTTTGAGTATCAGGTGTAACAATGATTCAGGTCACAGACAGCATCCGCCTGCATGAAAACGAAATCCAACTGGATTTTATAAGGGCCTCAGGGCCGGGCGGACAAAACGTCAACAAGGTGTCCTCTGCCGTTCAGCTCCGTTTTAACGCCGCCAAATCTTCAGCCCTAACTGAGAACATTCGCAACCGATTAAAACTAATCTCCGGCCATCGAATGACGGCCGAAGGCATATTAATCATTGAGGCACGACGCTATCGGAGCCAGGATCGCAATCGCGAAGACGCCATCGATCGCCTGGTTACGTTAATCCGCAAGGCCGCTGAAACACCCAGGCCGCGGCGGCGAACCAAACCCTCCCCGGCGGCCAAACAAAAAAGGCTGACTGCCAAACGGCATCGAGGGGAAATCAAACGTCGGCGGCGCATCGTTCGCAGCGCGATGGAAGATTCTTGACAATGTCAGGAAGTATTAAATCATATTTTGGATTAACTAAAATTTGACGACTGGAGGATAGCGATGGGCGGTTTATTCGGAAGTGTTGATAAGGAAGACTGTATAGATGATCTTTTCTACGGCACCGATTATCATTCACACCTTGGGACCAAACGAGCCGGCCTGGCCGTAAAAAACGGCAGCGACTTTTCAAGGTCGATCCATAATATTGAAAATGATTATTTCCGATCCAAATTTGAATCCGACCTGCCCAAATTGCAGGGCAATAAAGGCATCGGGGTTATCAGCGACCATGACCCGCAGCCCTTGATCATCGGCTCTCACTTGGGCCCTTTTGCCATCGTCACCGTTGCCAAAATAAATAACATTGACGAGCTGGCAGCCCGGGCCTTTCAAAATAAAAGGCATTTCTCTGAAATAAGTGGCAGTGAGTTGAGCCCCACCGAACTGGTGGCTATGCTGATCTCAGAGAAAGGTTCATTTGAGGCGGGTATCCAATATGCCCAGGAATCAATCAAAGGCTCGTGTTCGTTGCTATTGCTGACAGCGGAAGGTATCTATGCCGCCAGGGACAAACTGGGACGAACGCCGATAATCATCGGCCGCAAAGAAGGTGCCTATGCCGCGTCATCGGAATCCTGCGCCTTTGCCAACCTTGGCTACGATATTGACCGCTATTTAGGACCCGGTGAAATTGTGATGATGACGGCCGATGGATATGAGCAGCGAAAAAGACCTAACGACCAGATGCAAATCTGCTCCTTTCTATGGGTATATTACGGATACCCCGCTTCCAATTATGAGGGCATCAATGTCGAAGCCGTCAGAAATAAATGCGGACAGGCCCTGGCACAAAATGACGCGGTCGAAATTGATTTTGTGGCCGGGATACCGGACTCGGGGATCGGCCATGCCATCGGATATGCCTCCGCAAGATGTATCCCCTATATGAGACCTTTTGTAAAATATACCCCTACCTGGCCCCGCAGCTTTATGCCCCAGAATCAAAGCATCCGAGATCTGGTTGCCAGAATGAAATTGATCCCGGTCAGAGAACTGATTGAAGGCCAAAGGATTCTTTTCTGCGAAGACTCCATCGTCAGAGGCACCCAACTCACAGACAATGTCCAGATATTATACGATTACGGGGCCAAAGAAGTGCACATGCGACCGGCCTGCCCTACGCTGACTTACCCCTGTGAATTTCTGAATTTCTCCACCTCCCGGGCCACCACCGATCTGGCCGGCCGCAGCGCCATCAAAAAGCTTGAGGGCACAGATGATCAATTTCTGGAAGATTACGCCACCGACGGCTCGGAAAAAAATCTGGCAATGATTGATCAGATACGGCAACGTTTGCGGCTGACCTCGTTGAAATACCAGAGATTGGACGATCTCGTCGAAGCCATCGGGTTGCCCAAAAAGACATTATGCACCCACTGCTGGGACGGCAGCAGTTATTTCTAATTACAAATATAATATTTTAAGCTCGCCCACATATTTGAAGCGAAAGGCATTTAACTGAGATACTAAATTCACTATTTGCCCCTTCAAATTATCATCTTCCTGATTTACATTTTTGGATAGGGTATCCAATTTTCTTACCATCGGGGAAGTTGCATTGAAGTATCGTGATTTAATAAAGATTTCTTCTTCGGAGATGCTGCCATATAAAAACTGCTTCTCAAATTCATCAAGTTCTACCGCATGTGACTCTATTAATCCAGAAATATCCATTATATATTTCTCCTATTCTATTTAAAAAATAAAATAGACCTTTTTGATTGAGTAAAGGGAAGCTCGTACGTTTCGACTGTCAGGGAATAGGGGCGATGATTGGCGTTCTGATCGTCCTGATTTCCCCGTACAAAGGATCGTACCGCCTCCACCTCTGTTTGATCCACCTTCCCTTTTAAGGCGATGATTTCCCCATTCGAACCCAATAATGGCAGGGCTTGATGGACAAAGGATATCAGATCAGTTAAAGCGCGACTGGTGATGAAATTAAAATGCTTTTGGTATGCGCAATCGCCAGCCAAATCTTCGGCCCGAATGTGCAGCGCTTCGATACCCTCCAGTTTCAGGGTGCGGATGACGTGTTGCAAAAAGTTTACTTTTTTACGGGAAGCATCGATCAGGGTGATCGACAGGGAGGGAATGACTACCTTGAGGGGGATGCCGGGAAATCCGCCGCCGGAGCCTATGTCCAGCAGAACGGTGCCCGGTGATATCAGATTAGCGGGCGCCAGCGAATCCACAAAGTGCTTGATGGCGATTTCATAGGGATCGGTAATGGCGGTGAGGTTGATGATTTGGTTCCAGTGAAGAAGTTCGGCGGCGTGGGCGGCAAACAGGTCGGTGTGGCGGCGATCAAGATCAAGATCGAAGGCCTGCACACCTTCAAGAATCAACTTCGACCATTCGTTCGATCCGATTTTCATGATATAAAGCTCATAGCCTGGAGCTCATAGCTCGTAGTAGAAAGGATTTCAATCCTTTGAACTTTCAGCTACCAGCTATGAGCTATCAGCTGATGTGTACGTGAGCATTTTGAATCGACTGCGATGCACCCTTAAAAATTAAAATCGATGCGGAATCCAGCTATGCTGGGCAACTCAGCGATCGGACATTAGATGAGGATATGAAGCCGCTTTTAGTTGATGCAGACGCGTCTGACTTCCGCCATATCCGTATGGCCCTCAAACACCTTCATGATTCCGTCTTGTTTCAGAGTGGACATCCCTTCTTTCATGGCCATCTCAAATATTTGTTCGGTGCTGGCCTGATTTTTTATCATCAATTTAATTTGGGGGGTGCCTTCCATTAACTCATGGATGCCCATACGGCCGCGGTACCCGGTTCCGGAACAGTTCTCGCAGCCATTGGCGTTGTAAAGGTTCATCCCTTCCTCATATTCAATTCCGGATTGACTAAAATAGTTTTTGCCGTAATCCGAAACGACCACCTCAAAATCTTCCTTGGTCACCGGATTCTCCTCGCGGCATTTGGTGCACAGTCGGCGTGTCAACCGCTGGGCCAAAACCCCCAAAAAGGCATCGGAAAAATTAAGGGGATTCAGCCCCATATCCAGCAAACGGGTAATGGTTTCAGGGGCGCTGTTGGTATGCAGGGTGGAAAAAACGAGATGGCCGGTCAATGAGGCTTCAATACCGATGGAGGCCGTCTCCTCATCACGCATTTCACCAATCATAATAACATCCGGATCGGCACGCAAAAAGGCCCGCATCATCCTGGCAAAATCAAGCCCGATTTTAGGCTTGACCTCGGTCTGCCTTAAACCGGCCTGGGTGATTTCAATGGGATCTTCAGCCGTCCAAATTTTAATACCCGGTTTGTTGATATGGCCCAAAATGGCATGCAGCGATGTCGTTTTACCGGACCCGGTGGGACCTACGGCCAGAATAAGCCCATAGGGCTTGGTGATGATATTTTTCATAACCCCCAGGTTCCGATCGGTCAACCCCATATCATCCATTGCCATGGCACCGGCCGAAGCCAGAATCCTCATAACCACGTCTTCGAAACCGCCGGCGGTCGGCAGGGTGGCAACCCGCAGTTCAAAGGCCGGTACCCCTTTACGCCGAAATTTGATCTTGCCGTCCTGGGGCAGACGTCTTTCGGCAATATCCAGATTGGACATGATCTTAATTCGGGAAACGATACCGCGTACCATGGAGTTGGGCGCTTTCAGGTATTCCTGACAGACGCCATCCAGCCGGAAACGGATGCTCGTGGCCTTGGTGATGGGCGAAGGCTCGATGTGAATATCGGAAGCATTTTTGCGGTAGGCCGCAATAATTGCCTGGTCCACCAGTTTGACAACCTGGCTGGAAGCCTCATCCACGCCCTCATCTATTATCTCTTCGTCTTCCTCTTCAAATTCCACATCCGGCAACATGTCAAAATCTTCCAGGGCATCATCTATGGCGGCTTCACCGGTCATCTGATGGTCCTTATCAAAGAAAAGCCGGATAAATGCCTGGATATCCTCCCTGATGGCCACCGAAAAAGAAATTTTCCCGGTCTTCATCAGGGATTTAATATTGTCGGTTTTGTTCAGGTTTCTGGGATCATCAACCAGGATTTCAACACCGTCCTTGTCCCAGCTAAGCGGAATCCACAGCTCATTGAGCAGGAAGGTTTTTTTGAGATTGCTCAATAGTTCCACCGGTACGGGGAACGAAGTATCAAAAGGCCTGAAGGGGCAGCCATAAAAGAGAGAGAAAGATTTGCCGATGGCTTCTTTATTGATGCGAAAATGCTCGATCAACACAAATTCCACACTTTTTTTCATCTTTTTGGACAGCGCAAAGGCCTCCTGCAACTTGTCGGTGGTTACCATGTTCTCCCGTAGGAGATGGTCATATTTAGAACCGGAGGCAAAGGTAGCACTGACCGAATCCAGACGTTTTTTAATTTCGGAATTGGAAGCATCCAGTTTGGAGGCATCAGTGTAAAGATCATGGGCCTGGTCGCGAAGATCGCGTTTTTCCAGTTCCTGTCCGATCGCAAATTTGATCCGGGCAAGATCCTCTTTATCGATTTCCAGCCCTTTGACCAGTTTATCAAATTCTTGGGTGGCCTTTGACGGCGAATGCATTTTCAACAGGCTTTCCACCAGGCCGGGAACGATTTTCTCGACCGGGAAATCTTCCTCAAATATTTTCACGTATTCAGCAACTGCTTCCCCGTGAAGTCCCATTTCCTGGAACGCCGAGGCACTGTCAAGATTTTCGGAGGCATCGCCCTGACTGGTAAACGACTTTTTTAACATCGTAATGTCTTTGGCGGAAACACCTTTTGGTTGGGTGTCCTCCTGATCGGCAATTTCTTTTTTCAGCAACCCAATGCGCTTTTGTATTTTATCCTGGACCTGAGCATCCTGGGGGGAAACAACCGAAAGTATGTTCTCATAAATGTTTAGCGAATCACCATATAATCCCATGGATCTACATACTTCGGCTTCGTTGATTCTGGATTCTATGTCGGTTCTCATTGCTGTTTATAAACCTCTCATTCGTTTATTTCTTAAAAAGACGTCTGATTCCTTTGGCGGCTTTGGCCGGCTTTAGGGAAGGCAGCAATATGTCACACTGGAGCCTCATCATGGCAATTGGCACAAAAAGTCCCACCAAGATTACCAGATATCCGATATCCGTTCTGCGGATGTAAAGCCGGCCTTTTTTAAAAATCAAATCCGTTTCTCTCATTCCGTCCAGCGACTCGATTATCAAACGCCAGTCCCTACTTTCAATTCCGTCCGGAAGGGCCTGGTTGAATTCTTTGTACACCGGATCTCCAGCAAAAGAGAAGACCATAAGGCCCTTGACGCCCTCCATCTTTAAAATGTCCTTGAACAATTCTCGCATACCAACTTTCCAACATCATTATCAGCCAACCGCGGCAGTGAAAAATTTATTCGCTGAGGACCTGAAGGAGTTTGTCCCTCGGGCATTTGGGGTTTACCGATATCACCATGGTATTTTCCCCGGGCAGCACAATAAAATCGTTCTCTTCACCCCTGTCAATGTAGCCCATCTCAAGCTCTCCAATATTAAAAAAAATGCCGGCCCTGGATAATTGCAGCACACGACTGTCCCAGGAATTGTCCTGGTAAATATCCTCCAGTCCGCAAGAGGGTCCTAACTTGGCTTCAATTTTCTCTTTAATTGCGGCGATGACGTCTACCGGTTCCGGTTCAAGGGGTTGAACATCCTGCATCACAGCCGGTCGTATACCCTCGATCACTTCTTCGTCCTTGCGCCGGGCCGCTTCAAGAATGAGATGCTGCATCTCGCTGTAAATTCGTTTTTCTTTTAAGGCACAGCCGTTTTGAATAGATAAATTTACCTGGTCCCATGAAAAAATCTCGAAAGCGGCATTTTCGCCCTGCAGCTCATTTACCCTTGCATCGAGCAGTTCACCTTCCTGAAAAAAGAGGATCCCGTTTTTATTCGAAAATTTATCTTCCAGGCGAATGGTGCAGGTTTTCTGTTCCATTTCCACCAGCTGCAAAAACATACCGGAAGACACATTGTGCAAGGTTCCGCCTTCTGCTTCCTTTCTTAAGGTGGTCATAATCTGACGCGCCAGGTTTTCTATCAGAAACGGTTTCGCAATATAACCAATCGCACCGCCTTCGCGCGCCAAATTCTCCATTTCAGGTGTACTGTACCCGGTTATGATGATGACCGGAATATCCGGATAGTGCTCCATGATATGGGCCAACAACTCAAATCCATCCATTCCGGGCATCTTTAAGTCAGTGACAACCAGCGAGATCAAATTTCTCTTCAAGCTTTCTACAGCTTTGAGTCCGTCTGAAGCCAGAAGAATGGAAAAGGAGTCTTTATATATTTGGAACCCCTCTTCTAAAGCGATCAGCATTTCGTTGTCATCATCCACCAGCAATACATTTTTGATCATGAAATATCCTCGACGGTTTGAGCCCAGGAAGCTTTGTCGATATCAACTATTCTAACACCTGCCACGTAATCCATGGCCTCATATTTTTTAATATTGCCTATCTTCTGACCAATCTCATTCATTTTCTTCATCTGATCGTGAACTTTTTTAACTTTTGGGAATATGGTCCCTTCGCGATCCAGTTCTAACAGGATTTCATTGAGCAAATTATTAACAATCGTCAACGGCTGATTCAAACTGTGGGCCACGCCGCCGGCCATTTCAAGTACGCCCTGAAACTTTTCATCGACATTGCGCTCTTTTTGCCGGCTAACAATGTCACTGACATCACGGGCGATACATTTGATGTGATGGGGTTGACTGTTATTTCTAACCAGATAGGCATGCCAGTCCAGATGTCGCTTTTCAGCGCCCCGGTCTGTGACCGCAAGGATTGTCTGATTGCGACCGATTCTTATAATGTCTGCAAGAAAAATCAGAAAAAAATCTCTGTCTTCGGGTGCAAAAAAGCCGGACACCGGTTGCCCGAGCATTTCCTCCCTGGAAAAGCCCATCAATTGCGCCCCGGCCTGATTGATGTCAATTAATCCGCCGTGCAAATCAATCACGATGACAGCATGTTTCTGATCATCAGCCGTACCATCCATTCTCACAACGTCACTTTCGACTTCAGCCTGACCGGTGATATCCCTTACAAAACCGTCTAAATGGACTACCATCTCGTCATCGTCTAAAACCGCTTTGGCCGAAACGGCGCACATGATGGGGGTCCCGTCTTTCATTTTGAAGGCCATCGGCAGATCAAACAGACGACCCCGTTGTAAAATGGAATGAATAAAGACACCCCGGTCTTTTTTATTGCGATACAGTTCAATTATCGGAAAATCAATGAGCTCAGCGGCTGAATCAAATCCAAAAATATTGGCGAACTCCTTGTTACAGTAGACAATTTTGCCCTCCAGGGTTGTGCGGCAAATGGCCGCGGGGATGCCGTCAATAAATTCAGCATATCCCCGGGCAGAAATACCGTAATCACTGATAGAAGGTATAAGGGTCATTTTTATAGCTTGACGCTGAAATTCTTCAATTGCTTGGAATATTTGTCTGACCATTCAGCGCAGGACTCCAGCAGTTTCGAGCGCATTCCCAATTCCTGCGCCAATTCCTGGATAGAACTTACAATACCACCGATCAATTCCTTGTCACTTGCCGTACCTGAAAAATCTATTTTCCGATTGGAATAGTCGAACTCGCCGGCAAATGGGTCCAGAAAAGCATATTTTTCAGCGTTCTCCACAAACTTCTTTTTTAACAGTTTGGAAAAATCGGTTTTCATATTCTTTCGGGAGGTGACCGCATTTTCAAAAATCACCATTAATTCTTCCAGCATGCTTAATATGGCCTTGGAAGGCCTTGAAAGGCCGGTTCTGGATTCGCCCTCAGTTTTCATTTTTGCCAGGGGAATACGGCAGACACTAAAAGTGGCGCTAGATTCCTTGGTTTTGCGAATCAACAACTCCTGGTTCTTTTGGGAAGGTTCGGGTTCTTCCTTGTCCCAGGAATATGAACCGCCCATGATTTTTCCGTTAATTAGAAAAATTATACCGATTTCTTTGCCGTCGCCAATGGTGACATCGATATAACCGGTCAATTTCTCGGAGCTCATCTTGCGAATGAGACCTTCAAGGTCGGTGAACTCGGTGCTGAGACCTTCATATATCTTCTCGGCCGATGGAATGCTGGCCCAGAAGTAAACCTCCTCGAACGAAAGTTGATAAATACTGACCGTAAAATTATATTTTCCCCCGGCATTTATAAGGTGCTCAATAGCCTGGGCTCCCATCAGATCAAGGTCCTTTGCTTCGAAAAAGGCGTTTAGTAAATCGTCTTTGTCGAAAAATATGACACCTTCCGCCGCATGGGATTTAAAATATGCACCACCGGAACCGATTTCGCCCTGGTAATGCTCAAGTAATTTTTTAATATCCAGGTAATAGATGTTCAGGTTTTCTATTACCGGCTTTTCTCTGGGGATAATTACCATTTGTAGTTTAAAAATAGTTATTTCTTTGCATTATATGGCAAAACTTTTTTTCAGCAATTTGTTGTCGACAGCAAAGATATCTGCAATGTGATGGCCTTTAACGCCGGCGACGCAACCGTTCAATGGAAAGTCTTATGCTGTCTTGCATTCTTGCGATAGCTTCCGCAAGTTCTCCTATTTCGTCCTTTGAACTTGTTTTAACTTCCATCCCGAGCTCACCGATACTAATGCGGTCGGCCACATCGGTCAAAGAGGTGATTTTACCGGTCAGCCGATGGCCGTAGATTGAAACAATGAGGCCAATAAGCAAAAGGGTCAGCCCTAATACCGCCCATGTGATTAATCTGGCCCTGTCGGTAAATTCTTTGGCCCCCGATTGCATCCGTTTCATCGGACCGGTGAATTCATCCATATAGGTGGTAGCGGCGACAACAAATCGAGTTCCGGCAATCGGTGTGCAGACCATAAATTTGTCACGGAACTTGCCGTCCTTATCCTGCCAGGTGTAATATCCCTGGGATTTTTTACCTCCCTTGACTCCAATGTACACTTTCCAGAAGCCGGGAAAATTTCGTCCGAGGGGTTTTTTGAGCTTACTCATATCGATGCCGATTATTTTCTTATTTACATGGGACCAGGTTCGCCAGACCCCGTCGGACCCCGGCAGTTCATAAAGCGCCGTATAACCGGTCATTCCCACTTTTTGTACAGCAATGGATTTGAAACCCATATCCTCATTGAAATCCTCTCGAATTAAATCCGGATGACTCAACAAATATAGTTTGCATTGCATCGCAACACCGGCGGATATGTAAGCAACCTTTTCTTCCGCCAGCTGATTGACAAACTTGGAGCTTTCCTGGGTAAGCAAGCTCGACATGGTTTCAAGTTGCCATAAATAGAGCATGCTGGCGCCGGCCATCAAAATTATGGGAACCACCATAAACAGCAAAAGCATTTTGGCCCGTAAACCGAGGCCTTTGGTCCGGCGTCTGGTTTTTGCCGGAGTCCGGCCGATATCAGCCGCGGCGGCAGTCGAGCTATCGTCAATGCTTGTTGTAATGGACTCCAATGTTGGTCGCGATTCAATTTCCGGCTGCTCCGGCGAAGGTTCCGGTTTTGATACCACAATGAGGTGGGTACAGACCCGACATTTAAAGCTCGCGGCCTTACCTTTAATTTTTGATGGATCTATCCGGTATTTCTTGCCGCACTCTTCACAGATGATAATCATACCAACGACTCCTTAATCCCGAACCAAGCGAACCGAAACCACTAATCTACGAATAAGTACAGGTTCGAGCATTCAGTTAATTAGAATTAAGTATCTGCGTATCCTTTGGCCTGAATAATGTTGACCATGTTTTTTATAAAGATCGTCTTTTTCTCTTCACGTCTGATTTCACCGGCCAGTCTGTCGACCAACTCCGTAACGAGAAAACTCGGTAAGCTGTTCACATCATGCCCAAGGTCCTGAACTTCGTCTTCGATTAATACGCTTGCGATCGGGCCAATGGCCAGTGCCAATTCCGCAAGCAGATCACGAAAAAAATCATTGGCCACCGGGATGACTTCCTTTTCAACCTTCTCGATGAGTCCGAGCTTTGAAAGATTGGCGATCAATTCCCTGATGGCGCCCATGCTCAGTCCTGTCTTTCCGGCCAGATGCCCCAGCGTTGCCTTCCCGTCCAGTTCCATGAGGATTAGCAGCGTTTGGCCATCCAGGGAAAAATCGCCCAGGTCATCTCTGACCTTACGCATGTAAATCATGGAAGATATATCACCTGAAAACGATACCATGGCATCACCTGTGCGGATTTATAGCGGGTGTCAAAAAAAACGTGCCGTGCAGCCAATCCGACAATCAAGGGGCATTATTAATTTCGCAGCGCATCGATCTCCTTCTTTAAGGCACTTATTTCATCATGAATGTATTTTTTAATCTCCTCTACAGCTTCAGCCAGGGACTCAACCCAAGGCTCGCGCAAAGTTACAACATCGGGTTCCTGGCCGTGATCTATCACCGGCGATTCAAATATTTCGGTTTTAGACGGTTGAACAGACGAACCGGTGAGGCTTCCCGGTTGATTTTCTGTTGCGTTTGCAATATCGGATTTTTCGGGTTTGGCTTTTGCCTTTGGCTGTTTTGTGGTAGCGCCCTGGGAGATTTGGGTTCTTAATTCTTTGTAGCTATTCATCTCGGCCCGCAAGATCTTTTTTTTGGCCGTCTCGGCCATATCCCGAGTGAGCACAACGTTATCAAGACTGGAAAAAACCGAGTTTAGTATTTTAAAGGTTTTGGGATGTGACTTGGCGCGGTTGGTTTGGATATAATTACCCAGTGAATTAAGGATTTGAAGAAACGTTAAAACGATTTTATCATGTTTGTAAGTCAGCTTCAGATCCTTTATTTGCTGGAGAAATTTTTCCAGAACATCATCTGTTATTTCCCAGTCAATGGAAAGTATCAAATTTTTTAATTCCGCCAGGGGATAATACGCTGCAATATCAACATCTTCAGCGTCCGGTTGGGCTCCGTTAGTTTCACTGAAGAGATCGTCCAACCGACTTTCAAGTTCAGAGCTCAAATTATCAACATCTTTAGAATCAACCAATTTGTTTTCTCCTATTTCAAATCTTTTTTAATGGAAGCCACGGTCATCGAGATAATCCTCTTTAAGGTTTCAATCACGTTGGTCCCCAGAACTGCACTGGCCGCAAAGGAAGGTAATTTCAGCTGACTGTTCAGGTCTTTTTCAAGCGTCTGCATTGGCAAAAGTGGAATGCCCTGCTCTTTGAGATCAATTTTATTGTACTGGATCACAAAGGGAATTCGGAAAATGCTTTTCTTATAGGCAGCCAAATTCTCTTGAAGGTTTTTCAGAGCAAGGATGTTTTTTTCTCTTCTTACCGCCATGGCATCGGCCACAAAAACGATGCCATCCACGCCCCGTAATACCAGCCTGCGGGTCGCATTGTATTTCACTTGGCCGGGCACGGTGTACAATTGAATTTTAACATCATAGCCGTTGACAATTCCTATATCAAAGGGGAGAAAATCAAAGAATAAGGTACGGTCACCGTGGGTTTTGACGGTAACCATTTCGGTATTAATACGTTTGGCAAATTTTTTATATACATATTCTAGATTGCTGGTCTTGCCCCCCCTGCCGGGACCGTAATAGACAATTTTAACTTGGATTTCCTTGTTTTTCAGATTTACAAATGCCATCAGTATCAACCGGAGCGACTATCGCAAGTCGAAAATTAATTTTTGGTTCCGAATGCGCGGATACCGATTTACAAAGACACAAGAGGCTCTAAAATAGCCTTTAACTGTTCGACGGATTCGGATACTTTCAAACGCAAGAAACCCAATGATATGTCGTTGCCAAATATGGTGATCAATAGAAACTCGGTGGTTATTTTGTTG
>Ga0265303_10001052_pt1 | contig 16547 bp, 16 predicted proteins | sample Helome_2_FD_192494 | JGI IMG/M metagenome (GOLD analysis project Ga0265303, IMG submission 192494) | Marine sediment microbial communities from subtidal zone of North Sea - Hel_20160317 (Illumina Assembly) | ecosystem: Environmental > Aquatic > Marine > Subtidal zone > Sediment ... | reverse complement strand
CTGCTATCTGACCGGCCTCGACAAAAGCGCGCTGTGCCCGCTCGCCTGGTTCCAGCGCGGCGAGACCAAGCCGCAGGCGATCCAGTGCCCAACGCAGGTTGACCGCGGTTGGCCGGGTCTCGAATAGCGATTGGCAGGCTTTATCCATACCCGCGATCGAAGCATCTTCACGCATGGCGAGATAAAATCCGTAGGCTGCGGTGGCGCCGATCAACGGTGCACCACGCACCACCATATCCCGAATAGCGTTACAGGCATGTTCCAGGGTTTGCAGATTGAGTATTTCGAAGCTGTGGGGCAGTCGCGTCTGATCGATTACGTCAATCGACCATCCGTCCGCGTTAACCCAGATGCTGCGATAGGGCAGGCCATCGACATGCATGGCTATTCCTTGCGACCGGACTGCTTGCCGTAGCTTTTGAACTTCTCCAGCACCTCGGCCATTTGTGTAGCACTGAGAATGACCGGGTCGCCCGCCTGGCGTGCATGCCAGTATTGCCGTGCCAGGGTTTCCACTTCGACGCCTAACCAAAGCGCTTTATCCAGGTCGTCGTGAAAACAAATCATGCCGTGGGTGCCAAGCAGGCAGGCGCGTCGGTCGGTTAGCGCGGCAAGCATGTTATCGGATAAGGCCTGGGTGCCGAATAAAGCATAATCGGCGCAGCGGATATCGACACCGCCGGCAACCGCGATCATGTAGTGAAACGCGGGGATATCGACACGCAGGCAGGAAAGTGCGGTTGCAAAGGTGGAATGGGCGTGCAACACGGCACCCGCATCGGCATGGTTGACATAGATATCACGGTGCATGCGCCACTCGCTCGAGGGCGCAAGAGATTCCTGTGATTTGCCATCCATGCCAACGTAAACGATATCGCCGGGTTGCAACCGTTGATACGCGATTCCCGAAGGCGTAATCAGGAAGCCATCTTCGAAACGTTGGCTGATATTACCCGCGTTACCCTGGTTGATACCATGAGTGTTCATCGCCAGGCAGATATCGATGACGGCCTGTGACAATGTCTCGCGACTTGCAGTTTCGGGGTTCATAAGAGAATCTACTCGATGGTTTCACGTTGTTGCAGGCGCCAGCTCTGGTAATCGATGCCGTCGTCGTAAACGCGCTTGTTGACGTAATCGAGCACACCCCACAAGCGATAAAATTGCACTACCGAATCGACTCGCATGATTTCGTTGCCTGCAGGGCTGAACAGAATGATTGAGGGAGTATAAAACAGCTCGAGGTCTTTGCCCCACTGTTTAGCGGTGGTGAGTTTGCCGCCCGGGGTGATCACTTCGGTATCGGCAAACAGGTTTAGCTGTACGACGTCCATGTTGGCAATTTCGCGTAGAATTTCGTCCTGGCTCAGCGGTCCGGTATGTAGTAATTCGCAGGCGTGGCAGGAAGCCTGTTCAAAAATGACGGCCAGTGCTTTATCCGAGACCTGGTTTTTTCGTTCGAGGTCATATGGCGGAGAAATGAAAAAGTCGCGCTCGATCAATTCGCCGCTGGTAAAAAATAACCCTGGTTCGGCGCGTTGCAGGTAATCTCGAAATTTCTCAGTGCGGTAGTAACCCTCGGCCACGTAGTGCAGTACCGCGCGGAACTGGTAAGGCGGGTAGTAACCACGCAGGCGATAAACCGGTTTACCATTATGATCATAAAACACCAACGATGGGGTGAAGTTGGTCTTGTAACGCAACGCCAGCTCACGCTCGGTGTAGCTATTGCCATCGGTATCGATGAATTCCTCGATACCCCAGATATCAACCGGAATCACATCGAAGTGTTCGCGCAGGTAATGTTCGATGGTGCTATCGGTGAGACCGATGAAGAATTTTTCACAGTAGGCGCAGCGCGCCTGACCAAAATAGACGATGATGCCGAACTTGCCCGCTGCGCGCGCGTCGCTGATATCATCGTTCAGGTCACCGAGACCAAGCTTGAACCAGTCAGGATAAACCAGCGCTTGATCAAGCAGGGTATCGTCAAACTTTTGTGAATCCTTGTCGGTCATACCCTGTGGAATATCCAATGTTGACCTGATAACAATCTGACGTAGATCAATAACTCGATAAATTTACTTGTCGCTACGCCCATAAATATCGTCAAAACGCACGATATCGTCTTCACCGAGATAGGATCCCGACTGCACCTCGATGATATCGAGCGCTTCGTTCCCCGGGTTTTCAAGATAATGCGTGGCGCCTAACGGGATAAAAACCGACTCATTTTCGTGCAGGTCGAAAATCTCGTCATCGCGAAAAACCCGCGCCGTACCCCGGACCACGACCCAGTGTTCGGCACGGTGATGGTGCATTTGTTTGGATAACCTGGCGCCTGGTTTTACCGAAATACGCTTGACCTTGTAGCCTTCGCCTTCATCGACCGAATCGAAACTGCCCCAGGGGCGGTAAACGATGCGATGGAAATTTTCTTCCTCGCGCTGTTCCAGCTTGAGTCGTTCGACGATTTGTTTGACTTCCTGCGCCTTGCCCTTGTCGGCAACCAGTACCGCGTCTGGGGTTTCGACGATGACCAGGTCCCTGACACCGACCGTGGCTACCAGGCGGCTTTCCGCGTGTACAAATGAATTCTCGGTTTCACTGGTCATGACATCGCCGTGGGTAGTGTTACCCGAGTCATCCTTTTTACCCTGATCCCATAACGACGACCAGCTGCCGATGTCACTCCAGCCGGCATCCATCGGCACCACGCAGGCCAGCCCGGTTTTTTCCATTACCGCGTAATCGATAGAATCGGACTCGCATTTGGCAAACGCATCAGCATCGAGTCGCAGAAAACCGATGTCTTCAACTATATTTCGTGTCGCCCGTTCGCAATGGCTGACGAGGGCAGGGCTGAATTTCTTGAGTTCATCGAGGTAGGCGCGTGCCTTGAACATGAACATACCGCTGTTCCAGTAATAATCTCCTGCTTCGAGGAATTCTACGGCGGTAGCATGATCGGGCTTTTCGATAAATTTATCGACGATGTAGCCCTGGCCCTGCGCTTTACCCCGCCTGATATAACCGTAACCGGTCGCGGCGCGGTCGGGGACGATGCCGAAAGTAACCAGTTTACCGCCTTCGGCCAGTGGCAGGGCATGCCGGACTGCAGCACAAAACGCCTTTTCATCCGCGATTTCATGGTCTGCGGTCAGCACCAGCAATATCGGGTCCTGAGCCTGCTGCAGGGCGTGAATCGCGGCTACCGCTATCGCGGGTGCAGTATTTCGGCCGAAAGGCTCGAGGATGATCGATAAGTCTTCGACGCCTGACAGGCGCGCCTGTTCAGCAACGATAAAGCGGTGTTCATCGTTGCATACAACGGTCGGTGCGGCATGCTCCAGCCCATCGAGACGGGACAGCGTTTTTTGCAGCATGGTCTCGTCGTGCAGCAGGCTGAGGAACTGCTTGGGGTACATCTTGCGTGACAATGGCCATAGCCGGGTTCCAGAACCACCTGATAGAATAATCGGGATCAATTTATTGCCTCGGTTTTTACTGTGAAACAGTTACAGTTGAAATAGCCCTGGGTCGGGTCCATTATAAGCTGCTCTGCCAGTTAAAAACAGGCTCTATGTCACACGGTACGCCCAGATCCGAACAAGTCATTGAAGACTATAAAAAGCACAAGCTAGCCGGCAGCGCACTGCGTCGCATCCATGATTTGATTCGTGGATTTGAAGACGGTCGTGAGCTTGATTTGCGCCTGGCGCAATTCGGATTGGCAATTATCCTGGGGCTACTCGGCGTTTCGGCCTATCTGCTGCTCAGCTTCGACAGGCTGTCCCTGTTCTAAACCTTACCGGTACTAGCCTGCTCAAACTTTAGCAGCAGGTAATCCAGTAACTTATCCATGCTGGCTGTGAGTCCATCCTTGTCGCCTTGTTTGAGGTATTCGAGCATTTGCTGGTGCAGGGAGATAATATCGCTGCGTTCGCGCACCACGGTTACCACCATGTTGGTCACCGGAATCAGGGCCTCGATCACCGTATACATGACAAAACGCAGCATGCCGTTGTCGGTAGCATCGACCAGTGCCCGGTGAAAGGCAACGTCGGCGCGGCAAAAGTCTTCATCACTGATTGCGGGGTCTCGCTGGCGATCTAACGCAATTTCGATGTTATGCAAATGCTCCTGATTCAGGTTGCTGGTAGTGAGTTGCATGCAACTACCCTGTAAGGCTCGCCTGGCCTCGATGATTTCCTCGATGCCGAGCGCTCCCAAACCTACCAAAAGTGTCGCCGCGCCGCTCAGGGATTCGGCAAGTTCCGCGTAACTCGGCTGCACCACGAAATTACCACCGGTCGGACCACGCCGGGCGCGCACCAGGTTTTGTGCGGCAAGCCTTTTCAGGGCTTCGCGGACGCTGGGTCGCGAGACGCCGAAACGTTGAGCAAGCTCATCCTCGGTCGGCAGACGCTGGCCGATTTTGAACTGGCCGGCAACGATCGCGGCGCGTAATTGCTCGGCAATTTGTTTAGAAATGCTTGTCTTGACTATGGCATTTTCCTGCACGATTTGATCCTTAGTTTGATGATGCATTTGCAGAAAAATTACTTTAACATGATTTTGTATTACAAATAAAATTTCATGGGGTTAGATAGATGTCAGAGCAGTTTCAGGCCTACCAGATTGGCAAAAACGATGACGGGCAGCGTTGCACACTGACGCAACTCGACGATAGCGATTTAATGGAGGGAGATGTCACGGTCCGTGTCGAGTACACCACCCTTAATTACAAGGACGGTCTGGCGATGACCGGTAGGTCGCCCGTGGTGCGCAAGTTTCCACTCACTCCCGGAGTCGATTTCAGTGGTACCGTGATTGCTTCCGAGCATGCTGATTTTAACCAGGGCGACCAGGTCATATTGAATGGTTTCGGTGTTGGCGAAGCGCATTCCGGAGGTTATGCACAAAAGGCACGCGTTAGCGGTGACTGGTTGGTACCGGTTCCCGAGGGGCTGGATATGCGCCATGCCATGGCAATTGGAACCGCAGGATATACCGCCATGTTGAGTGTGATGGCGCTGGAAGACCATGGCCTCAACCCCGATCATGGCGATATTCTGGTTACCGGAGCCTCGGGTGGAGTCGGCAGCGTTGCGGTAGCGGTCCTGAGCAAGCTGGGGTATCGCGTGATTGCAACTACCGGGCGGATGAACGAAAAAGATTTTTTGCTGGGTCTCGGCGCCACGGACGTGCTTGATCGAGCCGGTTTTGCCGAAAAAGCTCGACCGCTCGGTAAGGAGCTGTGGAGTGGCGCGATCGACGTTGCCGGCGGCAATACGCTTGCTAACGTGCTCAGTCAGTTAAAATACGGTGGTGCGGCGGCCATTTGCGGCCTGGCTGAATCGATGAGTCTGCCCACTACGGTTGCCCCATTTATACTACGTGGCATCTCGATGTATGGCATCGAATCGGTGATGGCATCTATCGCAAAACGTAAAATTGCCTGGACACGACTGGCTAGCGATCTTGATTTGACGCTGCTTGATGATCTGTCGTTTGATCTTGACTTCGAAGATTTGCCGCAAGCTGCAGAAGATATACTGGATGGAAAAATCAGGGGCAGGGCGGTCGTCAAACTACCGTGAGTAAAATGGAACGCATCCGTTTTCCGTTGATGCGTCTAATTTTGGAAACTGCTTGCGGGGGCATAAATGCGCCTCCATTTGCTCATGCAGCGTAGGTACGGTTACGGCGTAACACTGGTCGTTATCGGTGGCTTTTTCCTCAGCACCTCGGGTATCCTGCTGCGCAATATCGAGACTGCCAGCGGCTGGCAAATTCTGTTTTACCGTGGTTTAGCGTTTTCTCTGACCCTGTTTTTGTTGCTACTTGTTCGCTATCGCAGCGGTATCGGCCCCGCATTCAGGGCAATCGGTAAACCCGGTCTGTGGGCAGCGCTGGTGCTTGGGCTCGGTTCAATCTGTTATATCTTTGCGATCCTGCTAACCACGGTGGCGAATGCGGTGTTTATCATTGGCGCAGCGCCGTTGGCGACTGCGTTTGTGGGCTGGCTGGTGTTAGGCGAGAGAACCTCTCGTTTCGGTGTCATGGCGATGCTGGTATCGCTGACCGGGATCGGTCTGATGTTCGCCGATGGTTTGCTTGAAGGGCGCTGGGCGGGAAATGTTGCGGCGCTCGGTGTAGTCGCATCGTTTGTTGTCTTCCTGCTTATTATTCGCCGAAATCGCCGCACCGATATGCTGCCCGCAACTTGCCTCAGTGGTCTGGTCATGGCTGGAGTTGCGGTTTTTTTCGTTGAGTCTTTACGTATTTCAAATCACGACCTCGCTATCGCGATTATCATGGGCTGCCTGCAATTTGGTATTGGTTTCTGGTGTTTCACCGTGGCATCGCGCTACATTATGGCTTCTGAAGTTGCATTGTTCTCACTGACGGAATCGATTCTCGGGCCTGTCTGGGTCTGGATCGGAGTCGGCGAAGAGCCGAGTTGGCTCACATTGATGGGTAGCGCGGTGGTGCTGGTAAGTGTTGTCGCCTATTGTATTAATGGCATCCGTTCCGAAAGACGGTTACTGTGACTTCAGTCAAATTCGACCTGATCCCCGATATTGATATCCCCGGGTTTGAGCACGTCGCAGCTGATACCACCGCGCCATTCCGGGGTCAGGGCCGCAGTCAGCCCAGGTTGCTGTTCATCCATACGTGAGCAGGGATCGGTTTCCCCGGTAACTACCAGTTCGACTTCTCCGACACGCAAGATTTTACCGATCCAGGTGGCGTCAAACTCGATGTCATCGATGAGCAGATTGGCGCGCCGGACGGTCCAGGGTAGATCCGCCTCGAGTTCCCGGCAGGCTTTTTGCCAGGCAGATTCACTCATGATGGTCACCTGACGCCCGCGCTGGGTACCTCTGAAATCGCCCAGTATTCCGTTTGCCACGGTAATCTGTGCGCTGTCGACAGCTAGCATTTCCTCCCGTGGGCGATTTTTTATTGCGATTGCTTTTATCGAACTCATATCTGTGTCCATGCCGGATTAGCGGTCGAATTTGACTGTCACTGGTTATGCAGATAGTAACAGGGGGTGTAGGCCTTGCCCGGTACTTTCATGCGCTGCTGATCGACAAATGAATGCAGTAATTCGTCCAGTGATTGCATAATTGTTTGTTCACCGGTGATTTGAAACGGACCATTCTGTTCAATTCTCTGGATACCATCGGCTTTTACGTTGCCGGCAACAATTGCCGAAAAAGCACGCCGCAAATCAGCTGCCAGCAAATGTAGCGGTTGATCACGGGTGAGATTGAGTGCAGCGACAGTCTCATGGTTTGGGTCAAATGGCCGTTGAAACTGATGATCGATGTTCAGAATCCAGTTGAAGTAGTAGGCATCGGAATGCTCGCGTCTGAAATTGCGTACCGATTCCATCCCGGCCGTCATTTCACGGGCTACCTTGGTTGGGTCATCGATGATGATGGTGTAGTGTTCCTGGGCATCTCGACCAAGCGTTAGTTTGATGAACTCGTCGATTCGCCTGAAATAATCACTCGAACCAGCCGGACCCGTCAGAATCAAAGGAAAAGGGATGTTCCGATTTTCTGGATTCAGCAGTATACCGAGGATAAACAGAATTTCTTCGGCAGTGCCGACACCACCAGGAAACACAATGATGCCATGGCCGGCACGCACGAAAGCTTCGAGGCGTTTCTCAATGTCAGGCAGAATCACCAGTTCGTTGACAATCGGGTTGGGTGATTCAGCGGCGATTATGCCGGGCTCGGTCAGGCCGACGTAGCGGCCACGGTCGATACGTTGCTTGTTGTGTCCAATTGCAGCCCCCTTCATCGGCGCTTTCATGGCACCGGGACCGCAACCGGTGCAGATGTTCAGATCGCGCAGACCTAGCTGGTAGCCCACGTCCTTACAGTAATCATACTCGACGCGTCCAATCGAGTGCCCACCCCAGCAAACCACCAGGTTGGGTTCGGTTTCCGCAACCAGTACGCGCGCGTTGCGCAGGATATGGAACACCACGTTGGTAATACCTTCACTGCTGTTGGTATCGAATATCTGGTTAGACGCTATCTTGTTTTTGACATACGAGATATCGCGTAGCACTGAAAATAACTGTTCCTGGATGCCGTTAATTACCTTGCCGTCTACAAATGCGCTTGCTGGTGCATTTTCGATCTCGAGTTTTACCCCTCGTTCCTGCTGAATCACACGAATTTCGAAGTCATGGTATTGTTCCAGTACTTCGCGTGCATCGTCGGTGGTACTGTCTACGTTCAACACCGCGAGCGAGCAACGCCGAAAGGTATCATAGAGACCATCGTCCTGGTTGCCCTGCCTGAGTTGATTAACTTCGAGCTGTGACAGGATATCCATTTTGCCATGAGGCGTAAGGCGAGTGATTGCAGTGTTTTTAGTCATCGTTCAAGTTGTTGAAATTTGTTCTATAGTATAGTTCAGCAGCAAGGAGAATCATGACATGAGTGATCAATTATTCGAAGTCGCATTTTCCGGTCAGATCAGTGAAGGCGCGAATCTGGAAGAAGTTAAAGCCAGGGTGGGTAAAATATTCAACGCCGATGATGCCAAACTGGCACAACTGTTTTCCGGCAAACGCATCGTGATCAAGAAAAATATCGATCAGGCCACTGCGGCCAAGTACAAGACAGCGCTTAATCGCGCCGGTGCCGAGTGTGAACTGAGCTCTTCGGGTGGTGCAGCGCCCGCGGCGCAAGCTGCAACCGAGGCACCAGCTGTCGCTCCGGCCCAATCTGCAGTTACCTCCACACCATCATCAGCAGAATACGAGACGAGTTATGACGGTGAAGTTGAATCGCCGCCGCAAACCGATCCGCTCGGAATTACCGGGGATCAAATAGAAGATCTAGCTGTATCTATCGCACCGGTTGGTAGTGAATTACAGGATTCTTACGTAGAACCCGAAGCGCCCCAGATCGACATAACCGGTCTGGATATCGCGCCCGTAGGCAGTGATATTGGCACTGCTAAAAAAGATCCGGAGCCACCACCACCTGACACCTCAGGTATCACTCTCGCCGATTAATCCAGCATTCCGCTGGTGGCTTCGATTTTCACAGGCCTGGCCCCCTCGAAGGCACCCTAGAGCATTTCGGAAGCGTAATCGGCGAGGCGTGAGCGTTCGACGTTCATCAACGTGATATGCCCACTGTGCTCCCAGTGTTTAAACCGATCAACCACGTAAGTCATGCCCGAGGTCGTCTCGGTCAGGTAAGGGGTGTCGATTTGCTTGAGGTTACCGAGGCATACGATCTTGGTGCCGGTACCGCTGCGCGTAACCAGGGTTTTCATTTGCTTCGAAGTCAGGTTCTGCGCTTCGTCGATGATGATGTACTTGTTTTGAAAAGTGCGCCCGCGCATGAAATTGAGTGAACGAATCTTGATGCGATTCCGCAGCAGGTCATTAGTCGCGGCCTGTTCCCAGGAGTCTTTTTGATCACTACCGGTCAGCACTTCCATGTTATCCATCAGCGCCCCCATCCACGGAGTCATCTTTTCTTCTTCGGTGCCCGGTAGAAAACCAATGTCTTCGCCGATCGGAATGGTCACGCGAGTCATGATGATTTCCTTGTACAATCCCTGATCCAGTGTCTGCGTCAAACCTGACGCCAGCGCCAGCAGGGTCTTGCCGGTGCCGGCGCTGCCGGACAGCGTGACGAAATCAATTTCCGGATCCATCAGCAGGTTCAGCGCGAAATTCTGTTCGCGATTACGGGCGGTAATACCCCATACCGAATGCCGTTGGCCATAATAGTTCTGACAAACCTCTATCAGGAAACCGGTTTCATTCTTCTTGCGCACGATGGCCTCGAATTCGCTGTCGATGTAGACGAACTGATTGGGATACCATTCATCGTCGTTCAGGCTGCCCACTTCATAGTAGGCCTTGCCTTCTTCCTGCCAGCTTTCGATCTGCTTGCCATGGGTTTCCCAGAAATCGCCAGCGAGCTGGCAGGAACCGCTGAATAGCAGATCGAGATCATCGACTACCCGGTCGTTGGCATAGTCTTCGGTCTTGATACCGAGTATCGTGGCCTTGATGCGCAGGTTGATATCTTTGGATATCAGGATGATCTCGTGATCCTTGACTTGATCCTTGAGCGCTATGATCGTATTCAGAATCGAATTGTCGTTCTTGTTGCCAGGTAGCGATTTCGGCAAATCGGCATCATGTGCCTCGGTCTGGAAGAACAGGCGGCCGCTGCACTTATAGGGTTCCTCTGCCGGGGTGAACTTGTTTAACTGAAGACCCGCCTCGATCACGACCTCTTTTTGCGCGGTCAGCAATTCATCGATAAAGCGGTTGGTCTGGCGCACGTTACGCGCAACCTCAGATACCCCGAGCTTGGCATTGTCGAGTTCTTCGAGCACCGTCATCGGCAGGTACACATGGTGTTCCTGGAATCTGAAGAGGGCCGAGGGGTCGTGCATCAAGACGTTGGTATCGAGCACAAATATTTTTGCTGCGGTGCCGGAATCGGCGAGTACTACGGGTGACATAATGCTAACTCAAGGGTGACGATTAATGGTAATTCAATCGTCTCGATCATGCACCTGATTTGTGTTAAAAAACTTAACGGCGTTGGGCGTGAGCGACCATTTGCAGGATTTGCGTGAATACGGTGTTACTCAGCGATTCACTGAGGTCGATAGCCAGGCAATGTCTGTAATAGGGAGTCAGGCTCAGGCCGACCCCAATTCCAAAAATCTCGATGCTGTTGCGGCCATCAAATTTCTCCACCGTGTTTTTCAGGTGGTTATCGAGATAAAACTCGTCATTGGCAAGATTGGTCGCGCTATCCATCGGGCTCCCGTCCGATATGACGAACAATATCCGCCGCGTCTCGTCGCGTTGCAGCATCCGCGTGCAAGCCCAGTCAACGGCTTCACCATCGAGACCTTCACGAAAGTAAGGGGTCTTCAGCAGGGCGGCGATATTACGTCGTGATTTACGCCAGCCCTCGTCAGCGGTTTTGTAAATCAGGTGACTGCGCTCGTTCAGGCGACCCGGGTTGAGCGGGCGACCCTGCGACAGCCATTGCTGGTAAACTTTGCCACCGTTCCAGTCACCGGTGGTGAAACCGAGGATTTCACTCGCGATTTCAGCCTGGTCGAGCGCGCGGGTAAAGATATCCACCAGCATTGCGATATACTCGATCGATTGCTTCATCGAGCCCGAGCAATCAATCAGAAACGAAACCATACAGTCGTTTTTAAAACGATACTGATCTTTACGGAACAGGCGTCGTTCACGCGGCGCGGCGATAACCTGGGTTAGCCGACGACCATCAATAATGCCTTCTTCCTCACCGAACAACCAGCCGTCGCGGCGCGGTGTAGCGAGCAGTTGCGAGATCTGCCTGGCCAGTCGCGGCACATTGATTCCCTGGTGGAATACCTGCGCATCGAGTTGCTCGCGAAACTGGCGCAGTTCGCTATCGCGAATTCTTGATGCGGCCCTGGTTTCACTATCGTATTCGCGGTTGAAAACCCGATAGAGCTGGTTTTGCTCCGCCAGCACCTTGCTGTTACCGGTGACGATGGTGGCAATATTCGAGTCTTCCGCTTCATCCGAGAAATCAAGTGACAGGGTAATGCGTGATAAGGCTTTTTCGGTATCCAGACGATTGGTCGGGTTGTCCTGCTGGCCTTCCGTGAGCAGGGATTCGTCTACGATTTTAGCAATGCTGAGCGCATGTTCGGCGAACGCAGACTGATTTTTGCGCTCGCGTCGCAAGCCGGCGAGTTCATTACCGATAAGCCCGCCAATATGCCCGCGGGTCACTTCGATCAGGTCATCTGTTTCTGCCAGGGTCGGATTCCCACTCAGGCGCGACCAGGCGACCTGCGCGATAGTATAAAGTAACAGGCCCAGGTCGCTTTCGGCATGACCATCCTGATGAAAACGTAGCGACCAGTCACGGAATCGTCGATACAGGTTGGCACGCATTCCGGGATGCGTGGCATCGACCAGGGTTTCGACACGTAACTGCTCGAGCAAATCAAAGATCAGGCGTTGCACTGGCGTATCGGGTGTCAGTTGCTGGTGCAGTTTTACATCACTGTGGATCAGGCGCAGCGCGATGCCGTCAGCAGCGCCTCGATGGGCCGTAAATCCATCACGTAGGGGATCGGGCGAACTGTGGGGTGCTCCACTATGCACGCGCTGTCCGGCGAGGAACAAGCTACGCCCGCGATGGCGCAACTCACGCAATCCGGTCAGTGCGCGAATCGACGCGCCGCAGAGTTCGGCAACCTGTTGCTGTTGTTTCTGCTTTGGCGGTTTACTCGGATCCACGCTCGACCACATGCAGATATGAATCGTCCAGCTCATCGTTAAAGCAACGCTGGAAATACTCGGCGATGATCGGGTGCTCGTCTTCTTCGCACTTGTTGAGGAACGATAATTTGAAGGCAAGCACATGGTCATCGAAAATCAGGGTATTTTCCGCCCAGGAAATGACCGTACGAGGTGACATCAGGGTCGACAGGTCACCGACGACGAAACCTTCCCTGGTCATGGTCGCCATTGCGACCATCGACTGCAACAGGCGTTGATGTTGCGCGCTGTTAAACTCGGGCACCCGTGACTGTACGATGGCTATTTCTTCGTCGCTGGAAAGGTAATTAAGCGTCGCGACAATATTCCAGCGATCGATCTGACCATGATTGAGCAACTGGGTGCCATGATAGAGGCCGTTGGTATTACCCAGTCCAACCGTGTTCGCGGTGGCAAACAGGCGAAAATAAGGGTGTGGTGTCAGTACCCGGTTCTGGTCGATCAGGGTAAATTTACCATCGCGTTCCAGCAGACGCTGAATGACAAACATGACATCGGGGCGACCGGCGTCGTATTCATCGAAAATGAGAGCAATCGGCCGTTGCAGCGACCAGGGCACGATACCTTCCTGGAATTCGGTTACCTGGCGATCGTCCCGAATCACGATGGTATCCTTACCGACCAGGTCGAGGCGACTAATATGGCCGTCGAGATTAACCCGCATGCAGGGCCAGTTCAGGCGGGCTGCGACCTGCTCGATATGGGTCGATTTACCGGTGCCGTGCAAGCCCTGTAACATCACGCGACGGTTATGGGTGAAGCCGGCCAGGATCGCGAGGGTCGCTTCGGCATTGAAGTGGTAACCATGATCCACTTCCGGCACCATGTCGCTGCGCTCGGCAAAAGCGGGCACCTGCAAATCGCTGTCGATAGCAAAAACTTCGCGTACCGAAACCCTGTTGTCGGGTTGTTCTGGCATTTCAGTGGCCTGCATCGTGATTCCTTTGGCTATAAACGAAAAACGTCGCAGTATAACGGATTCCACCACTGCGGGATAAGTCCAGATCGTCGCTTTCGGCTGGCCATGATCAATTTTCCTGCGTAATATTTCCCCGGTTAGAAATTCAAGCTCGAGGCATTTATGAACCCATCAGGACCGCTAGCCGGGTATCGTGTTATCGAACTGGGCCAGTTACTGGCTGGCCCGTTTGCCGGCTGTATGCTGGGTTATTTTGGTGCCGAGGTTATCAAAATCGAACCGCCAAATGGTGGTGATCCGATCCGGAGGTGGCGTGAAATGCGCGGTGATACCTCGTTATGGTGGCGTTCGCTGGCGCGCAACAAGAAATCCGTAACGATTGATCTGAAAACTACCCAGGGCATCGAACTGGTGCGTCAATTGATCGACAAGGCGGATGTGGTGATTGAAAACTTCCGCCCCGGTGTGGTCGAAAAATGGGGTCTTGGACCGAATGATTTCAGTGATAGTAATCCAGGACTGGTGTACGCGCGTATATCTGGTTATGGGCAGGATGGTCCCTATGCCAGCAAGCCGGGCTTTGCCTCGGTATGCGAAGGCATGAGCGGTTTCCGTTACGTCAACGGCCACCCTGGAGAGGCTCCGGTGCGACCCAATCTCAGTATCGGCGATACGATTTCGGGTATCCACGCTGCGCTCGGGATCGTGCTGGCACTGCTTGAGAAACAAAGCAGTGGTGCCGGGCAGGTGATCGATGTGGCACTGGTGGAATCAATGTTCAACCTGATGGAGGCGGTCGTGCCGGAGTTCGATGGCAATGGCGCAATCAGGCAGCCCTCGGGAAGCACCGTTACCGGGATTGTACCGACCAATACCTATCGCTGCAGTGATAGTAAGTATATTGTGATTGGCGGCAACGGGGACTCGATTTTCCAGCGACTGATGCTAGCAGCAGGGCAACCCGACATGGCCGAAGATCCTCGTTTGGCTTCTAATCAGGGACGGGTAGAACATGAGCCCGAGATCGATATGGTGTTGGCGCAATGGTGTGCCGCGCATGATTCGGCTTACCTGCTCAAGTTGCTCGATGAAGCGCGCGTGCCCGCCGGCCCGATTTACAATGTCGAGGATATGCTTAACGACGAGCATTTCAACGCCCGGGGATTGTTTGAAACGGTTGAAATTGATGGTCAACCATTGAAAATTCCGGCGATAGTGCCCAAACTATCGCGCACGCCGGGTGCCACACGTTGGCCGGGTGGCGAGCTGGGACATGATAATCAAGAAGTTTTGGCCGGTTTGTTGGGTCTCGACGAGCAGCAAATGGAAGATCTCAGATCTGCTGCAGTGATTATCTAGACTGCTGAAGGGAACTTAGCGGATCTAATTTGGTTTAATGTATGAGGTGAAGATTATGCGAGTACTAGTAAATTTTTTCATGGCGCTGGTGATTGCGGGTTCCAGTCTGTTACCAGCTCATGCCGAAGGCGGTTACAAAAAGAAAGACTCGCCGCTAAAGCCCTTCCATGAACTGATTGAGGAGCAGAAGTATCAGCAGGCGATCACCGAGTTGGACGAGGCATTGCGTGACGATCCGGAGAACGCGGATATGCTCAACCTGATGGCATACAGTCATCGTAAGCTGAAGCACTTTGATATTGCCCTGGGTTACTACCAGCAAGCGCTCGCGATAGATCCGGAACATCGAGGTGCCAACGAATACCTGGGGGAGCTTTACCTGCAAACAGGACAGCTGGAAAAGGCTGAAGAGCGACTTGCGGTGCTGGACAAGGAATGTTTTTTTGGTTGCGACGAGTTCGACGAACTCGAAGCTGCAATCGCGGAATACCGTAAGCAAAACCCGTCCTGAGTCGGTTGAAGTTCCCGTGATGCTGACGCGGGTGCTTACACTCATTCATGCTATGCTGCCGCGGTGATTTATTACCGTGAAATGATGCTTGATCGTGCCAGCGATTCACGCAAAGACCGACAATGGCTGAAACAGCAATGGATGCACCGGCATTGTCGCGTTTTTATATTGAAACATGATAAAAGCCTGATGCGCTGGGGCAATCGCGATGCCGAAACCCCGCAAGTCGTGCATATACCCGGGGCTGAGATTTCCAGGCTGAGCGAAAATCTCGAACATTTCATTTTTCTCGGGCTGGACGATAGCGGACCCCTGTTCGCGCATGATGTTTCAACCTATCACGATGACGATCTCGAAACCTATGTCAGCGATAATGAATTTGTCGATTTGCGCGATGTCGGCTGGTTGCTCGAAGCCCAGCAGGCCGCACAACTTGGCTATGCCCGCGGCCTGGTTTTCTGGAATCGACACCACCGTTTCTGCGGTACCTGCGGTAGTCCCACGACTAGCGAAAATGGCGGCCACATGCGCCGCTGCAGCGACAGTAGTTGTGCACGTATGCATTTCCCGCGCACTGACCCGGCAGTGATCATGCTGGTAGAAGATTGTTCGAACCCGGCAAATCCGCGTTGCCTGTTGGCGCGTAACTCGCGCTTCCCCAGTCGCATGATGTCGACCCTCGCGGGATTCGTCGACCCGCTGGAAAGCCTGGAAGAAACCGTGGCGCGGGAAGTTTTCGAAGAATGTGGTATCAGGGTGGGAGAGGTCGAGTACCAGGCTTCACAGCCCTGGCCGTTTCCATCTTCAATCATGCTCGGATTCAGGGCCAAAGCCCTGACTACAGATATTGTAGTCGACGGGGTTGAAATCGAAGAAGCCTACTGGTTCGAGGCTGAGCAATTGAAAGAATTTGGCGAATGGGGTGACGCTAAAGGTCAGTTCTGCCTGCCGCGCCGAGATTCGATCGCACGCTACCTGGTAAATAGCTGGGTTAACGAAGTATTACAACGCTGAGCAACCGGAGTCAGGGTCGACTCCGGTTGCCGGCGTTTCTTCATGCGCATTTTGCCTCTGCATAAACCGCTTCATTGACGGCTCCCAGTTGCAGGGTTTGTCGGTCTACTCGTGCGGCAGACGTCAAATCCGATAATTCATTCTGCTTGTCACTGCGATGCTTTGCATCGTGTTGTTGCAGGTTCACCTGACCCAGCTCCGCAGCAATTAGCTCGCCATGCGAGAGCCCGATGTCTCTGAGCAGGTGATCATTCAGCTGACCGAGTAGCGCAAGTTGGCGACGCTGTTTTACGTGTTCATGGTAACTGGAGATCGATTTACTCAGCTGCTCTTTGACCCGGCTGTACAGAGCCGCAATTGATCTTGCCCGAATG
>Ga0265303_10001050_pt1 | contig 16565 bp, 18 predicted proteins | sample Helome_2_FD_192494 | JGI IMG/M metagenome (GOLD analysis project Ga0265303, IMG submission 192494) | Marine sediment microbial communities from subtidal zone of North Sea - Hel_20160317 (Illumina Assembly) | ecosystem: Environmental > Aquatic > Marine > Subtidal zone > Sediment ... | reverse complement strand
CCACCGCGCCCTTGATCGCGGAACGTCAACGGGTTCGAGACCAGGACAGGTTCATGGGGCACGTCTACCAGATGGTCAAAACGCATCGCGATAGCGAAGCCATACTGGAACTCTTGACGCGCTACGATCTGCAGACTCCTTTTATCGAAATCGAACCGGTATTCGAGCGGGTATGCGACTGGGGGCCGTCGCGGACCCTGGGTTGCGTGGGGCGGTTGCTGATACAAATTCTGGAACGGGAGCAACGCTACGGTCGCGTGCTGTATTTTATCGAGCGCTGCCAGAGCCAGGGTCGGCAGTTTATGCTGCCAGACGTTTCCCGGGTCCAGTTTTACGCAGAAATGGCGCTTGATACCGGAAAACCCGAGGTGGCACGGAACCTGCTGGTCGACGCCGACAAGCGCTATGGCTCGCTGGTAAACCTGCAACAATTTAATCATTTGCTGCAAAAGGCCAGGTAGCACCCCGGTTCTATCGGCAGAAATTTTTCGGCCGACGCCTCGATAGTAACCCCGGTGACCTCAGGTATGACCGAAAGAAAGCATTGCCTCAGCCACTTTGACAAACCCCGCAATGTTGGCTCCGGCGAGATAGTTGATATGGCCTGCCTCGTTGCCATACTCGACACAGCTCTCGTGAATGTTAAGCATCGTTTCCTTGAGTAGATTATCGAGATCGTCTTCTTTCCAGGATACCCGACTGCTGTTCTGGCTCATCTCCAGGCCCGAGACCGCGACCCCCCCGGCGTTGGCGGCTTTGCTGGGCGCATACAGTATCTTCGCTTGCTGGAAGGCATCGATACCGGCGAGTTCGGTGGGCATATTGGCACCCTCTGAAACACCGATGCAGCCGTTCTTGAGCAAGGTCCTGGCCTCCTCTTCGTTAATCTCGTTCTGGGTCGCACAGGGCAGGGCGAGATCGCAGGGAACCACCCACGGTCTGCCCTCTTGGAAAGTAGCCGAGTTAAACTCGTCGGCGTATTCCTTGATGCGGCCGCGGCGTAGATTTTTTAGATCGAGGACATAAGCCAGTTTGTCGGTATCGATGCCTTCCGGGTCGTGGACAAAACCGGAAGAATCCGACAACGTGACCACCTTGCCACCGAGGTGATTTACCTTTTCAACCGCATAAGTGGCGACATTTCCGGAACCCGATATCGCCACGGTCTTGCCCTCGATGCTGTCACCGACGCGGTGCAGCATATTTTCCATGAAGTAGACGGCACCGTAACCGGTTGCCTCGGTGCGGATCTTACTGCCGCCAAACTCGATACCTTTACCGGTGAGTACGCCGACGAATCGATTTTCGATGCGCTTGTACTGGCCGAACAGGTAACCGATTTCTCGCGCGCCGACGCCGATATCACCCGCCGGTACGTCGGTATCCTCGCCGATATGGCGGTGCAGTTCGACCATGAACGATTGACAAAAACGCATCACCTCGTTGTCGGTTTTTCCCTTTGGATTGAAATCAGAGCCGCCCTTGGCGCCGCCCATGGGCAGGCCGGTGAGGCTGTTTTTGAAGGTTTGTTCGTAGCCGAGAAACTTGAGTACGCTCAGGTTCACCGAGGGATGAAAACGCAGACCGCCTTTATAGGGTCCGATCGAGTTGTTGAACTGCACCCGGTAACCGCGCTGATTACGAATATTGCCTTTGTCATCGGTCCAGGGAACGCGAAACATAATGACCCGATCGGGCTCCGCCATGCGCTCCATGATCTGCATTTTATGATAGATGGGCTTATCCGCAATGTAGGGGAAAATGGTGTTTGCGACTTCGGATACCGCCTGGTGAAATTCGGTCTCCCCGGGATTGCGTTTCTTTACCCCGTTCATGAAACGCTCAAGATAAATTGGTGTTTTGTCCATGCTCCCTCCTCGTCGTGGCTGAACGATATTATTCTGTAATTATGCCAAGCGGCAGCGGTACGGTAAATTTACCGGGCAGGCTGCGCAAACTTAAGCGGTCGTTTGCGCAGGAATAGTAACATTTGTTTGACTAATAATGCGTCGATTTATCTCGACCCCGGTTTAAGACGCACAGCAGATTAGTTAGTTTTCAAGTGACCGCAGCGTAACCTCGACTTCATCGGATTGGTTGATGACGCGGTGCATGACTTCCTGTTTCTGGTAGCCCGGTGCATAAACCGTTATGCGATAATCGCCCTTACCCAGGTTGCCGAATGAAAATTTACCATCGGTACGGGTGGCTTTTGAGCGGTATTGATGGTATCTGACTGGCCCTTCATAAAAGGTTTGATCCAGCGTGACCAACGCGCGCGGCGGGGCTACGCCATTTTCATCCTTGATCCAGACCGAAAGGTAGCGTTCGCCCTTGTCGAAAATCAATTCCAGGTTGCGATACTCGCTGTCGGTCAGGACCAGGCCGTTAATTTCATAAATTTCGGCACCGCGAGTTGTAATACTGACTTCTCCCAGCGGGAAGTGCTTTAGCGAAAAAAATCCCGAAGAGTCACTGACTATTTTGCGCGAATGAACCCCGGTGGAGACATTGGTGACGTAGATTTCGAAATCGACTACCGGTGACGAGTCCCGGTTCAGCATCATGCCGTCAATATCGACGAACTTGAGTGATTCCAGCACGATGTTGACTTGCTGGGGATTGAGGCCAACGCTGAAGTCGGGGTCCCGGTAGATTGAATACTCCGGTGCCAGGTTAATCGAAAAATCGTAGGGTTCGTCAGCGCGCACAGCTTCGAGAGAAAACTTCCCCCGGGGATCGGTAAACACGGTCAGGGTGAAATTCTCCCCAGCTGGCGGTTGCAGCGCCGTGAGTTCGACGCGTGCCCCCTCCAGCGCAACGCCGATCTCGTTGCCAACCCAGCCTGACAGTCTGACTGACAGGGGATTTTCCTCCAGCTCGAGGTCAAGTTCATAAGAGGAATTCTGCTGCAGTACCGCCCGGGTCAGGCTGATTCTTTTACCCCTGAATCCATGGCGCAGAAAATTAAGTGTTGGATAGCGATGCGTGGGCAGGTCCATTATCAGTTTGTAGTTGCCATGTGCGTTGCTGCGCGTGTTGAAAAAATAGCGTTCCTCGGTAATAAAAACATCATCGATTGGCTGCCCGTCGTCGTCCATCACGCGTCCGAAAATCTCGACCGATCGGGTGCCGCTCTTTTGAGTGCTGTCAGGATCGATTATTTTGCCAGGTGCAGCAGGATCTTTTTCGCCACTGGCAGCCATTGCGGGATCGGGTTGTAAAGTTTCCGTCAAGCGTTCAGCGGAAGCTGTCGATGGATCAGAAGATGGCGGATCCAGCAGCAGCCTTGACGCGATCAACCAGTACAGTGCAAGCGTCAACAGGACAATAGTTGCGAATGGTAGGATAAGCTGCCTGAACATCATTGTATCAAGGGTCGATGTCAAATACCCCGAGCTAACCTTAACATGGGATTGGTAAATACGGTAGACAATGCTCGCGCCCGCATGGGCGAATAATCAAAATTTCGATTGCAGCAGGAATAGCCTATACTCAGGGTCTGAGTAACGTAATTTTGCGTAAATAACTACAATAACCAAGAACTGGAACCCTGAGCATGGTAAATGCATCACAAGCGGGGGAGCAGTCAGGCGAACCTGGTGCGGGTCATCTCACCGTTTACGCTGACTTTAACTGTCCTTTCTGCTACGCGTTAAATGAACGCCTGCATGCGATGGATCTGGAAGACCGGGTCGAGTTTCGCAGCATTCAGCACGCGCCGTCCGTTTCCAGCAACAAGGCGGGTTTCAAAGTGCTTAGCGAGCTTACCAGGGAAGTTGCCGAAGTGCGCCGCCGGGCCCCGTCAACCCGGATAAATGTCCCCCTGTTTCGACCCAATACGGCCGCGGCTTCGGCGCTGGTCAGCGCGATCAATAAAAGTAAACCCGGCAAGTCGAGCCCGCTGCGGCGACGCATATTCCAGGCATTGTGGGTCGACGGCCAGGATATCTCTAACCCGGACGTGCTCGCCACGTTATTGAAAGAGCTCGCTATCGAAGCGCCCGCGGATGGTGCTGCGCAGGATGAAGAACTGGCTGAATGGCAAACCCTGTGGGAAGAAAACCGGGGCTATGAGCATAATATCCCGATTGTCATCAGCCAACGCGGAGAGGTCGTCATCGGCTTTCCACTCGAATCCGAGCTGGATACTTTTCTAAAAACCGGTTCGATGATATCGGACGAGGCGTTGCACGGTGTCGATGAGCAGCCGACGATGCAGCGGATACTGGTACTCGATGATGATGTTGAAAGCCTGCGGATGATCGTCGCGCAAATGCGCGAGGTTCAGGTCGAAGTCGCAACCGATTTTGCCGGTCTGGTTGCGTCGGCACTGAATCACGGAATGCCTGACCTGGTGTTGGCGAATACAGCACTAATTGACAGGGTCCAGGGCACCGACTGGTGGCGTAATTCGACCGATTCTGATCTTGATACGGAGGTGCCGGTTATTTTTATCTCCGATGATAAAACCATCGAAGCCGAGGTGAGTGCTTTCGAAGCAGGTGCTGCCGATTTTATTGCCCGTCCGTTTCATCCAAAGGTACTACGGGCCCGGCTGAATATGCATCTGCAGGCCCGGCGATCACGGCAGGAACTGAACAATATTGCCCGGGTCGACGCGCTGACATCGATTTGCAACCGCCGCGAATTCGATGTGCGCCTGATGGCAGAGTGGAGCCGCAGCGCACGCGCCGAGCAGTCGCTGGCGTTGCTGATGATAGATGTCGACAAGTTCAAGGAATACAACGACCACCACGGGCATCTGAAAGGTGACGACTGCCTGGTTGCGGTGGCGAAGATTCTAAGCGGTTGCATGCAACGTTCGGTCGACCTGATTGCGCGATACGGTGGTGAGGAGTTTATCGCCTTGTTACCCACGTCCGAGTTAGAGGGTGCAATCAAGGTTGCCGAAGATTGCCTCGCTGCAGTCGAGAACGCTTGCTTACCCCACGTCACTTCGAGTGTCTCGCCTTACGTGACCGTCAGTATCGGTGTAGCGGCCATGGTGCCGATTTATGATAAAAGCAGCACGCTACTGATCGAACAGGCGGATATTGCGCTTTACCAGGCAAAGCAGAGCGGTCGTAACCGGATCTGCAGCTTCGATAACTTTTCCGCAAGCGTAGTAGCGGAGGAAAAACCGCCAGCAACCTGATTTTGTCGGCTTGCCTAGCGCAATCGATCCAGCAGGTAATCCGCCATCCAGCTGCCCAGTCGCGGTTGCGCCAGGTAGCCATAGGACTTATGCGGATTGCGTTTTTCCCGGTTGCGGTTGCCAGCATGAGACACCACTTCGAACGGATTGTGTAAATCCACGTAATCGATAGCGCGGAACCTGGGTCTTGCCCGGAGCAGTTTTAACTGGCGCATCGGTTGATAAAAAACGGCATCGAAATTTTTCTGATGCGCAACAACGTCCCCCAGGCAGGCATAGTTGTGCCAGAAGTCAATGTTGGTCGGGAAACGTCGCAGGCTGTGCGCCTTGTGGTGTCTGGCAAATAACATGTCCCGTACGGTCGAATCGCCGAGTGGTGAGCCCAGGGTAATAAACATCTTCACCCGTTTTTTGTTGTAGATTTTAAAGCTGGCAGTTTTACGATGCGAAAATCGCCACAACACGTCATAACCGATAAAACTACCCATGCTATGCGCGATGATGACGGGTTCGCGCCCGTCGTCCCAGGCTCGCCGCAGCGCGTTTTCAAGCGGTGCGCGCATCAGGTCGGCAATATACTGGTCCTGGTCGTAGAGCTCGGTCTCGCGCAAAAAGTTGGTCATGACATCGTCTTTAACCGTCAACGCACCGGCGAGTAATTTTACCAGGTCGATACCACGGTCCTTGAAAAAGCCGGAAACCTTTTCACCCATGCCCACGTGGAACCTGTCTTTGACGGCACGTCGTTCATCGATAACCTTGTCTACCTGTAACTGCAGTTTTTTAACGTAACCCTTGTCATCCGGAATATGATGCGGCACGACGTCGGCCCAGTACGCGGATTCGAAAACCTCGGGATGTTTATCAAGGTTGCGCGCGAGCTGGCGATGACTGACGCGTATATTTTCGGTCAGGGTCTTACGCCATAGCTGGTGGGTAACATTCCGCGGCGGCTTGGATGCCAGGCCGTGGATCATGATTATTTTCTTGTTGCTGAGATCTATCGGCATGTGAATGACCTGTGGTTGGATTTAATGGCTAGAGCATTGGGTAAAATGAGATCAGAGTGCCTGCGCGGCGCTGCACATATTTTTCAGTTTCGCCATGGCCAGGTCGCGCCCGAGCATCATCAAACCGCAGTCGGGGGCCGCCAGTAGACGATCTGCATCGATGTGTTGCAGCGCAGACTCGAGACGTTGCTGGATATACTCACTCGACTCGATCCTGCTATTTGCGATCGTTACGACGCCGAGAATGACTGCAGTGTCGACAAAGTTTTCGAGTAGCTGCAAATCGTTTAGACAATGCGCGTCCTCGATTGAAACCTGGTGGATTCCGCTGCCGTCAATTGCCCGGGCAAGTTGAAAATAACAATCGGGGTCTGCTTTTAAATAATCCTCGTCGTCGACGTGACCGGGGTAGCCGCAGCACATGTGCATGACCCGAGTAACCTGGTCGGGTACGCCATCAAAACAACGGTCAAGACACTCGATTCCGAAGGCGAGCGCGTCGTCCACCTTGCGTACAAAGAGGGGTTCGTCGATCTGGATATACTGGCAGCCCGCTGCCGCAAGTGCACGAATTTCAAAATTAAGCGCGCCGGCCAGATCGAAAGCAAGCGCTCGCTCGCTCTGGTAAAAAACGTTTGCCGTCGTATCGATGATTGACAAGGGCCCCGGCACAGTAATCTTGATCGGTCGGTCACTGCTATCCTGCGCGATCTGGAAATCCCGATCGAGAAAATGGTCACCACGGGGTACGATCCTGGCATTAATCGTGGGGAGATCGGCCACCGCGGCACCGTTGCGGTGTACCTTGCTGGTCAGGTTCTTGAAATCGATCCCGTCGAGGTGGCGGCAGTGATAGTGAATATAGTTTTCACGACGTTGCTCCCCATCCGTCGGCACATCGATGCCGCACTCGACCTGGTCGCGGATGGCTTCCCGGGTCGCCCTGATCAACAATGCTTCGGGTACTTCAGCAGCGCTGTCCTGGGTATAGGTGAAGGTGCGGGTAACGCTGTCATCCTGCTGCGCGGTTTCGGCGAAGTTGCCGATATCGATATAGTCGGGTTTCGGATAAGCACCGATGCAGGTTGTGCGGATGGCCATGGCGCCATAATAATGGAAGAGCAATGGCGGATAAAAGCGTTAATCGGCGGTTTGGGTTTGTTAAACTGGCCTTATGTCTTCATTGCTAGCCGAATTTATTACTAAGCACGAGCGCATTTTCGTGCTCACCGGGGCCGGGGTTAGTACTGCCTCCGGCATCCCCGATTATCGTGATGATAGTGGTAACTGGAAGCACCGAAAACCGATCGAATATCGGGACTTCGTCGAACAGCACGAGGCCAGGCAACGATACTGGGCGCGTTCGTTCATCGGTTGGCAACGTTTTAGCAGGGCTACACCGAACCCGGCGCACCGCGCGCTGGCACGCTTCGAGCAATGGGGTCGACTCGTGAGAACGGTCACACAAAATGTCGATGGACTGCATCAGCGCGCCGGTAGCCGTGAGGTTACCGAGTTGCATGGCTCGCTGGCCACGGTGGTTTGCCTCGGTTGTGGCGTTACCATCGAGCGTACAGCGATGCAGCAGCAATTGCTCGAACGGAACCCGTCGTTGGCGGATCTGTCGGCCCATATCGCTCCGGATGGCGATGCCTTGCTAGACCAGTTCGACCAGGGCGGGATCGATATACCGGCCTGTGAATCCTGTGGTGGTGTAATGAAACCGCGGGTTGTTTTTTTTGGCGAAACTGTACCCCGGACCTGGGTCGAGGAATGTTTCGACGCGCTCGCGCTGGCCGATGCCATGCTGGTAGTAGGCTCCTCGCTAATGCTGTACTCGGGTTTTCGCTTCGTGCGCGAGGCGCAGCGAACAGGTATTCCGATCGTAGCCGTAAACCGCGGTAAAACCCGTGCCGATGAACTGCTGAAGCTGAAGATCGAGCAGGACTGTGGTACGGCACTAAACGATGCGCTGGATCGGATCGAGCCTGGTGACGGAAACGATGCCGAAACCACATTGTGACCTGGTGCCCAAATAAATTTAGACCCTGGTCACAGGTCGGTTCTATAAACCCTGTGGCAGTGAATAAATTCACAGTTGGAGCGGAATTTGAGTCACAGATAAGCACCGCATCCGGTCCTATAAATCCTCATCAAATTTTAGTTGAGGTAGACCATGAGCCAGATCAACATCCATATCGACCCGCTGTCGACGCAATGTGTTTTGAAATACATGAGTCTCGCGATCGATGAAATCAAACTGGTACGATCGATAGACAGTATTAGCCGGCAAGTAGGGTCGAGCAGTGCATCGCAGCTCGAATCCGGACGCAGGCGTTACCTGATATCTGAACTGCGTTTTCTGAACAAGCGGTTGCAGTCGGTGCGCGAGAAAGCCAATATAAATTAGGACACGACTTCCCCCTCTCGGCCACGGATGGCCGACCCCTTTTTCGTCACAAGTCGCCACCGACCAGGATCGGTTTCAACGGCACTGTTGTCGCGTAATCATTTTAATTGACGGCCTATTCAATTAGAGTTGCCGCATGCTGATATTTTTGATGCGTAACGCGAGCTTGACTCTATTGGTAATGATTGCGACCAGCGGTTGCAGCATCTACGAAACCTACGGTCATGGCATGGTGGTCTCCTCCAGGCTCGATAAATCGGTGGCTACCGCGGTTGAATTACCTGCCAACGCGCCTTCTATCAGCCAGCGGTATCATCCAATGTTCGCCTCGGCACATGGCGAGCACAGGGGGTTTGACGTACTGGTTCCCAGGAGAACACCGGTACTCGCTGCCAGCGATGGTGAAGTGGAGCGCGTGTCGTTATCGATACTTTACGGTAATCAGCTGATTTTAAATCACGGTCGCACGGCAAACGGTTATCGCATTCAAACACGTTATTTTCACCTGGGTGAGATACTGGTGAGCACACACCAAAAAGTACGGCGTGGACAGTTAGTTGGATACTCGGGTCTTACCGGCCTGGCGGCAGGGTTTCCACACCTGCATTTCGAAGTGCATCAACTTGACGAGAACGATAAGCCAGCCGCGATCAGGGATATCGATCCTCAAGGCTACTGGGTCGATGGAGTAGGGAAGATCACCTGCTACGACAGCGCTCGCGATTTCAAGCCCTCACCGGCCAGTCTGACTTACCCGGTGCCCTGCCGCGGCACGGATTGGCAATAGTGCAAGGGCTTCGTTATCGACTCGAGCTTGCTGCTCAGCTTGCGCTTAATCTCTGCTTCCGGGTTATACCGCGTCGCCGACCCACTCGCGAGGCGCTGCTCGGCTGCAAGATTATTTCACATCGCGGCGAACACGATAATCGCCGGGTCAGGGAAAACACGATGGCGGCTTTTAGCCGGGTCGCCGATGCGGGAGGCTGGGGGCTCGAGTTCGATGTGCGCTGGACCCGTGACCAGGAGCCAGTAGTGATTCATGATGTCGATACGCGTCGTGTTTTTAATATTGAACTGGTCGTTGCCAATGTGAGTTTTGCCGAGCTACGAGAGCAGCTGCCTGAAGTCCCGGCACTCGCGGAAGTCGTCGATCGTTTCGGGGGCACATATCATCTTATGATAGAACTCAAACGGGATGAACGGGGCGTGACGGAGGCCAGGGCGAAGCGCCTGCGAGAAATATTTGTGAACCTTACCCCGGGTGTCGACTATCATTTCCTCGCGCTTAAATTCGACCTCTTCGAGCTGGTTGCATTTGCCGGTAAAGAGGCCTTCCTGCCGGTGGCCGAACTTGATACGGGCGCATTCAGCCGGGAAGCCCTGGAGCGGGACCTTGGCGGTGTCTGTGGTCACTACCTGTTATTGAATCGTGACATGATTCGGCGCCATCATGGGCAAAGGCAAAAAGTGGGTGTCGGTTTCGTTGCTTCCCGGTTTGGTTTTTATCGCGAACTGAATCGCGGGGTGGACTGGATTTTTACCAACCATGCCCTCAAGCTGATCGCAATTCGGCAACAGTTACTGCGCTAGCAGTGATCTTGTCTACAGCAAAAAATCGATGCGGGCCAAACGGTTTCGTGTCAATATTTAACGCTGTCAAAAAGTTGCACTTGATCGGGACCGACATTGGATTCTAAAGGCATACTCGAAGCGCTCGGCACATCACACCTGTTTTCAGAGTTGACCGAAGCCCAGCTGGATCGCGTGCGTCGCCATTCCCATGTTATCGACATGGTCGAAGGTGAATCCCTGTTTTTCCAGGGGGATAACGCGACCAATTTTTACCTGGTACTCTCGGGTCGAATCAAGCTGTTCCGGGTTTCTCCCGAGGGCAAGGAAAAGGTCGTAGAAATCATGGAAACCGGGGCGACCTTTGCCGAAGCCCTGATGTTCATGGATGAGCCACATTACCCGGTCACCGCAACCGCACTCTCGCCCAGCCGGGTGATTGGCATTAACTGCAAGGATTTCAAGTCGATGTTGCGCGAGTCAATCGATACCTGTTTTCTGCTGCTGGGCAAGATGAGTTTCCGACTGCGCGGACTGATTCGTGAAATAGACGCGCTCAGCCTGGATACCGGGACCGTGCGCACTGTGGCCTATCTTTTACACCACGCTACGCCCGATAGTGATAGTTTCGAACTCAAAATAGCCAAGAGCGTCATCGCGTCCCGGTTGTCGGTCAAACCCGAAACCTTTTCGCGTATCCTGAAAAATCTGCACGACCGGGAAATCGTTTCCATCGACGGTCGTAACGTTACCATTCACGATCGCGACGCGATGATCAGTATCTGCTCGGAATAGCCCGGCATCGATCATGTCTCAGGAATGCAGCTCCTTTTCCGCCTCCTGGCTGCGTCGGTAGGGTGTCACTTCGACTCTTTGCGGCATGTCGACGACGCCGATCTCCGCGTCGCTCAGGTAGCATCCCGGATCCTCCGCCCACGGATTACCGGTGAGCTGCCACGCGCGGGTGCGTGAATTACCACCACAGATAGCGAGGTGCTGACAGATTGCGCAACGCCCTTCGAGCGGTCGTTGGCTGGCTTTCAGGCCCGCCATCAGCGGATCCGAAGTATCCTGCCAGATTTCAGAGAAAGGTCTCTGCCTGACGTTACCGATGCTGTAATCCCACCACATGGTATCCGGATGCACGGTGCCAAGATTGTCAATATTAGCGATATTGACGCCGGATGAATTACCACCCCAGCGCAGTAGTTGCTGGCGCAAGGTTTCGACGTGTTCGGGGATGTGTTGGCTTGCCCATTGCAACAGGTAAACGCCATCGGCGTCGTTGTTACCGGTGACGAATTCACGCTGCACCCCGTTTTTGACATCCTGCCAGCAGGTCTCGAACAACAGATCCATGGCGGCACGCGTCATCTGGTGGTGCAGGTCGCTGCTGCGGTTTCGATTGCCGCGTCCAGCATAGTTCAAATGCGACAGGTAAAACTTGTCGATGTCTTCATCGCGCATGAGCTGCAGCAGATCCGGCAGTTGGTCGGCATTGTCCTGGGTCAGAGTAAAGCGCAGTCCAACCTTGATTCCCGCGTTATGGCATAGCCGGATACCCCTGATGGATTCATCGAATGCACCTTGCTTGCGACGAAAACAGTCGTGGGTATCGCGCATACCGTCGAGGCTGACGCCGACGTAGTCATAGCCGATGGCCGCGATATCGGAGATATTGTTTTCAGTTATCAGGGTGCCGTTACTCGATAACCCGACGTAAAACCCCATTGCTTTGGCGCGAGCGGAGATTTCGAATATGTCCGGGCGCAGTAGCGGCTCGCCGCCAGACAGGATCAGCACCGATACGCCGAATGACTTGAGGTCATCCATCACCTTAAATACTTCGTCGGTGCTCAACTCTCCAGGGAAATCGATATCCGCCGAGGTTGCATAGCAGTGCTTGCAGGCGAGGTTACAGCGACGAATCAGGTTCCAGATAACGACCGGCCCACTGCCCAGCATAACGGATCTCGGCATGGGTGTGACTGACCGTTCACTTGCGAGTGCCTGTAGATAACGACTTATGCGAAACATCAGGCAACTAACCTCAATCCGGTTTTTTTCAGGATCCGCGTACTGAACAGCACGTCATGCTGCCGGCCATCGGCACCCAGAAGTTCAGTGATCTGGTCAACCTTGGATATCACTTCATTGCGATCATGACCGTGCACCATGGCAAACAGGTTATAGGGCCATAGTGGTAAATGGCGCGGTCTCTCGTAGCAGTGGCTGACAAAATCGAGCCTGCCAACCCGCGCACCCAGCTCTTGCAACTTTTCATCATCGACATCCCATACCGACATACCGTTACCGCGCAGGCCCAGGCGGTAGTGATTAGGAATCGCGCCAATGCGACGAATTACGCCGCGATCAAGCATGCGCTGCATACGTTTCAGTACGGTTTGTGTGTCGCAATCACAGGCCCCGGCGACCTCGGTATAGGGTGCCGTCAGCAATGCCAGTCCCGCCTGGGTTGCCTGCACGATTTGACGATCAAGTTCATCGATAATCATGCCTCCTTGCTTCAACGGCCCCGGCACGGGCTGTGTGCCAACCCCGCCGGTTTCGTCGAGTAATAACCACAGTCCCAGGTAAAAGGTCTGTAACTTGGGGAAGTTATAGACCGGCAGGTTGGCTGCCTGCTCGATTCGATCGATGCATAGTTGCATCAGTTCAGGGGTTTCTGTAGCAATGACAAACCACATGTTCAACGCGTGCTCGCGCTGATAGTTATGCGCTATTTCGGGCATCTCGTTAACCAGTTTCGCGATTTCGTCAAATCGATTATCCGGAACCGATAGCGCGGCCAGGGTTAAGCTGCCGCCCATACTGGAGACGTCATACAAAGGTCCGAATCGGCTCAACACATCGTCGTCCAGCAAATTCTGGATCAGGCCGATGAGCGTGACGCTATCGGTGCCCAGCTCGGCGGCAATGCTGGCATAGGGTCGTTCCTCGAGCGGGAAACCACCCTGGTAGCGATTGATAAACTGGCGACTCAGCTCATTCATTGAGCGCCATTCCACGTGGTTCCAATTCACACCTTCGCGGGTAGCTCGCGCCACGTTGCTTGAAGCAGCGATTGCTGAATAAAATCTCGTGATCGATGTCGTGCAATCCACATTGCTCAACAATAAATTCAACCTGTTTGATGACCGCGCTACGGTCACGCCCGTGAATCATGCTGAATAAATTGTAAGGCCATTGGGGCAGTATCCGTGGGCGCTGGTAGCACAGCGTCACGAAAGAATATTGGCCAATGCAGTGGCCTGTTTCATTGACGCGAGCATCCGGAATGTCCCACACCACCATGCCGTTGGCGCGGTAACCCAATTTACGATGGCGTACGACAATGCCGAATCGTTTCATGTCGCCACGCATCATGATTCGATTGATGCCTTCCATGACCTCTCTCTCGCTGCAGTCGAGTTGTTCTGCGATTGCCGCGTACGGCCGGCTGACCAGCGGCAAACCCCGGCTGATGATTTCGATCAGGGCCTCGTCAAACGGGGAATCTCTTCTCATGTCCATTTCAATTCAAACCCCAGGTCAATGAAGTGTTCATTCAATAAGGGCAGGTCGAGCACCGGGTAACCGCTGCACTGCTCGATTTCAGCGAGGACTTGTTGCAGCCGATCCTCATCGCTGGCCACCACCACGAACCAGAGGTTGAAGCGGTGCTCGCGTTCGTAGTTGTGATTGACCTCGTCGAATCCGTTAACGATCGCGGCGACATCCTCGAGTTCCGCCGCGGGCACTGCCATTGCCGCCAGGGTGCTGGCCCCAACTCGGTTGGGACGAAACACGGCCCCGACCCGGCTGACGACTCCCTCGGTCTGCAGGCGTTTCAGTGTTTCCAGTACCGTGGTCTCGTAGACGCCCAGTTGCCTGGCGATGTCGGCATAAGGTGTCGAAGTCAGCGGCATACCCTGCTGGAACTCGTTCAGCAGGCGTTGCTCCAGTTTGGAATATTGTCTCATAGCCCAATCCGATGTGCGCGCGCGGTAAAGAAGATGCCGCTGGGTTTGGTCGCCGGAATCGACGATATACGTTCAAACGTCCTGGTGTCGTAAACCTCGACGCGATTTTCGTCGCGCACTGACAGCCACACTTCTTCGCCGCGTGGCTCGAACTCCATGTGCAAGACGCCCTTGCCCGGCTTGATCTCCCTGACCAGCGCAAGCGTCTGCGTATCGATGATCTGGATCGTATCGTTGTCGGGCAGGGCGAAGTTGACCCAGACCTGGCGACCGTCGGGGCGCGCCATGACGAAAATCGGCTGGCCGTGCACCTTGATCCGACCGATTTCCTGCCAGTTGCGCAGGTTGATCACGAGAACCTCGTGGCGACCCACGGCCGGTATGAATGCCAGGTCACCCGCAACTGCCCAACCCTCGAGATGCGGCATCTTGTAGACCGGTAATTTCTGCTCACCCTTGCCATAGTCCGGCAGGATGCGGGTAACGCCCGCCTTGAGGTTCCACAGGTCCAGCAAGGCCATGCCGTCTTCACCGAACAGCCCGGCAAGGTAATAGCGGCCGTCGGAAGTTATCAGCGCGTCGTAGGGATTGCGACCTATATTCCCGAATTTTTCGATGAGTGGATCGGCGGGGTCCGACATATCGAGCACCCAGATCTCGTCAGCATCCCAGAGTGAAAACACAAACTTTTGCTCCGGTGCATCGACCAGTCCGATGACCTTCGAGCGCTGCTGGTGGTTACCGAAGGTGGTGGGAATATCGGCGACCAGCTCGAGCGTTTCTGCGTCAAATACCTTGACGCCACCGGGTTCATAGTTGGAGACCGCGACCAGTCGACCGTTCTGCGAAATCGCGCCACCAATACTGTTGCCTGATTGCAGGATACGCGCGCTGATTTCGGCGTTAACAATATCAACTTTGCTCAAGCCGCCGTCACGCCCGAAAACGTAGGCGAAACGGGCGTCGCGCGAATAAACCACGGACGCGTGGGACAAATCTCCAAGCTCTCCGATTCTGCCGATGCTGGTGTTGGTGCTGGTTTCGATGATCTGGACACTGCTGCTGGCGCGTTCGATGAAAAGTCCGAGGTCGCCGGTGCCACGCGCGGCCATGGCTGGACCCACGCAGAACAGAAGCAGCAGGCCATAGACGATCCTGCTCATTGCAGTTCCCCACTGAGCAGTATTTCCGCCATCCAGCGAGCTTCGGCGGGGGATAATAGCGCACGCCACGGCGGCATCGCGCTGCCGGGTCGGCCATTCATGATCACGGCGCTGATCGTTGCGGCGGATTTTCCCGAGAGTGCATCTGGCAAGAGGGCGGGCCCCAATCCACCGCGCATCGTAAGGCCGTGGCAGGAGCCGCAATCCTGAATCAGGATATTGCTTAGCTCCTGTTGGCGACGGCTCGAAATACTGTCGCTGGCGGCCAACGGCACCGCAATAACGAGACTAAGCGCGAGCCAGATTAAACGCGTCATAGGCCAGGCTCCTGTCGTTTTCCTCGTCGTCTGGCTGAAACCAGTCGAGCTGGTCGCTGAGCGTGACGACCTCGCCGATAATGGTAGTGACGGGCGACTTCAATCCTGCATCGGTAACGTCGTCGGCCAGGTTCGACAGGGTTGATATTACCTTCTGCTGATGGTCAGTGGTTCCACCGTGCACCGCGGCGGCCGGTGTCGATGCCGGCAGGCCCGCGCGCACGAGTTCGGCACAGATGCTTTGCAGGTTCGCAAGCCCCATGTAAATGACCAGCGTGCAGTCCGGGTCAGCAACCTTGTTCCAGTTGATATTCAGGGCTTCATCGTTTTTTTGGTGGCCGGTAATAAAACGAATACCGCTGTTGAGCTTGCGATGGGTTAGCGGGATACCGCTGTAAGCACTGCAACCGGCAGCGGCGGTAACCCCTGGAACAACTTCGAACGGAATTCCATGCTGTTGCAGTACCAGCGCCTCTTCGCCACCACGACCGAAGATATAGGGGTCTCCGCCCTTGAGGCGTACCAGGCGCCGCCCCGATAATGCCAGGCTGACAATAATTTCATTGATTTGCTCCTGTGGCACACAATGTTTGCCGGCAGACTTACCCACTGAAATCTGGCTGACTCCATGTGGAATCAAGGCCAGAATCTGGGAACTGACGAGGCGGTCAAAGACCACGACATCAGCCTGCTGTATCAGCCGCAGCGCTTTAACGGTTAGTAATTCGGGATCCCCGGGACCGGAGCCAACCAGTGAAACAAAGCCTTTATTCGTCATAGATAGTATCTGCCGCCGTGACCTGGTGACCAGGACCATGATCGTTAGTCAAATTGTGCTAAATGCCGAAATTCGATGACGTCATTATTGATAGAGGGTCAATTTTTGTATTTGATAAATGTCAACCACGAAGGGTGGCAAACAGGCTCGTGGCAGTTGCGGCATCCTGCAGTACCA
>Ga0265303_10001049_pt1 | contig 16587 bp, 15 predicted proteins | sample Helome_2_FD_192494 | JGI IMG/M metagenome (GOLD analysis project Ga0265303, IMG submission 192494) | Marine sediment microbial communities from subtidal zone of North Sea - Hel_20160317 (Illumina Assembly) | ecosystem: Environmental > Aquatic > Marine > Subtidal zone > Sediment ... | reverse complement strand
GGCGAGAGCTGCGCGAAGAAACCGGGCTCGCGGCCGGCGAACTGCGGCAATTGCAGACTTTCGGCCGCCCGGGGCGAGATCCGCGCGAGCGCGTGATCACCGTCGTGTTCATCGGCTATGTCGCCGAACCGGACGCCGCGGCCATTGGCGGTGACGACGCTGCCGACGCGCGTTGGTTCCAACTCGACGCGCTGCCAGACCTGGCCTTCGATCACGCGGAGATCATTGCGCTCGCGCGCGACGCGATCCCGGCGGACCCCTGAGCGGGCCCGCCGCCCGGATCATTCCGCGCGCAGCGCGTCTACCGGGTCCAGCAGTGCCGCTCGCTGCGCCGGCCAGACACCAGCGATCAGCCCGATTACCAGGGCCAGGGCTTCGGCAGCCAGCGCGTAGGGAACCGAGTACGAGGCCGGCATCGCGGGAAACAGCAGCTTCAGGCTTTCGACGATCAACAGGCCCAGCAACAGGCCGCTAATTCCGCCGATACCGGCGAGCAGTATCGATTCACCGATGAATATCGCGCGCACCTGGCCGCGGAGTGCCCCCAGCGACCGCAGCAGGCCGATCTCGAAAGTCCGCTCGCGCACCGCGATGGTCATGATGGTGAAGATGCCGACACCGCCCACCAGCAGCGAAATGCTGCCCAGTGCACCGACCGCGAAGGTGACCACGTTCAGCACCGAACCCAGCACGTCGAGCATCTGCTGCTGCGTCGTGATGGTGAAGTCCTCGCCGCCGTGGCGCGCCATCAGCACGCGACGGATGCTGTCCTTGACTTCTTCGACCGGCGCGCCCTCTGCATACAGCACGTCAATCTCCATCAGGCTTTCGCGGTTGAAGATCTCCAGCCCCCGGGCCGCCGGAATGTAGACCGCATCATCGAGATCCATCCCGAGCACAGTGCCCTTCGATTCCATCACCCCGATCACCCGGTAGCGGTCGCCACCGATGCGGATACGTTCGCCCAGCGGGTTGCGGTCGCCGTAGAGTTCGTCCCGCACCTTGCTGCCGAGCACGGCAAAGGCGCGAGGCGCACGCGGGTCGTCGTCGGGCAGGAACTCGCCGAGCGCCACGTTGAAACGAAATATCTCGGGCATATCCGGCCCGACACCGCTGATTATCACGCGGCGCTCGCGGCCATTACCTTCCACGGATGCGTTGCCCTGCACCGCCGGAATCGTCAGCAGCACCTGGGGCACCCGCCGTAACGCTTCGGCGTCGTCGATGCTCAGGGGCCGCTCGGTGTTCAGCACGGCCGCAGACGCGCCAAAGGTCTCCTGCACGCCGGGGTTGATCGCGACGATGTTGGTCCCGAACTGGGTGAACTCGGCAATCATGAACTCGTGCAGACCTTCACCGATCGACGTCAGCAGCACGACGGCCGTGACGCCGATACCGATACCAAGCGCCGTGAGCGCGCTGCGCAGCCGGTGCGACAGGGCCGACACGGCGGTGAAGTGCAATAAATCTCGGGTCTGCATGGTCAGCGTCCCGTCGGTGCCGCAATGGGGAGAAGACAGCGGGTCAGCAAAGTCATCGTCCCGTCAGTGCCGCAATGGGATCAAGATCAGCCGCGCGGCGGGCCGGCAGAATGCCGAAGAAGGCGCCGCAGGCAATCGCGACGATCAGCGCGCCGCCCGCAGCCCACACCGGCGGCACGAAATCCAGCGTGTCGTAGACCGCCCGCAGGCCCGCCACGGCGCCGTAGCCAAGGCCCAGGCCGACCAGCCCGCCCAGCGCGGCCAGGAACAGCGCCTCGGTCAGGAACAGGGCAATGATCTGCCGGCGCGTCGCGCCCAGCGCCTTCAACAGCCCCACCTCGGAAGTGCGCTGACTCACGGCCACCAGCATCACGTTCATGATCAGCACGCCGGCGACGACCAGGCTCACGGACGCGATACCGGCCAGTGCCCGGGTCAGGTTGCCGAAAATCTTGTCGAAAGTCGCGAGCACGGAATCCTGCGTGATCACGGTCACGTCTTCTTCGCCGTAGTGTCGCTCCCTGATGATGCGCTTGGCATCGCGCTGGGCCAGCGGCATCGCGTCCCGGCTCGTGGCCTGAATAATGATGCGAAACAGCCCCGGCGAGTCGAACAGGGCCTGGGCGTCCACCACCGGAATCATCACCACTTCGTCCACGTCGATCATGATGGACGTGCCCTGCTCGGCCAGTACGCCGCTCACGCGGCAGCGCCGATCGCCGACGCGCACCCACTGGCCCAGCGGCGGGTCCGTGCCGAACAGCTCCTCGCGGATCGTATATCCCAGCACGCACACGGGTGCTGCGCGGTCCATGCCGACATTCGGCAGGAATTCCCCGAGCGCCATTGTCCACTGGCGGATGGGCCGGAATTCCGCCGTCGTGCCAAGTATGCTGATCTCGCGCTCGAGGCCGCCACGCTGCACGGACGCAGCGCCCACCACCACCGGCGCCAGGCGCTGTACGTGGGGACTGCGCATGATGGCCCGCGCGTCGTCCAGCGTCAGGTCGCGAGGCGTTTCCGCAACCATCATCGCGGGGTTCGCGCCGCTGGTTTCCGACCGGCCCGGCATGACGATGACCAGGTGCGTACCGAGAGACTGGAACTCGGCGCTGACGTAGCGGCGCGCGGCTTCCCCCAACGAGGTCAGCACCAGCACGGCGGCCACGCCGATCGCGGTGGCCAGCAGCATCATGAACGTGCGGCCCGGGGAGCGCGCCAGGGATGCGCCGGCCATCCGGTTGCAGTCGAGGAATCTCATGCCGCGCGCTCTTTATCCTCGGCCAGCAGGCCGTCGCGAAACTTCAGCTGCCGCCGCGCCCGTTCGCCGATGGCCGGATCATGCGTCACGACCAGCAGTGTCAGGCCCTGGGAATTCAGCGTTTCCATAATCTTCACGACCTCCCGGCCCGACGCACTGTCGAGATTGCCGGTGGGTTCATCCGCCAGCAGCAACTTCGGCTGCATCACGATCGCGCGCGCGATGGCCACACGCTGCCGCTCCCCGCCGGACAGCTGGCTGGGTCGATGGGCGTCACGATGGCCCAGGCCGACGCGCTCCAGCGCAGCGTGGCCGCGTTCCTTGCGAACCGCGGGTTCATCACCGGCGAGCACCATGGGCAATTCCACGTTTTCCAGTGCGCTGAGCCGCGATACCAGGTGGAAGGATTGAAACACGAAGCCAATCTTCTGTTGTCGGATCTGCGCCAGCTCCGCGTCGTCCATCGTGGAGGTATTCACACCATCCAGCGTATAGCTGCCCGCCGACGGCGTATCCAGCAGACCGAGAATATTCAGCAGCGTAGACTTGCCCGAGCCGGACGGGCCCATGATGGACACGTACTCGCCGTCGGGGATCTCCAGGCTCACGTGATCGAGCGCGTGGACCACCTCTTCGCCCACGTCAAAGTTGCGGCAAACGTCTTCCAGGCGGATCACGCGTTACTCGGGCTCCGCCGCAGCGCCGTCGACAACGCCCTCGCGATCTACGGACATCACCACGGTCTCGCCGTCGCTCAGGCCGCTGAGGACCTCGGTGAATTCCCAGTTCGCCAGGCCGCGGGTGATTTTCCGCTCTTCCAGCAAACCGGCATCGTTCAGAACGATCACCCGTCCCCCTTCCATGATGACCTGGGTCGGGATGCGCAACGCGTTATCACTGGTGTTGAGCAGCACCTCCACGTCGGCGCTGTAACCTGGCAACAGGTTGCTGTCGCCCCGATCGGTGATTTCGACCTCGATTTCGACGGTGCGCGCCTGCTTTTCCTGGTCGAGCACGTAGGGGGCAACACGCCGGACCATCCCGGGGAAATCCTGGTCTGCAAAGGCGTCCATTGTCACGATGGCCGACTGCCCCTTGCGGACCGCCGGCGCGTCGACTTCGTCGATGGGCGCGCTGATGTAGAGACAGGCATCATCGATCAGGTCGATGGTCGGCGGCGTGGCAACCCCGACCGGCGACGGCGTCACATACTCGCCCAGCTCACCGTTGATTTCGGCCACGACGCCGTCGAAGGGCGCGCGCAGAATTGTGCGTTCCAGTCGCGCGACCGATACCTTGACCTGCGCGTCGCTGACCTTCGCTGATTCCCGTGAAGCCTTGCAGCCGGCCGCCTTGGCTTCCGCATCGCCGCTGGCGAGATCGGCGTCTTCTTCCGACGTCAGGCCGCGCTCGCGCAGATTCGTGAGGCGCCTGGCTTCGCGGTCGGCCACTTTGGCGCGCACGCAGACCTCGTCCGCCCGGCGCCGGGCCGCAACGGCATCACGCTGGGCCAGCAGCACTTCGGCCTTCAGATCCTCATTCCAGAGTTCCACCAGCACCTGGTCCCGGGTCACCGCATCGCCCTCAGTGACATTGAGCTTGGCCATCTGGCCTCCCAGCGCCGGTGACAGGCCGGCGCGCCGGCAAGCATCTACGGTGCCCGCCCGCGTGTTGGCAACCGTTGCCCGCACCTCGCCACGATCCGCCACGACCACCGCAACCTGCAATGGCCGTGGCTGAAGCCACCAGGCCACGGCGGCGCCAATGCCAGCCAGCACCAGCAGTCCGATCAGCAGCTTCTTGTTCAACAAAGGGGCCCGCCAGGCAAAGACAGCGGGGAATTATAGCGGCCGGGGAGGCCCAGCCTGATACGTAGCTTCCGGTGCAATGGATACAGGTCGAACTCCGCCGGCGCGGCCAGGACCTTGGCCGTACTGATTAGCAGAATCCTGAAAGCTTGGGACGGCGCCAAAGGCGAGTGACGTGGGCCGACATTACTGCCCGACCGTGCGGGCCACCAGCCGAAACTTCAGTTCCAGTTCATCGCGCACAGACAAGGCGCCCAGGCCCACACTGAAGGGCTGCAACCCGAGATCCGTCTGGCGCACAGTGACCGCACCCGCTGCCACCAGTTGCCCCGGACTCGAAGTGACGGTGACCGGAATTTCCACCAGCGTGACCTGGTTCCGCACCTTGACCTCCATCAGCAACTCCAGTGCCGGCAACTCACCCCGCAGCTCGCGGCTGCGCAGGCTCACCCCCGGGAAGTTCGCCGCATCGAGCAACTTCTCGCCCAACATGTTCGCACGCGTGCCGTCGATCGCAGACTGATCGAGTGCCGTCGCAAAGTCTGCACCTTCCTCCGCACGCTGGGCCGGAATATCAACCTTCAGGGATTGCACCGGGAATGCCAGGCGGACGGTGGAGCGGCTGACCGGGGAGGCCAGCGCGAGCGTGCCGTCGATGTCCGTTGTGCTGATCACATGATTGTGGCCCAGCGAAGCCAGCGGCCCGTCGCGGTAGGCCAGGATCCGAATTTCCGACTCACCCGGCACAACGCGATACTCGATGGCATCGGCCGGTGCCGCCGCCGGCCGTTCGTCCACCGGTGCGCGGGATACGGGTGCGCGGGGCGCGCAGGCTGCAACGCAGAGCATCAGGGCGATGCAGGCGGTGCGCCGCAGAACGGGTTTACTGGTGATGGCGGCCAATCGCCTTCCTCGTTCGCCTCGATGCGCAAAGTCTCAACATACACGGCTTGGGCCACGGCGGAAAAGCCGGGCCGGGAAAGAGGCGCTGCGCCGCTAGGCGCTCAGGTCTGCGGCAGCCGGCTTGACCGGGGCTACCCAACCGGCGGCGAAATCAGCGGCGGATACCGGGCGGGCAAAATGATAGCCCTGGCCGACATCGCAGCCCATATCCTGGAGCACCCGCACTGCTTCAGGGTCTTCGATGCCCTCGGCCACGACCTTCATATTTACCGCGTGGGCAAGCTGGATGACGGACGCGACGATGCGCCGGTCGCGTTCGCTGCTGAGCATCGGGGCGATGAAGCTGCGATCGATTTTCAGCTCGTCGGCAGGCAGGTCGCGCAGGTACGCGAGGCTGGCGTGGCCGGTGCCGAAGTCATCAATGGCCAGGCGCACGCCGAGTTCATGAAGCGCCTGGAGCCTGGCCGCACTCGCGCGCGGATCGCGCATCAACGCGGTCTCGGTGATCTCCAGCACCAGCCGGTCGGCGTCCAGGTTCCAGACCCCCAGCGCGCCGACTATCGTATCGATCAGGTCCGGATCTTCCAGGTTACCGGGGGACATGTTCACCGCCATCGCGAAATCCGGTACCCGCTGGCACCACTCGCACGCATGGCGCAGCGACGCATTTAAAGAGAATCCGAACAGCGCGTGAATTCCGCGGCCGCGTTCCACGCCGGGCAGAAAGGCCGCGGGCGGCAGGACACCATCGTTGGGGCTGTTCCAGCGAATCAGTGCCTCGGCTCCGGACAGTTTCCCGGACCCCAGGTCTACCTTGGGCTGGAAGTACATCTCCAGCGCAGCTTTATCGAGGGCCTCGTAGATGTCGAAGTCCGCCCGCGCGTGCGCGTTGCCTGACGCAGCCAGGCCGTCGGTATATACCGTGTAAGGCTCGTCGCGCTCGCGGGAATCTTCAAGCGCCAGCTCGCACTGGCGGAGCATTTCTTCCGTACCACTCGCCAGCCCGGGCAGCAACGAGACACCCATGTGCGCATGCAGGCGGGCCCGCCGGGTCCCGAGCATCACCGGCTCGCGGACCTCGCGGGTAATGCGCTCCGCGCCGAGCACCGCGTGGCCTTCGTTCGACGGGTTGTGGATCAGCAGCGCGAAACTGGCACTGCCAACGCGGAATACGCGATCGCGCTGACGCGCCACGGCCAGCAGGCGTTGCTCGAACTCCTCCAGCGCACGGTCGCCACCGATGTAACCAAAGTTGGCGTTAACCGCGTCCACCCCGGTCAGGCGAATCAGGATCATGCCGACGGACTGGCAATTATCGGCGGCGCGCATCTCGTCGATCTCGCGCAGCAGGAGAGCGTAACGAAAGCGCGGTGTGCCTGCCAGATCCATCGCGCCGCCTTGACTCAGTGGAAGTAGTCTTCCGGGTCCAGGCCAAAGGCACCTGACTCGAATCCCTTCACAATCCAGCGCGCGCGTCGCTGATTCTCGTCGCTGGGCAGCGACTTCAGGTCTATTACCTTGCTCGAGCCAAGTGGCTCGTGGCGCTTGTCCAGCACCAGCATGATCTTGGGACGCAGCCGGCGGATACGATTCTGTTCGATCACGATACCCACTTCACCGGTATTCATCTCTACGACCGTGCCGGTCGGGAACATGCCCAGCGCCTGGACGAACTGTTCGATGAGTTCGCGCTGAAACTCGGTACCGGCCAGCGTGTTCAGCTCGCGCACCGCGTCGTAGGAAGATTTCGGCTCGGCCCACGGCCGCCGTGAAATCATCGCGTCGTAGCAATCCACCAGTCCGGCGATCCGCCCATAGACCGGGATATCGCTCCCGGCGATACCGTTGGGGTAACCGGAGCCGTCATGCCGTTCGTGATGGCTGCGAATCATTTCCAGAACTTCTTCGCTGATGCCAGGTGTCTTTTTCGCCAGCCGCTCCCCATAGTGCACATGGGCCTGCATGATCTCCGCTTCCTCCTCCGTCAACGGCCCTTCCTTGTTGGTGATGGATTCAGGAATCGCGACTTTGCCGATGTCCAGCAAGATTCCGCCCATGGCGAGTATTTGCAGACCGTTGCGGTCAAAGCCGAGGTGGCGACCCAGCACCAGCGCCCACACAGAGGTGGCGATAGAATGGTTGTAGGCATATTCGTCACGCTTTCGCAGGGTGACCAGCCACGCCATTGCATCCTGGTTGCGCAGCACGCTGTCGATCATCGGCGAGACCGCATCCTTGATCTTGTCGACCTGGATGCCGCCGCCCTTGCGCAGGTCATGGATTACCTCGTTCATGGCGTCCACGGCAAGACCGTAGGCGTGGGCGGCAGCCGGCGCCTCTTCCTGCGTAGATACCTTGTTGTCGTAGTGCCTTGCGCCGTTGACCTTTTCGGCGAGCCGGCCGGTGGGATCCATACGGCTCAGGGATCTGAGCAGGCGCGTTTTCAGCGTGATGGGCTTATTGCCGTTGACGCGCCCATTGGGCGGGCTTGCGAAAGGGTCCCGGCTCTGGCCCGCGATGCTGTGGGCTTCCATGATGAGCTTTTCCGGCACGGAGCTACGTTTCAGATCGACGTAGACATGCTTGCAGAACTTGCGCAGCAGGCCGATCTCGCTGTCCTCACGGATCTCGAAACCCTGGAACAGGAAAGGCGTCTCCAGCCACGGCCGGTCGAGAAGGGCTACAAACATGCCCATCTCGAGGTTCATGGTATCTACCTTGACGCGCTTGGAGAGCATTTAGTGATCCGCCACGGGCCTGCAGGACCCAGCTTTGCATAATAGCGACAGCGCCGACTCCGGCCGTGGTGGGCATCACATTTCCGCACAAAGGCCAGGTCAACCCTGGCCCTGGAGCCGCGTTACACTCACTGTGGAGGTCTCGGGAGCCCGTGCATGGATCACACTAGAGTTGCCGCCCTGGCGCTATGTCTCGCTGGCTGCGCTGCCAACCCGGACCCCATCGTCGACATGCGGGGGGTCGATCCGGTGCTGTACGAGCAGGATCTGGCCGACTGCAAGACCTATACCCGCGAGATCCAGACGGAAGTGGGTGTCGCGAAAGGCGCCGCGGGTGGTGCCGCGGTGGGCGGCGCCATCGGCGCCATTGGTGGCGAGACGGGCCGGGGTGCAGGGATCGGGGCGGTGGCCGGAGGTGCCAAATCAGTCCAGCTCAACGAGCGCGAAAAACAGCGCGTGGTGAAGAACTGTATGCGCGGCCGGGGCTACCGCGTTCTCAACTGACGCCAACCGGGCACGCCACGCCGGTCCCGCCCAGGCCGCAGTAGCCGCCCGGGTTCTTCGCAAGGTACTGCTGGTGGTAATTCTCGGCGAAGTAGAAAGGCGGCGCTGCCAGGATTTCCGTCGTAATCGTGCCACGCCCGGCGCCGCGCAGTGCGTCCTGGTAGCGCTCGCAGGATTCGCTGGCGGCCGCTTCCTGTTCCGGTGAGTAGTAGTAGATTCCCGACCGATACTGGCTGCCGACATCATTGCCCTGGCGCATGCCCTGTGTAGGGTCATGGGTTTCCCAGAAAACCTGCAGCAGCTCATCGTAGCTGACAGACGACGGATCGAAGACCACCCTGACAACCTCGTTATGGCCCGTCATGCCCGAGCACACCTCTTCGTAGGTAGGATTCGGCGTATGCCCGGCGGCGTAGCCAACGGCCGTGGCATAGACGCCCGGGTGCTCCCAGAATCGCCGCTCCGCGCCCCAGAAACAGCCGAGGCCAAACATGGCCTGCTCGAGGTGTGCGGGCACCTCTCCGGCCAGCGGATTGCCGTTGACAAAGTGACGCTCGGCCACGGGCATGGCGGTGCTGCGTCCGGGCAGCGCTGCGCCCGCGTCGGGCAGGGATAAATTTTTCTTCCGCAGGAACATGTCCAATGATTCGACAATTGCCGGGCGGCGGATGTTCCCTGGCAGCATCGCGGCAGCGCTTCGCGCCGGATCCGACGAAGCTGCTACATTAGCAGCTGCCAGTACCAAGCGCTGCAAGACCTTCAGGATGACAAAACAAGCGCTCACACTCATCGCGATGACCTGCCTGGCCGGCCCGGCCCTCGCCCAGAACCCGGCGCCCAAGGCCACCCGGCCGGCGACAATTGAGGCCACCGAGGCGGCCGTGGAGCCCCTCGACCCCCCATCCCCTGTCGCCGACACGCCGATCCCGGACACACCGGGAGCGGCTAGCGCAGCCATTGGCCCGGAAGCCCCGCAGGCACAGGACACGCAGGCGGCAACTCCAGAGAGCACTGGCGCGGGTGATCCGCCGGCCGCCGTCGGGTCGGGCGTTCGCACCGCTGCTTATGAGCGCATGTTGTCGCTGATGGAAGAGAATCGCTACGGCGAGGCGGCGGAGGCCGCCCGCGCCGTGGTGCAGCTAACGGAGCAAGAGTTCGGTGCCGACAGCATCGAGCTCGCCGCGCCCCTGGACAACCTCGGCACCACGATGATGCTCGGCGGAAATCTCTTCGATGCCGAGCAAATCTACTTGCGCAGCATCGCGCTTATCAAGCAGCACGAAGGGCAACTGTCGCCGCGACTTATGAACCCCTACGTCGGCCTCGGAGCAACCTACAATCGTGGCGGCTCCTATGAGAAAGCCGAAGAAGCCTTCAGTACGGCCTTGCGGCTGAACAACGTGAACGAGGGTTTCTACAACGTCGACCAGATGAAGATTCGCGACGGTCTTACGGAAACCTATATCGGCCTGGAAGAGATCGAGGAGGCCAATTTCCACCAGGAGGTGCAACTGGAGATCTACCAGCGGCGCCTCGGCGCAACCAATCCGGAAACTGCGCCGGCTATCTACAAGCTCGCCCGGTGGTATGAGCGCGTGGGCCTGTTTGACGACGCGCGCATCAAGTATCAGCAGGCCCAGCAGATGATTCGCAAGGCCTATGGCAGAGATTCGATGGAAATGGTAGCGGCCCTGGAAGGCCTGGCGGCCAATTTCGATCGCCAGGGCCTCCTCTCTCCGAGTGCGTCAAACCTGAAGAAAGCCCTGGCAATCGTCGAGGCGCAGCCCGAAGTCGACCGGGAAAAACAGGCGGAAATCCTGGTAAAGCTCGGCGATCTGTACGGCGGCTCCGGCCGCCCCGATACCGCCAATGCGTATTACGAGCGCGGCTGGCAGGCCTTGTCAGTGGAAAGCGGTCTGGAGGGGCTGCGCGACGCACTGTTCAGCGAGCCGGTGCGTGTTACCGGGCTCGGCTGGCAAAACCTGCGCTACGCGCCCGGTGACGTGAGCGACTGGCGCCTGCTCAGTGACGGCTACGTGCTGGTGCGCTATAACGTGAATGAGAAAGGCCGGGTGGATGATGTCGTGGTCATCGAATCCCAACCCGCCGATGTGATGGACCGCCGGGTGGCGGAAGCCCTGCGGCGGTCCTATTTCCGCCCGCGCTTCGCCGACGGCGTGGCCGTCGAGTCGGATGGCCTCCTGTACCGGCACGATTTCCGTTACCTGCCCACGGACCCGGGACGCAGCGAAGAGGCCGGCCAGCCTATTGAAGCTCCCGACGGCGGCGGCCGCCTCGAATACCCCGATGCCAGCGGCGGCTGAGACCGGCAACCCCGGCCAGATGCGGGCCATGGTCTGCCCGGGGCCGGGGCAACCACTGGTCATGGAGCAACGGGCCCTGCCCCAACCTGGACCGGGACAACTGCAGGTTCGCGTGCTGGCCTGCGCGGTCTGCCGCACCGACCTGCATATTCAGGACGATGAGCTCGACGACATCCCCTACCCAGTGGTACCCGGCCACCAGGTCGTTGGCGAGGTCAGCGCCCGCGGGGCCGGGGTCGACACCGCAATTGGCCAGCGCGTCGGCATCGCCTGGCTGGCCTGGGCCTGCGGCGAATGCCCCTACTGCGAAGACGGCCGGGAGAACCTTTGCGACCGCGCACTGTTCAACGGCTACCAGCGCGATGGCGGCTACGCAGAATATCTGCTGGCCGACGCTGCTTTCGCCATTCCGCTTGATGCGGAGCTCGATCCGGCCCGGACCACGCCGTTGCTGTGCGGGGGACTGATCGGCTATCGCACGCTGCGCATGGCGGGCAACGCCCGGCGGCTGGGTATCTATGGATTCGGTTCCGCTGCACACATGATCGCTCAGCTGGCGCGACACGAAGGGCGCGAGGTCTACGCGTTTACCAGTCCGGGCGACACGGCTGCCCAGCAGTTCGCACGCGATGTTGGCGCGGCCTGGGCCGGCGGTTCCGACGAAGCATCGCCGCAACTTCTCGACGGTGCGCTGATCTTCGCACCGGTCGGGGCACTGGTGCCGAAAGCGCTCAAAGATGTGCGCAAGGGTGGCCGGGTCGTGTGCGGTGGGATTCACATGAGTGACATCCCGACGTTCCCCTATGCAGACCTGTGGGGTGAACGCCAGATTCGTTCGGTGGCCAATCTCACTCGCCGGGACGCGACGGAATTCATGGCCATAGCCGCGCTGCATCCCATCGACACACAGATCACCCGGTACTCATTGACGCAGGCCAATGAGGCTCTCGACGCACTGCGCGCGGGCCAGATCAACGGCACCGCGGTACTGGAAATTGCGAACTAGCCACCGCCGCGTTGCGCAGCGTACTCCGCTTTGCCCTTCAGGATGACCGCGTAGATTTCCCGCGACCGCCCGCCGATATCCTGGAGCAGCTGCTCGGCCACACCGCTGGTGACCTGCTGCCACTCGACCCGTTGCGCGGGTGTCAGCGCCTGCCAGCGGATGCCGAGTGCCGGGTCGGCCAGGTCGGCGACGTCCTGCGCCCGGGTAGCAGCGCGAGACTGGCCGATAGACGGAAAGTTGTCCGTCAGCACCTGTCGTGTGGCTTCATCCTGCTGCTGCCACCAGTTCAGATCTGCAACGATGACCGACATACCAAACACATGCCGGGTCAGGGTCAGGTACGGCGCTTCGGCGGAGATCCCCGTGCGCGCGTAGAGACTGATGGAATTCTCACCGGCATCAATCAGGCCAGTCTGCAGCGACGGCACGATTTCTCCATACCCCAGCGGAATCTTGTCGGCGCCGATCGCATCCGCAAACAGCCGCGCATTCAGGCTTGCCGACACGCGAAAGCGCCGGCCCCTGGCATCCGCAGGTGTCAGTATTCGTTCCCGGCCGTACACGGAGTGGAAGCCGATCTCATACCAGGTCACCAGGTGCAAGCCCACCTCGGCAAGCAGCTCGCGGAAGACGTCCGTGAGGAACCGATCGTAGACATAGTCGGCCTCTTCTTCGTCTTCAAAGAGATACGGCGTATACAGCAGCGATAGTTCGGGCACCACCGTGGACGTCACCTGTGCCGACAGGTTGGCAAACTGAATGCGGCCGCGACGCAGGCCAGACAGAAGCTGCTCTTCGGAACCCAGTTGGCCGTAAATCAGCGGCTTCAGCTCCAGCGCGCCCCCCGACGCCGCTTCAGCGTCGTTCTTGAACTGCAGCCACATGTCGGCGCCTGGCGTGTTGGGCGTGGACGTGCCCCCGATGGTGATGGCCTGGCCAACGGCACCGCCGCCCCCTGATTCTGCGGGCGGCTGCTCGCCGCCACCGCAGGCACCAAGCAGTGCGGCGACCAGAAAAATTGCTGGGCGGGAAACTTTCATGGCCGAATGTTGCCTCAAAGCGTGGCGGGCAAGCCAGAAGCCCCTGCAGAAACCCCTGTAAACTGCGGGCCAGCCGCCATCAGCGGACACCGCCAGCGCGCTGCGCGAGTACTGGAGACAAGGATTTCGATGACCAAGACTTCACCTGCCCAGGCCCCTGGCTGGCGAGCCTTGCTGGCCTTTTTTGCGGGCCTGGCCACGGCACCTGTCTTTGCCCAGCCAGACTACTCCATGCTGGACGACCTGCTGCTGTCCCACGTGCAGGACGGATTTGTCGACTACGACGGCATCGCGCTGGATCCGCGACTGGATAATTTCATCGACCAGCTGGCGAGCACGGCGCCCGCAGCCCTGGCCTCGACCGCCGAACAGAAAGCCTTTTACATCAATGCCTACAATGCCATTGCGATACGTGGAATCCTGGACGGCCAGTCGCCGGATTCGTTCTTTGGCCGCTCCCGCTTTTTCAAGCGCATGCGCGTTGACGTGCTCGGTGAATCCCTCAGTCTCGAAGACATCGAGCATGGGCGGCTGCGCCCGATGGGCGATTCCCGAATTCACTTTGCAATCGTCTGCGCGTCCCTGTCATGCCCTAGATTGGCGAGCCGCGCCTACCTGCCTGCAACCCTCGACGCACAACTCGACGCAGCGGCAGAACAATTTCTCAGTGACCCGACCAGGAACGTGTTCGATTCGAATCGCCGGGTGGCCTACGTATCAAAGATTTTCGACTGGTTCGAGGAAGACTTCGTAGCCAACGCGGGCTCATTGCAAAACTACCTGGCCCGTTATGTCACAGATCAGACCAACGCGCGTTTGCTGCGAGCCGATAGATTCGACCTGAAATTTCGCGACTATGACTGGAGCCTGAACGGGCGGCTCACGAAGTGAATAGAATCCTTGTGGGAACGGCTTCAGGCGCCACCATTGGCATCAGCATGCGCAAATCTCGCGGCTGAAGCCGCTCCTGCAGGGGGCTCGGTAAACCGAGTCTGAAGCTCAGACGAATACATTCTCAGGACAACGGGAACTCAACGATGATTATTCGCCAGGCAACTGACATTAGACCCTCGGAAATCACCCCGGAAGAGGTCTTCCGCGGTCGCCGCCAGTTTTTGCGCCAGGCGGGTGTGGCCGGCGTGGGCCTGCTGGCCAGCACCGGCTGTGCCGCCGACGAAGAGTCGGGGGGCAACCCGACTGACCTGCGCAAGCTCGACGTCGCCAGCGGCAGCGTGTACAGCACGGACGCAGAGCCGAACTCGATGGAAGACATCATGAGTTACTGCAACTTTTATGAGTTCGGCCTCGACAAGCGTGACCCGGCAAAGCTGTCCGGCGACTTCAAGCCGCGGCCGTGGTCCGTCACCGTAGACGGTGAAGCCGAGGTGACCGGCACCTTCGACCTCGACGATTTGATCGCTCCGCACCCCATTGAAGAACGGGTCTATCGGTTGCGGTGCGTCGAAGCGTGGTCGATGGTCGTGCCCTGGAACGGTATTGCCCTGGGCGACGTGCTGAAACGTTTCAAACCCACCTCGAAAGCCAAGTACGTGGCCTTCGAAACCGTGGTGAGGCCGGAAGAGATGCCGGGCCAGCGCCGCGGCGTGCTCGACTTCCCGTACGTCGAAGGGCTGACCATCGCCGAGGCCATGCACCCGCTGACGATACTGTCCGTCGGCGTCTACGGGGTCACGCTGCCCAATCAGAATGGCGCGCCCATTCGGCTCGTCGTACCCTGGAAGTACGGCTTCAAGAGCATCAAATCCATCGTGCGCATCAGCTTCACCGAGACCGAACCACCCACCACGTGGAACCTCGCCGCGCCACGGGAATACGGCTTCTACGCCAACGTAAACCCGGAAGTTGACCACCCGCGCTGGAGCCAGGCCAGTGAGCGCCGCGTAGGCACCGGCTTTTTCGGTGATCGCCAGCCCACCGTGTCGTTCAACGGCTATGGCGAACAGGTTGCGAGCCTCTACGACGGCCTCGACCTGCGCAAGAATTTCTGACCGGACGAGCTGAACGCGACCCTCCGGGACATGCCCACTACCCGGCAAATTCGCTTCGTTCTGAAGCCACTGGTCTTCGCAGCCTGCCTGGCGCCGCTGGGCTTCATCGCGCTCCGCATCGCCGGCATCGGTCCATCCCTCGGCCCAAATCCTGTGGAGGTGTTGCAGGACGAATTCGGCGAATGGGCCCTGCGACTGTTGCTCGCGACCCTGGCCGTCACGCCGCTGCGCCTGGCCCTCGGTAAACCCTGGCCCCTGCGCTTTCGCCGCATGCTCGGGCTCTTTGCATTCACCTATGCGTTCCTGCACTTCTCGAACTACCTGGTACTGGACCAGGAATTCGACTGGCCGGTGATCCTGGAAGACATCCTGGACCGGCCCTTCATTACCGTCGGGTTCAGCGCCTTGTTGATCCTCCTGCCACTGGCGGTGACGTCAACCCAGGGCTGGCAACGCCGCCTCGGTGCGGGGTGGGGCAGTCTGCACCGGCTTATTTACCTCGCAGCCATACTGGTCTGCTGGCATTTCTGGTGGCAGGTGAAGAAAGACGTCACGGAACCTGCCATTTACGCAGGCATCCTCGCCCTGCTGCTGGGGATTCGGCTGTGGCGCGGCGTCAAACAGCGGCGGCGCCGGAAATTGGCCGCGGCGACGGCCGTGGCCTCGGATGCCCAAAGCCGCCTATAAGTTGTAACCCCGCTCGTCGTGCTGGGCGATGTCGAGACCTTCGGTTTCTTCATCCCGGTCCACCCGCAGACCCACCGTCGCCCCGACGATTTTCAGAATCACAAAGGTCGCAACGGCGCACCAGGCCAGCGTCGCCAACGCGCCCAATAACTGAATGCCGATCTGGCCCGCAATGGTGCTGCCTTCGGCGAGCCCGAGGCCGCTGAATGCGCCGAGGCCGTCGCTGGCGAACACCGCGGTCAGCAGAATGCCGAGAAAGCCGCCGACACCGTGCACCGGAAATACGTCGAGAGAGTCGTCGATGTGCAGTTTGCGCTTGATGATCTGGGTCGCCCAAAAGCAAACCACGCCGGCTGACAAACCAATGACCAGCGCGCCGCCGGGACCGACAAAACCCGATGCCGGGGTAATCGTGCCGAGCCCGGCCACCATGCCGGTGACGATACCCAGCACGCTTGGCTTGCCGAACTTGATCCATTCCTGCGTCATCCAGGCCAGCGATCCGGCGGCCGCGCCCACGTGGGTGACGAGCATCGCCATGCCGGCGGCCCCGTCGGCAGCCAGCGCGCTGCCGGCATTGAAACCAAACCAGCCGACCCACAGCATGCACGCCCCGGTCACGGTCAGGGGGAGACTGTGCGGCGGCATGGGCGTGGTCGGAAAGCCCTCGCGCTTACCCATGACCAGGGCCGCTACAACCGCCGCCACGCCGGCATTGATGTGCACCACCGCACCACCGGCGAAATCCATAAAGCCGCGTTCGGCCAGCCAGCCACCGCCCCACACCCAGTGCGCCACCGGGAGATAGACGACAAATAGCCACAGC
>Ga0265303_10001048_pt1 | contig 16593 bp, 14 predicted proteins | sample Helome_2_FD_192494 | JGI IMG/M metagenome (GOLD analysis project Ga0265303, IMG submission 192494) | Marine sediment microbial communities from subtidal zone of North Sea - Hel_20160317 (Illumina Assembly) | ecosystem: Environmental > Aquatic > Marine > Subtidal zone > Sediment ... | reverse complement strand
TCAGGCTGACTGCAATCATGGCGCTCGCGGCTTTTTCATTGATGACCCGGCACATTTCGATCAGTGATTCATGCACCTTATCCACTGAACGCATTCGTCCGTCGGCCAATTGCTCGAAGCCAGTAACCTGATGATTGATGATTAGTAAATAAAATTGACTGCCGCCGGTACTAATATCACCACCGGTCTGCACGCTGGGTATGCCCAACTGCTTTAGCAGCGCATGACGTTGATCGGGGTTTCTCAGCAGCGCTTTCAGGTAATCCCCTGCCCTGTCCACACAAAATGTTCCATCCAGAATATGGCTGTTTTCACCGTAACCCAATATAAGCAGGCCATTGGGCCGGACACGGGTACCCGTATTGAAACGTCCCGCCAACGGTTCGCGCTCAAGTTGAAAAACCGGGATATTTCGTTGCCGGGCGAGCCTGATAATGACTTCTGTTTCAAGTGGCAATACACGCTCACGGGCCAGCCTGGAGAAAAGCTGATAGAAGTCCGGCAACGAATCCATTGTGCCGGAGAAAACATCAATTGCCAGCTTAACCGCAGCCATTCCCACTTCAGCGTGCTCATGTTCGACCAACACCGTGTAGCGATTTCTGCCTGGTTCCAGGACACTGAGCAGAACTCCACACGATGACCATTTTTCTGCTGAAACAACAAGGCGGTTTCTGCCAGCAAAGTTAAATACCAGGACAAACCTTCATCATCAGACGCTTTATCAGCATAGTTGTCATCGTCCACAAGCACACCGGCGTCAAACAGCAACTGCCTGATCTCCGAAATCTTCCTGGGGAATGCAAAGGCGTCATCGGTGCCGAAATCCAACCTGATTTCCACTACCCGCAGGTCCGAGCGCCGACCAGGGCCAAAGTAAGGGAAGTACAAAATTTCGGGCATATTTCAATCCGTTTCCGGTACGGTTTTGAATGATACACGAGCCTGAAAAAATGTTCTCAAAGTGCTTGAGACCCAATACAAAAAGCCGCTAAAACCCGGTTCTTCTATATCAATTTCCGCCCGCTCATCAATCAGGCTGTTGCTAGACAAGCTGAGATTCCAGGTATCTTAATCAATGCCCGCAAACACGTTCACCAGGGTGTAAGCAACCATATATCGCTCTTTGACTCGAATCATACAAGCAATGAAAGGTAACATCGTTGTATTCTTACAAACCGGAATCAAAGGAGTCCATCATGAAACAACTTGCCAGTATCGCTGCTCTCTGTCTTCTGTGTAATGCGGCCATGGGTGATTTTGAACTAACAGACCCTGCCCTGCCCGCTGAAGAAGCGGCTAATGCCCCAGCAGTCAAAGAGGTTGCTGACTATGCTGTCGAGGGTGCCGGGGTCAAAAGCTGTGCAAGTTATCAACTTGACAGTAAAGACAAAGGCTCGATGTTTTATATCGACTTGAATTGGGCAAAAGGTTTCATTACCGGTGTGAATTACATTCACGAAAATACAATGGGTAATACTCAATTGGGAGCAGGTCTTGACCTGGATGCACTGACTCTCTGGATTAACAACTACTGTGGTGAACACCCGGCCGCCAGTTTGGCAGACGCGAGTGCCGCACTGGTCGATGAACTCATGAATTGAGTAGTGATGGTAGTGATGGGGTCACTCCAGGAAGACTCCTTTGGGAAGCTCAATCTCCACACATATCGGCAGGTGGTCGGAGTGAGTGTGCTCCAGCACGTGAGTTTTCTTCAAATTCAGTGACTCTGATATCAATATGTGGTCAAACTTACGATTGGGATTCCAACTGGGGAAGGTCTTCAAATCTTCAAGTGGCAACTTCAGATGTGTACGGTCCACCAGGTTTCGTAACTCACTGGAATCGGAGCCGCAATTGAAATCACCCATAACCACCAGTTGAGAATATTCTTTTACCAAATCGCTGATATATCCCAACTGGAGTTTGCGGGCACGCTTGCCCAGCGCCAGGTGCATAATACAAATCAGTAACGACTCCCCGTTGGTCGGCAGTTCAACCAGCATGGCACCACGCCCCCTCAGCCCGGGTAATTTATGTTCGTCAACTGCATGTGGACGTATACGGCTGAGCACACCATTGCTGTGCTGGGCGATCTTTCCAAGACTACGGTTTACCTGCCTGTACCAATAAGGAAAGCGGGCCCGGTGCGCAAGGTATTCCGTCTGATCAAGAAATCCGGTGCGCAAGCTGCCGGAATCTACTTCCTGCAAACCTACCAGGTCATACGATTGGACCAGGTCGGCGATGCGGTTCAGGTTCGATATTCGCTCCTTCAAAGGCAACAGGTGTTTCCAGCTCTTGGTGACATACTCATGGAAATCCTGTGTATCAACACCCGTTTGAATGTTGAAACTGAGCAGGCTCAGCATGTTACGGCCCTTCAGGGGGACCGGGTCCGTGGTTGTTATTGATTCTACAATTTCCATGTTTTAGCGGCACGCAGTCCTTGGTGACAGGGGGACGTCACAGGGGGTCATTTTTCCCGGTTATTTTCAACATTATTGACCGTGTTAAAGATATATTCTATCTCAACATACCATTCAGACAAGATTCAAAGGTATTGATTCCCTCGTTAATCAGGTCATCTGAAATTGTCAGCGCCGGCAGGAAGCGGATAACATTGCCCCGAATTCCGCAACTCAACAGGATCAACCCGTTCTGCCATGCCTTTGTCACCAACGCCTTGGTCAGGTCCGCATCGGGTTGATCCGGATCGCCATTTTTCACCAACTCCAGCGCAATCATCGCACCACGCCGGGCACGAATATCACCAATAACATCAGGGTGTTTTTTCTGTAAGCGGGATAATCGGCTCGCAAATAGTGTTCCGATCTGAGAGGCCCGTTCAACAAGGTTTTCCTCGTTAATGACATCGATCACTGCCAGGGCAGCGCTACAGCCGATCGGCGAACCAGCGTAGGTGCCACCCAGCCCCCCGGGTAGCGGCGCGTCCATGATATCCGCTTTACCAACTACTGCCGACAAGGGGAAACCACCGGCCACACCCTTGGCTACCGTCAACAGGTCCGGTTCAATGCCTGCGTATTCACAACAGAAGAACTTGCCGGTTCGGGCAAAACCGGATTGAATTTCATCGGCAATCAAAACAATACCATGTTCGTCACACAGCTTTCGCAATGCCTGCAGAAATTCATTTGATGCGGGATAAAACCCACCCTCACCCTGCACGGGTTCGACGATAATCGCGGCGACATCGGACGGTGCAATATCCACCTCAAATAGTGTATCCAGGGCTTTAAGCGTCTCATCGAGCGTTACCCCGTGATACTCAATTGGATAGGGCACATGGTAAATGTCGCCGGGAAGCGGGCCATACAAATTTTTGTAGGGTGTGACTTTGCCCGTTAAGCCCATCGCCATCATTGTTCGGCCATGAAATGCGCCATTGAAAGCAATGACTCCCCTTCGCCCCGTAAAGGCGCGGGCAATTTTCACAGAGTTCTCAACTGCCTCAGCTCCGGTGGTCACAAACATTGTTTTCTTTGGCGTAGTGCCCGGTGCGAGCTGATTCAGTTCTTCTGCCAATTTCACCGCCGAACTGTAAGGTGTAAGCCCGAATGCGGTATGGCTGAACCGCTGCAACTGTTGCTGGACGGCTGCGGTCACTTTTGGATTGGTATGCCCCGTTGAACACACCGCAATACCACTGGCAAAATCAATAAACCGCCGGCCTTCAACGTCCCACATTTCCGCGTTTTTGGCGTGGTCAATATAAACCGGGACCATATTACCCTGGGCCCGTGCAAACGCTGCTTCCTTACGAGTCTGCCACTCGGCATTGCCTGTAGCCAGGCTCGTCACCTTGTCTTCGAATGCGCTCACTTATCAATCCCGCCCATACACATGTATTTGATTTCCAGATAATCATCCAGTCCATATTTTGAACCTTCACGTCCCTGGCCGGATTCCTTCACGCCACCAAAAGGTGCCATTTCGTTTGAAATAATACCTTCGTTGATGCCGACTATGCCGTATTCCAGACCTTCGCCTACCCGCCAGATACGGCCGATATCACGTGAATAAAAGTAACAGGCCAGACCAAACTCGGTGTCGTTCGCCATCGCAATGGCTTCGGCCTCTGTGCTGAATTTAAACAGGGGTGCAACCGGTCCGAATATTTCCTCTCTAAACACCTTCATATCGTCACTGACGCCGGTGAGTATGGTCGGCTCAACAAAGCTGCCACCCCGCTCGGAACGGCGGCCACCTGCTCGCACACAGGCACCTTTATTGACAGCATCATCGATAAAACTCATAACATCGCTGGCAGCTGTCTCGTTGATCAACGGCCCGATTGTGATGCCATCATCCGCCCCGTCACCCACACGTAATCCTTTCACCGCCTCTACCAGCTTATCGGCGAAAACATCATAGACGCCCTCCTGGACCAGTATGCGATTGGCACAGACACAGGTCTGACCGGAGTTACGATACTTGCTCGCCATCACACCGGTAATGGCAGCATCAATATCCGCGTCGTCAAATATGATAAAGGGTGCATTTCCACCCAGCTCCATCGAAGTCCGTTTAACGGTCGCGGCACATTCGGCCATCAGTTGTTTGCCTACCGGTGTAGAGCCTGTGAAGGTCAATTTACGCACGATCGGGTTGGATGTCATTTCTCTGCCAATTTCTGCGGTTTTGCCAGTCACCAGGTTGATTACGCCCGCTGGAACCCCGGCTCGTTCCGCCAGTTCAGCAAAAGCATACGCTGACAAAGGCGTTGCATTGGCCGGTTTACAGACCACCGTACAACCCGCCGCCAGGGCTGGAGCGATCTTGCGGGTAAGCATCGCATTGGGGAAATTCCAGGGCGTGATACATGCAACCACACCGACAGGCTGCTTGATAACCACCAGGCGTTTGTCATTTGAGGCATGAGGAATCGTATCACCATAGACCCGCTTACACTCTTCAGCAAACCACTCGATGTAACTCGCACCATAGGCAATTTCGCCACGTGCTTCTGCGAGTGGTTTACCCTGTTCAGCGGTCAGAATCTGCGCAAGGTCTTCCTGGTTTTCCATCATCAGGTTAAACCACTTACGAAGAATTGCTGACCTCTCTTTGATGGGGGTCTTCCTCCAACCCTGCTGTGCAGCCTGTGCAGCTTCAATCGCCCGACGGGTTTCAGCTGTACCACAGTTCGCAACCCGGGCGACCAGTTCACCTGTGGCGGGGTTGGTAACAGCCAGTGTGCTTCCCTCATCTGAAGCCTGCCACTGGCCATCGATGTATGCCCCTGATTTCAACAGGCGTTTGTCCGTCAAACAAATGCTCACAATTAGCTCCTTGATAAATTCTCTGAATATACCGGTCACGAATTACACCAGTATCCTGATAACGCCGCAAACAACCTGGCAAGCATACCGGTAAATATTGTGCGGGTGTTCAATATCGCAGGTAAAATCATGGCATGACCAGCAAGACCTCTTTACTTGAATCCATTCAAACGGGTTTGAACGATGCTCTCGGGACTGTAATCGACCTTAAATGGTCACGCGACCTCGCCGGCGGCGATATCAACCAGGCCGCACTCATCCAAAGCAAGGACTGCAACTGGTTTGTGAAGTACCGCAACAATGCCCCGCCGGGAATGTTCGAAGCAGAGGCGCTGGCCCTGGAAAAAATTTCAGCAACGGGCTGTATCAGGGTGCCCGAAGCAATTGCGTGGGGTGCTGATAACGGAACGTCATGGCTGGTACTTGAATACCTGGAACTTACATCCAGCGGTCCGGCTGAATTACTCGGCGAACAATTGGCAGCCATGCATGAGATTTCCGGTGATAGCTTTGGCTGGCCACACAACAACTACATCGGTATCACGCCTCAACTTAATCAAAAATCTGACAACTGGATCGATTTCTGGCGTGACTACCGTCTGAAACCACAATTGGCCATGGCACAGGCCGCCGGGTTCGGTAGCCGGCTTTCTGACAGAGGCGAACGGCTTCTGGAAAGCCTGGATCAACTACTGCAGGGCCACGAACCTGCTGCCTCGCTACTGCACGGCGATTTATGGTCGGGAAACAAGGCCTTTACACCTGCCGGCCAGCCCGTGATATTCGACCCCGCCAGTTATTACGGTGATCGTGAAGCGGATCTAGCAATGACCGAGTTATTCGGCGGATTCGGATCAGCATTTTACGCCACCTACCAGGCACACTCGCCACTACCCGATGGTTACCCGCTTCGCCGGGAACTGTACAACCTCTATCACATGCTTAACCATCTCAACCTGTTTGGCGCGGGTTATCTATCCCGATGTGAAAGTATCATCGATAGCCTGCTGGCACAGGTAACCTAATGCATGGTGTTTAGTGCGGCGGGTGCATCTCTGTTGTCAGGGAGGGGCGCTGGGGTGGGGGTATTGCCTACCAGGACACGGCACAAGTACATCCCTGTAGCCTCTTTCTCGACTTCCTGTCTCGCAAGGTCCTGGTAGGCAATACCCCCACCCCAGCTTCAATCGAAACCAAGTGCACCCGTCTGAAACCAGCGATCATTGATTTCGCACATAGCAGAGGGTGTGCGGTACCTTGCTTCAGGACCGTACGAGACAGGAAGTCGAGTATCGAGCGACACAAGGATGTGCTTGAGCGCGTCCTGAAGTAAGGTACCGCGCGATCTCGGCTACCCTGTCGAAGCAATAGACCGAATAATCGGAAACCGATCAGGATGCCTGCGTGGGTCTTGTACCAAGCGGGGCATCAGTGAAATCGTTGCAATACTCCATTGACTACGATGCACTACACTTAGCTTAATATAAAGTTTCGGAAATCATGAAAGCCAAAAACACATCGCAGACCCACTACATTGCCTGCAACCTCTGCGAGGCCATATGTGGTCTCGAGATCAAACTCGAAAGCGGACAGTTCAAGTCCATCCGGGGCGACAAACTGGATCCTGTCAGCAAAGGGCATATTTGTCCTAAGGCAGTAGCCTTGCAGGATATCTACAATGATCCCGACAGGCTTCGCAGACCCATCAGGAAGACCGCCGATGGGTGGCAGGAGGTTTCCTGGACCGAGGCATACGACGAAGTTATCAACGAACTGAAGCGCATCCAGTCACAATATGGCAAGGATGCGGTGGCGGTTTACCTGGGTAACCCAACGGTCCACAACCTCGAAGCCCTGCTGTTTGGACCGGTATTTTTTCGCACATTAAAAACAAGAAACCGTTACTCCGCGACTTCGGTTGATCAATTGCCGGAACAACTGGTATCGCTGTTGATGTTCGGACATAGCCTGTTAATCCCCCTTCCCGACCTCGACCGCACTGATTTCCACCTTATTTTTGGGGCCAATCCGGTGGTATCAAACGGCAGCATGATGACGGCTCCAGGGGTCGCCAAACGGCTAAAAGCCATACGAGAACGGGGCGGCCAGTTGGTGGTGGTTGACCCGCGCAGAACCGAAACCGCCGAAATTGCAGATTTGCACCTGTTTATCCAGCCCGGCAGTGATGTATTGATGCTGCTGGCTATGCTGCATGTCGTGTTCAATGAAGAACTGCAAACACTGGGCAGTGTTGCGCAGTTCACGAAGGGTGTGGAGATTATCGAAGAGACTGTTCGGGATTATCCACCGGAAAAGGTCGCACCTTTCACCGGTGTTGAGCCCGAAACTTTGAAGACCCTGGCCAGGGAGTTCTGCGCTGCCGAAAGCGCAAGCTGCTATGGCCGTATCGGTGTCTCCACCCAGCAATTTGGCACACTCACCCAATGGTTGATCATGGTATTCAATATTGTCACCGGTAACCTGGATATTCCGGGTGGAACCCTGTTCAGCAAACCGGCATTCGAAGTGCTCACGGCCGGCAAGCCGGGTAAAAAGGGTTTCGCCGACAGGTTGAGCCGGGTCAAGAACCTGCCTGATTTCAATGGTGAATTTCCAGTAGCGACCCTGGCTGAAGAAATCACGACAGCGGGCGAAGGGCAAGTGCGTGCACTTGTCACCAATGCGGGCAACCCGGTATTGAGCACACCAAATGGACACCAACTTGATGCTGCGCTCGGCGGGCTTGATTTCATGGTTTCGATAGACATCTACCTGAACGAAACATCCCGTCACGCGAATATCATACTGCCGCCATTGACCGGGCTGGAAAGGCCGCATTACGACGCGGTTTTCCAGGCGTTGTCGATACGAAATGGCGCAAAGTTCTCCCAACCGGTCTTCCGGGCCGGAAAAGACCAACGGTCTGATTTACAGATATTCACCGAACTGGGCTGGCGTATGCAAGGTGGCAATTGGTTTAAAAAGTCCGCCGGGTGGTTCAAAAAGACGCTGTTACAACGACTCGGCAGTGAATGGATTATCAACAAACAATTAAAACAGGGGCCTTATCACAAGTCTCACGGCCTGGATTTGAAGCAGCTGAAGAAAAATCCGCATGGTATTGACCTCGGACCAATGCAACCCTGTCTGCCAGAGCGTCTGTTCACGACAGACAAGACCATCAATCTCGCACCGGAAGCGTTCGTATCTGAATTGACAAAGCTCAAGGATGTCTTTGCTGTTGATTCAACCGGTTCAAAACATCCGGAGTTTGATTTGCAACTCATTGGCCGAAGGGACCCCCGCACCAATAACTCCTGGTTTCATAACAGCCACCGAATGGTAAAAGGTAAAAACCGTTGCCTCGCGTTGATAAACCCACAGGATGCCGAACCCCGGCAACTTGTGGATGGCGATATCGCACGGGTCACTTCAAGAGTGGGCAGTATCAGGATTCCTGTCGCGATCAGTGATGAAATGAAACCCGGCGTGATCAGTATCCCCCATGGCTGGGGCCATCAAATGGATGGAATCAAACTCGGCATTGCACAACAGCATGCAGGTGTGAACACAAATATTCTCACCGATGATTTATTGCTTGATTCACTGTCGGGCAATGCGGTTTTAAATGGCATTGAAGTGTCGCTTACAAAGGACGCCATCTGAGGACTCAAAGACCGGAAAAGCGTTCAACCCGAAGTCTCAACGCTCATGGACTCAACATAAACCAGCTCGCAAGCTCCATCACCGGTGTCGTTGCGGGACATTGAAGAGCGCCAGTACCAACCGGAATCGTGATCTACATCGACCAGGTAACCCCGTATTAATACGATATCCCCTTTGCGTATCTTTTTTAATGACCGTTCTATACTTTTGCTGGCCGGTATCATATGCATATTGCTGCTGTTAAAAATGATCTGCTGCTCGGGTACCGGGGATGGCAACTCGTATTTTGTGCGGTACCAGCGGCTACTCTGGGAGATATCTATCTTATTGAGCACCGATGAATCCGACATCACACCCCAGCCCAGCGCCAGGTCGATCGGTGAAAGATCGGCCGTCCGGTTCAGGTAATAAGGCTCTTTTGACAAGACCCGTGCGCGTATTTCAAAACTCGCTTTACGGGTAAGCTGGTAGTCATCGAGCATGAATACGGACGGCTGCAGATCAGCCTGTTGAGGCTTCTCTGCAACCAGTATCCCGGGCGGGTGCTCAATGGGTTTGCTGTCCCAATCCCGGATAACCAGGTAGCACAGCGCAATGACACTGAATATTAATATTCGTCCGGTCATTTACGTTAAAAAACCTCTAGTCGAAAAACCTAGCCTTCTGCCAGTGCAGCCTTCAAACCATCCAGGCACAGGTCGATATGTTTACCTGAACTGGACGCACCCATTAAACCAATCCGCCAGATTTTACCGGCCAATGTGCCAAGGCCTGCTCCAATTTCAAGATTGAACTGGTTCAGCAGGAAACTTCTGACAGCGGCTTCATCGACGCCTTCCGGTACTTTCACCGCATTGAGTTGCGGCAAACGATAGCCCTCTTCCACGTAGAACTCGAGACCCATGGCTTCAAGGCCGGTTCGCAATTTCTGATGGTTTTTTGCATGCCTGTTCCAGGCGTTTTCAAGACCTTCTTCTTTGAGAATCACAAGCGCTTCATTCAACGCATACAGCATATTGATGGGCGCCGTATGGTGATAGGCGCGCTTGGTGCCCGGGCCCCAGTAAGACGTCAGCAAATTCAAATCCAGAAACCAGCTTTGCGGTGGTGTCTTGCGCGCCTTCACCTTTGCCATGGCGGCATCGTTGAATGAAACAGGGGAAAGACCCGGCGGAGCGGACAGGCACTTCTGGGTGCCGGAATAGATGGCATCGATACCCCAGTCATCCACACGCAACTCAATGCCGCCGAGAGAGGTCACCGCATCTACGATGCAAAGGCAATCGTTCTCGCGGGCCAGTTGGCACAAGGTCTCGGCATCTGAACGTACACCGGTCGATGTTTCTGAATGAACAAAGGCCAGTGCTACGGCATCGGGATTGGCCTTAAGTGCCTCCTCTACCTTGCCGGGATCAACCGGCGTACCCCATTCGAACTCGACAGCAACCGGGTTTGCTCTGCAGCGTCGGGCGTTCTCCAGCATGCGGCCACCGAAAACACCGTTGCTGGCGATGACAACTTTGTCACCAGGTTCCAGAAGGTTTACAAAGCAGCATTCCATACCAGCCGAACCCGGGGCGGAAATAGGCAGGGTTACGGCATTTTCTGTCTTAAATGCATAACGTAAGAGCTCGTTAAGCTCGTCCATAAAGTCAACAAACGCCGGATCAAGATGACCAATCGTAGGTCTGGCCATGGCGGCGAGCACTTCCGGGTAAACATCGGATGGACCCGGACCCATCAAAGTTCTCTTGGGTAACACGACCTTACCTCCCTGCGGTATTTGGATACTTTGCCATCACTCTGTCAACGGCAGTAAAAATGGCATCACGGAGTTTCTTTGCGACTTTGTCGGTTACGTCAACAACGGCCACACCTTGCCAGACGACCTGGTGCTCTTCGAAATCCACGAAATCAATAAATACCGAAGCCTCGGTTGTCATGGTGGCTCGAGAGCCTGTTGAAACGCCCATCCCGATGGCAGAGCCGCCATAAGCACCACCCGGACGATTGTAATAGGCACCACTCATGTAGGGTGACGTATATGATCTCATTCGAACCTTGTCATCTGAACGTATCGTGACGTTGATCAATAAGTCAGGTTTGTCCGACAAACGGTAACCCCGACGATTCATTTCGCCTGTGATCGACTCGCGAAAAAGCTCGCCGAAAATAGGTGAGTTATAACCATGTTCGATACCCATGGGTTCGAAAAAGTTATACGTTTTGTATTGAGTGAAATCGGCTGACGGATCGATATCGCTGCGCACTGTCAGGCCCGATGAGCAGGCCGACAGAACAGCCAACAGGAGTAAGCTTGTGATTGCGATTAAATAGTGCTTCCGGCCAACCGGCCGTCCTTGGTAAGTAAATATCACTGAATATCCTTTATTGATGAAGTTCCGAATTAGATTGATGATGATCAGATGCTTAAAAAGAACTGATCTGTCCAGCATTATGTAAGGCAAGAGTAAAATTCATTTTCCCAGAAGTCCACAAAAAATGAACAGTTTTTATATACCGAAACGCAACTTGTCAGTGTGCAATAGAATCAGGTATGGGTTGACAGGGTAAATGAATCATTACCGGTAAATAGTGATTATCAATTTGAAAAGGAGACACCTCTTGAATTTTTCAAAAGCAATGCTGATGACAGCAACCACGCTGCTGTTTGCTGCCAACGTCGACGCTGATTCAATCCGCTGTGGCGAATATGTGATTGAGGATGAATGATTGTTTAAGACGGGACAATGGCATTGCCCCCGCTTGACCCGGTATGATCTGCAGCTTATCTCTTGTTCCTGAACACGTCCTTTCCTAACGATTACACAGGTAGAAGGCCGCAGCCTGGCTTATAATGTCCCACTTTCAGGCTCGCCCTTTGGCAGAATCCACCCATGTTACAACTCAACCAGATTGAACTGCGCCGCGGCGCAAAACTGCTGTTCGAAAACGCCAGCCTGCAGGCCCATGCCGGGCAACGCGTGGGTGTTATCGGCGTCAATGGCAGTGGCAAGAGTTCATTGTTTGCATTGATCCTGGGACAACTGGACTCCGATGCAGGGCAACTACAGGTTAATCCCAAAGACGTTATCGCCCACGTGGCACAGGAAAGCCCCCATTCTGAGATATCGGCCCTGGAGTATGTGCAGGATGGCGACAATGGTTTGCGCCAACTGCAAGCCAGCATCGCCAAACTTGAGGCCAGGGATGATCATGACGAACGTCTTCACAGCCTGTACGAGCAAATGGAGATAATCGACGGTTTTACCGCCGAAACAAGAGCAGCGAGACTTTTACACGGTCTGGGTTTTGAGGCCGATGTTATGCAAAAACCGGTCAATGAATTCTCCGGTGGCTGGCGTATGCGTCTGAATCTGGCGCAGGCACTCATGTGCCGCTCGGACATCCTGCTACTTGACGAGCCCACCAACCACCTGGATCTGCCCACCATTCTCTGGCTTGAGCGCTGGTTGAAATCCTACACTGGCATTTTGCTTTTGATATCGCATGACAGGGATTTCCTGGATGGGCTCTGCACACATATTGCCCACATCGAGTTTGAGACCGTCAAAACCTATACCGGCAATTACAGCCAGTTCGAAGCGGTTCGTGCAGAGCAATTAGCGCTTCAACAAGTGATGTACACAAAACAACAGAAAGAAATCAAACACATGGAAAGCTTTGTTGAAAGATTTCGCTATAAAGCTACCAAGGCAAAACAAGCGCAAAGCCGTCTGAAAATGCTGGAACGCATGGTGCAGATCGCGCCGGCACATGTTGATTCTGATTTTCATTTCAAGTTTCACGAACCTGAAAAACAACCGCAGCAGTTAATGCAACTCGAGGGCGTTACCGTCGGCTACGGGCAGACCTCAATCGTCAGTGATATTCGTCTCCGGTTGGGCGCAGGAGACCGCATCGGTCTGCTGGGTTCCAACGGTGCCGGCAAATCCACACTGGTCAAGACCCTTGTGGATGGCAGCACCCTTTTAGCCGGCGAAAGGACTGTCAACAAGCACACGCATACCGGCTATTTCGCCCAACAGCAACTTGAATTATTACGTATGGATTGCAGCCCTTTATGGCATATGCAACGTCAGTCGCCCGACGCCAGGGAACAGGAACTTCGCAACCACCTGGGGCGTTTTGGTTTTCAGGGCGATCGCATCACCGATCCGGTCGAGCCCTTTTCAGGTGGTGAAAAAGCCCGCCTGGTGCTGGCTTTACTGGTGCTGCAGAAACCCAACCTTCTGCTGCTGGATGAGCCGACCAACCACCTAGACCTGGATATGCGTCACGCGCTCAGCGTCGCGTTGATGGAGTATGACGGTGCCTTGCTGGTCATCTCCCATGACCGGCACCTGTTACGCAGTGTCTGCGATGACCTTTATATCGTGCACAATGGAAAACTTCACGAGTTCCGGCAACCCCTGGACGAGTACCAAAACTGGCTGAAAGAACAGGATGCTGCAACGGACAGCGAAAACTCAAGCGGTCCACAAGTCTCCTCCACCTCCAGCAAGAAACAGAACCGGCAGGATGAAGCCAAAAGGCGGCAACTGCTTAAACCTCATATGGATGCGGTCAGAAAAATTGATAAGAAAATGAACCTGCATCGAACCGACCTGGCAGGGATTGAGCAGATTTTGATGGATGAGTCACTGTATACCGATTCCGGCCGAAAAGAGGAAATGACCCAGCTGTTACTGCGGCAATCCGGTTTGAAGTCCTCGCTGGAGACGCTCGAGTGGGAATGGCTGGAAGCCAGTGAAATGCTGGAAAAGGCCGAAAGTGAATTGTAGAAATTGACGCTTCCTATCGAAACCCGGTAGAAGCGTGAAGGAGGGGACAATACAGAAACCACCATCATTCGGCTGCTCACTTGAATGAACTCTCGGTCTCGATGCGTGAATGAGTTAGGATTGATGAATGATTGAAGGCAATATTTCCATCGAAGATTTTAAAAATCTCGCGGATACCGAACTTGGACCGTCGGACTGGCTGTTGATTGACCAGGAACGCATCAACCGTTTTGCTGATGCCACCGACGATTACCAATTCATTCATGTCGACCCTGAAAAAGCTGCTGCCACGCCATTCGGGTCCACCATTGCCCATGGTTTCCTGAGCCTGTCACTACTGCCACACCTGCTGGTACAAATTATGCCGATACCGGAAGGTATTGTGATGGGTATCAATTACGGTACGGACAAGGTGCGGTTTTCGGTGCCCGTACATGTCAACAGCCGGGTACGTGCCAGGGCCAGAATTGAGAGGGTCAGCGCAAGAAATGGTGGACAATACATGGTCAAATCCAGGGTGACGCTGGAAATTGAAGGCAGGCAACGTCCTGCTGTCGTCGCTGAAATTCTTTCTCTTTACGTTGTCGAGACAGCCTGAAAAAATTGCACAAGCTTCCTCATCGCAAGACTATTAAATAACGTCACTCAACCCGGTTTTTTTGTATGTCAACAAGTGTCCTATGAGGGGTAGAATGTACCCTATGGATAACTCTGAACCGCTGCACATACTGCTCACCAATGATGACGGGCACTTCGCACCCGGCATTCTGGCGCTGCGTCGTGTGCTCAAACAATCGGGCCACCGTGTCAGCCTGGTTGCCCCCAGCCAAGAACAAAGCGCCACTGGTATGAGTATAACCAGCCGGCGAAACCTGGCGCTGGAACAACTTGAAACTGACAGTTGGCACCTGGATGGACAACCCGCAGACACCATTCTCGTTGCCCTCGGTCACCTGCTTGAAGATAACCCGCCTGACCTGGTACTTTCCGGTATCAATTTCGGACCCAACCTGGGGACGGCGTTGCACATGTCAGGAACAATCGGTGCGGCCATCATGGCGACACTCTATGGTTTTCCCTCTATTGCCATCTCTGCCGGTATGCGTTTTGATGAAATTGATACTCTATTTCCGAGCACCCACGAGGTTTTGGAGGCAGCGGCTGAGTTTACCTGCTCCGTGATTGACTCATTACGCGCTTCCGTTGGCAAGAGCGGGCGTTTGCTGCCAAAGGAAGTCCTGCTCAATATTAACTACCCGGCGCTTCCAAAGGATCAGATCAAGGGAGTTTTGCATCCTGAAATATCTGCCGGAAACATGATTCTTATGGGTTACCATCGCTGTGCTGAGACCGGTCACGTGATTCCCGGGTTCTATCCGGGTGTGGACCCGGATAAGCCACATATGGAAGCAGGTGACGTGCGAGCGCACATGGAAGGCTATATCACGATTTCCACTATCAAACCGCGTTGGAACCCGCCGGCCAAACAGGCAAAAAAACTGGAAAAACGGCTGAAAGCAGTGAAACTTGGTTTTCCACTCTGAGTGTGGGTCGCAATTCAGACTAACTCGGCCCCAATTCCACCGCATCAACAATACCAACCACGAGTGAACGGATGGGTGCTTGAGCGTCATCGAGTATCTGGCGGGCACCACTGCCTTCATCAAGAATGATGACTGTCTCACCCATTCCAGCACCGATAGCATCCATGGCGATCAGGTATCCACCCGTGGGTTTACCGTCCTGGTCGAGCCGCTCAGCAAGAAGCATTTTTTTGCCATCGACGATAGGGTGATGAATGGTCGACACAACATTACCTGTGATGCGCGCAAGTATCATCCGTCAAGTTCCTCAGGGGAGTAGTTCGTGACCTCATCAACCAGGCCGACAATGGCATCATCGACTGGAACAAACCACGGATCCAGGGTTAGCGCAGCCTCGCGACTGGCCACCCAGTAGATCATTTGACCAGGTCCTGCCATGCGCGTGCCATCGGCGCAGACCAGCGGATCACCATTGGCTTCACCTTCCCGGTCAAGAGGCTGGATCCACAACAGAGGCGTGGCGGACAACTCGTCTGCCAGCATTGCCGGAACCACCGTTCCTATTACGCGACCCAGGAGCACGCTACCTCCTCGGGATATTCAGCGCCCTCAGGCTCAAAGGCAGAACACGAGCCAAACCGCGTACCCTGGTCAAGAAGGGAGCGGAGACCACCGTCGAGTCGTGGCAAAAGTGTGCGGGCCAGCAGTTGCTCCCCGGCCCGATCGGAGCATATATTCAGTGCGACCTCGACATCGGATAGATCGCCGCTCATCAATGCCAGTGCATGTCCGCCAAGGTCATCACCCAGGCGTACCTCAGAAAGCACAACGGGAGTGCTCTTGATAGCCGCATCAACCGCGTCCAGTAACGCGGGCGAAGAACGTGTTTCCACCACCGCCAATGAGTCACCTGTCAGATCCCTGCGCGTTCCAAGCACCGCGTCATGCAGGTTTGGATGAACATCACCGAGGAAAACACTGCCAGACAAAGAACCCTCGGCCTCACCCAGTTCTTTTCCAGATTCAAAGGCTTCCTGTGTACTCGCGACACTACCTCCAATAAGGATCAGGAACCTTCCCGGATGAATCGTTCCGCAACGCAGCAATGCGATGGGCGAGCGTTTAAGCATAAGGTCGCTTGCCAATACGCCGGAAGCAATGGTATTGAATTCCAGTAATGCCATCGCCCCGTGTCGTCTCTTTTTTTGCACCCTGTGTCTCAAACGATCCGGAAGTGATCGACCAGGACGCAGCGCCGTAGTCGACTGAATG
>Ga0265303_10001047_pt1 | contig 16601 bp, 14 predicted proteins | sample Helome_2_FD_192494 | JGI IMG/M metagenome (GOLD analysis project Ga0265303, IMG submission 192494) | Marine sediment microbial communities from subtidal zone of North Sea - Hel_20160317 (Illumina Assembly) | ecosystem: Environmental > Aquatic > Marine > Subtidal zone > Sediment ... | reverse complement strand
ACCGGGTTAGCTGTCAAAATGGAAACAGTCGATTGGGTAACCACTGGGCCTATCTGGCCGGCTGGTTTCATATCCAGGAGGCCAGTTCGATGATCCCGGCGCTGCTGCTGGACCCGCAGCCCGGTGAGCGTGTTCTGGACCTGTGCGCGGCACCCGGCAATAAGACCGCACTGATGGCACAGGCCCTGGGGAATCGGGGCACCGTGGTGGCCAACGATGTTTTTTGGGAACGCATACGACCTCTGCGGTCCGCCATCGACCGGCTGGGATTGCTCAATGTCAGTGTGACCTGCCATGACGGCACCGCTTATCCCCACACGGCCGGGGAATTTGATTGTGTTCTGGTGGATGTTCCCTGCAGCTGTGAAGGCACCAGCCGCCGTTTTCCGGGTCTTTTGAAACGGCCGCCCACCCGCCGGATATCGAAACGATTCAGAAAGCAACAACTATTGCTGGAAGCGGCTATTCGCCGCTGTCGAGTCGGTGGTCGTGTTTTATACAGCACCTGCACCTATGCGCCTGAAGAGAATGAAGCGGTTGTCGACGCGGTGCTGGGTGAAATGTCCGGCACGGTTCGTATTCTGCCGGTCAGCCTGCCGGGCTTAAAAAGTGCCCCCGGGTTGACGGCCTGGGCGGGTCAATCCTTCCAAGGCGACCTTCGACACACCATTCGAATCTGGCCGCATTTAAACGACACCGGCGGATTTTATATCGCCCTTCTGGAAAAAATTGGCGGTGACTCCCATAAAATGTCTGATCCGCCTGAAATAGCGCACATGGACTTTCAAACGGCCTCCGGCAGTACCCAGCAGCGGCTGGACGATGCCGCCCGCATGTTTGATATCCTCGGCGAGCGTTTCGGCATCGATCCTTCCGTTTTTTCAGACCTGCAGCTGCTGAACAAAAGCCGCCGGGATATTTACGCCGTGGCTGCCGATCATCGGCCGCCGCAGATGGCCAAATGCATCAGCGGGCTGCCGCTGTTTCATATGCATCTTCAATATCCCAAGCTGACCACCTCATGTGCGGCCGCCTTCGGCCGCAAGGCCGTGCGCAACCTGATCGATGCTTCCCCCGGCCAGCTGCAAGCTTATCTGGCCCGCAAATCTTTTACCCTCAAAAAAGACCAGGCCCGGGCCTGCGACGGCAGCGGTTATGTGCTGGTACGCTATCATAACGCCGTTCTGGGTGTCGGGTTTTATGATCAAAATCAAGATGTTGTCGCCAGTTTGTTTCCCAGGAGCAGGGCCGCAATGTAAGTTTTTGGATGCAAATTCGACTTAAGATACATAAATCTGACTTTTTAATTAAAGTGCTTATCTTTTGTTCGGCTATCCATAAAACCCATTGCATTATATGGAGTTAAAAATGATGAAAACAATTTTTACAATTGGCGCAATATTCCTGATAGGCATCGTCCTATTCGGATTTCAAAAAACAAACGATAAACAGCATAAGCAGGAAGAGAAGAGTCCCTTTATGAAATCAGAAACCAAAAACTATAAGACCGCAACTTTTGCCGGCGGCTGTTTCTGGTGTATTGAATCGGATTTTGAAAAAGTTGACGGTGTGGTCGAAGCAATATCCGGCTATACCGGTGGTGCTGAGCCGAACCCGACTTACAAGGAAGTTTCGGCCGGCGGAACCGGTCATACCGAAGCGGTTCAGGTGCGCTATGATCCGGAAAAAATCACTTACAAACAGCTGCTGGATGTGTTCTGGCGACATATGGATCCCACCGATGCCGGCGGGCAGTTCGTCGATCGCGGCTCCCAGTATCGACCCGCTATTTTTTACCATGACGAAGAGCAAAAGCGTATTGCGGAGGAATCCAAAGCAGAGCTGGAAAAATCCGGTCTTTTTAACAAACCGATCGCCACCGAAATCGTTCCACTGGCAGAATTTTATACGGCCGAGGAGTATCACCAGGATTATTACAGCAAGAATCCCTTGCGCTACAAAATGTACCGCTATGGCTCCGGCCGCGATAAGTTTCTGAAAAGCGCATGGGGCGCTGAAGCCAAACCCTCCGCTCAGAAAATGAAACCAGCGGATAATTCCAAATATTCAAAGCCCGACGATGCGATGCTCAAAAAGAATTTGTCGGCCATGCAATACAAGGTCACCCAGCAAGACGGCACCGAGCCGCCCTTTAGCAACGAGTATAATGACAATAAAAAAGAGGGCATCTATGTGGACGTTGTTTCCGGAGAACCGCTATTTGCCTCGGTGGACAAGTTTGATTCCGGAACCGGCTGGCCCAGTTTCACGCGACCGCTGGTGCCTGAAAATATCGTCGAACATAAAGACCGCAAGTTTTTCATGGTGCGAACCGAGGTGCGCAGCAAGAACGCTGATTCCCATCTGGGGCATGTGTTTCCAGATGGTCCGGCGCCCACCGGCCTGCGGTACTGCATCAATTCGGCCGCGCTGAAGTTCATTGCCAGAGAAGATCTGCAAAAAGAAGGGTATGGCGAATATACAAAACTCTTTGAGTCAAAATCCGCTCAAACGGCCAATTAATCGTAACGTAAATGCCAAAAGGGAATCCGTTAGAACGGATTCCCTTTTCTGATGAAAACTGAGGTGGCTTCGCGATCTGTCACTCAGGGCTGACGACCACCGTCTTTAAAGGCTTCGTCCAATTCCACCTGAAAACCGTTGACCAGCGCGTTGGTCTGGTTGGCCATCCCCACCACCGCCATCAACTCGGCCAGCATCTCCTCGGTCATGCCTTTTTTGCGGGCGGCCGCTGTATGGCTGTTAATGCAATAAGCGCAGCCGTTGGTCACACTGACCGCCACATAAAGCATCTCTTTGACCAGCGGATCGAGGGCACCGGGCGCCGTCACCCCTTTGACCCCTTCCCAGGTGCGCCGCAAAAGTTCAGGTTGCACCGCCAGTGCTTTCCAGAAGTTGTTGACCCAGTCGATTTTGCGTGTGGCCATGATATCATCGTAAACCGCTCGCACCTCGGGGCCGGCCGCTTCGTATTCGATTAACTTAACGGTTGCCATAATCCTTTTCCTTTCCTTTATTTAAAATGAGCGTTTCAAATTTTATAAGAGTTTCACTTTACTCACAGCTTGTCTCCTGCAGATAAATGTGATCTATTTTTAGATAGGTTCTAATTTTGATTAACGAGGTCGCGAATATGTTGAATCAGCTGTTTGATATCGTCCAGACGGGTGTCGGGGTGGTTAAACACCATGCGCAAATATCTGCGGCCGCCAAATGCGGTGGTGGACAGATAAAAATCGCCCTGCGCAGTCAATTTGTTTCTGACTTCCAGTTGGAGTTCATCACTGCCATCGACGCGAAAACAGAGAATGTTGCTTTGCGGTGCCGCAGCACACCCAAACTCCGGTAGCGATTCGATATAGTCAAACGCCTGCTGTGCTAGTTCATATTGATCATCAACATGCTTTTCCAGCCCCTGCTCGCCAAGGGCTGCCAGCACGAAAAACCATTTCAATCCCAGACCTGCCTTGGTACACTCAACCGTGCGGTGGATAAAATCAAAACCCGGCTGCTCTTTATCATGAAAGATATAGCTGGCTTCTTGCTGGAAGGCCTGATCGATGGTGCGAAAATCTTTGACCAGAACGGCCGTGCATAATGCCGGTGTTCGCATTAATTTGTGGGCATCCCAGATCAGGGAATCCGCCAGTTCAGCACCGTCGAGCCGTTTTTTATGCTTTTTTGAGAGCAGCGCACTGGCCCCGTGGGCCCCGTCGATGTGAAACCACACATGCTGTGCGTTGCAAAATTCACCAATTTCACGGATGGGATCATAGAGCCCGGCGGCGGTGCTGCACCCGTTGGCAACCACAGCCAAAACGCTTTTGCCCTCATTGATTAATCCCTGGTACAGGTCAGGCAATTTGTCGGGGATCACGATACCTTTTTCATCCACCGCCATGGGATAAACCGCGTTGCGACCCAGACCCATGATACCGGCTGCCCGGGCAATTGAGTAATGGCTTTCTGCGGGCACCATTAGAACCATATCGCCGGGGTTGCCCTCCTGCCAGGCGTCCGGGGCTAATTTGCTGCGGGCTGCCAGCAAAGCGGTTAAATTGGCCAGCGAGCCGCCGTGGGTTAATACCCCACCGCCGAAAATCTGATCTGTATTATTCGGTACCCTGAGTGGCTGTGGGAGCCAGCCCACTTTTTCCAGCAACCAGTTGATGATGGTCCACTCGATGCTGGCTGCTCCCGGGCCCATTTCATAAATGGCCATGGGATTGTTGGTAAAGCCGTCGATCAGCGAAGCCAGGGCGCCGGAATAATGGGACGTTCCCACCTGGTGAGCTAAATAGGCCGGATGCAGCAGGCGCGTGGTGGATTCCAGATATTTGGTTAAAAATTGCGACAAGCGTTCACCGCTCAAACGGCCGTTTGTGATATGAGTGCTTAAATCCAGATCAGATACCACTGTTTCCAGCGGGACCTGATGGATGACCGGCTTTTGCCTGGAAATGGACTCCTGGTAATATTTTTCCAGGGCGGTGATAACGATTTCAGCATCAGATAAAAAAGACATTCAGAGGGATTCTCCTTTTTGGTTATATGGACAGCGTTTTCACCACAAAGGCACAAAGTTTTTAAAATTGATTTCTTTGTGTTCTTCGTGTCTTTGTGGTTAAACATGCAGCCTTTAATTTGATGTTTTATGAACTGATAATTTGCGTGAGCCCAAACATTTCATTTCCGTTTGGCCACTTTTTTCTTGTAAAACCGACTGGCTTTGGCGCGGTTACCGCAACCGCGCATGTCGCACCAGCGCCGGCTGCGATTGCGGCTGGTATCTAAAAAAAGCCAGCCGCAGGCCGGATCGCCACACTTTTTGACTCTTTTCAGGTCTTTTGAAATAAGCAAATCGGCTGCCGAGCGAATCAGGGGATTGAGGATCCATTCCGGGTTTGCCTGATCTTCTTCTATAGCCCATTTGTAGCCATCCGGGGTTTTGACAATTTTCGAATTCATCATCGTGCGGGAAAAGAATTTATTAAATGTTTCCAGATCTTTGTTTGCGGCAGCGTTACCGTCAGCCAGCGCGGAGAATATTCGGTAAAGGCTCTCCCTTAATTGAATCGCCTTATTCAGAACACGGGTTTGTTTTGAAGGCTGGCTTTTGGATCTTTGTGTAAGGCGCCCTGCCGGCTGCCGGGACAGGGTACCGGCATGCCGGCTCCAGGCAATCAGATCCGGGTAGGTCTCCAGAAATTCTTGCGGCTGGTTGCTGCCGCGCCAATCCAGGGTGTTGACAAAATCCAGGCAGGGTCGGCCGCCCAAAAGGCTCAGGTTGCCGGCGTGTTTTTTCTTTTTTTGCAATGGACATACCTCATTGTGTTGTAACCATCAAAAAAATGTTGACAGGTTAGCAAAAATAAATTAGTAATCTAACTGTCTAATAAATAATAGACGGTTAGTCGGTTGTCAAGAACTTAAATCAAAACGAACCTTTTGTCATCAGGGAAAAAAGCCATGCAGGATCGCCATCTATAGTGGTTGCCAAAAAAACGTTCCGTTATTCCAACGTTTTTTTCTACAACCACTTATACCCCAATTCCGTAATTAGGAACATTATTATGAAAAGCGGTATAAATGCTGCGTTTTATGAAAAATTGGAAGAACAGGGCTGGCAGGGCAAAATCGTATCGATTGCCCACGTTAAGGCCCTTGAAACGGAAATTGAAGCCCGCCGCCAAAAGGGTTTTTTGAACCCGGTCCTGTTTGACGAATATCTGGCTTCTTTTGATTTTGCCTGCCAACACAGGCTGGCCGGAGCCAGATCACTGATCATCATCTGCGTGCCGCAACCCCAGGTGCGGGTTGTTTTTAAGTGGGAGAACCTTTCGTTCCCAGCGATTATCCCTCCCACCTATTCATTATCGACGGATCAGCAAGTGGCCGATCTGTTGGATTCATTTTTTTCATCCACAAAATACCAATTCAAAAAAGTCAGGCTGCCCGAAAAGCTGCTGGCCGTGCGCAGTGGGCTGGCGCAATATGGGAGAAACAATATCTCGTATGTCCCGGATATGGGCAGCTTTTATCGGCCGGTGGTTTACATTTCCAATTTTCCCTGCCTGGCAGACAGTTGGGAAAAAGCAACTGTTTTGGAATCTTGTGAAACGTGCAATGCTTGCTTAAAAGCCTGCCCTACCAGTGCCATCTCATCGGATCGTTTCCAGCTGTATGCCGAGCGTTGCCTGACTTTTTTCAATGAAAGCACCCGGGATTTTCCGGACTGGCTGTCGCCCGCCTGGCACAACAGCCTGGTGGGCTGTATGATCTGTCAGAAAGTGTGCCCGGCCAATAAAGGTGTTGTGCGCTGGACAGAGACGGCAGCGACTTTCAACAGTGAAGAAAAGGACCTTATTTTAAACGGCGTTTCCGCGGAGCGGCTGCCGCGCAAAACCCTGGAAAAACTAAACAGGCTGGGTATGATGGAATATTATAATGTGCTGGGCAGAAATCTGAGGACTTTAATCGAGCAGCAGAAACAGTAGGTGCGACCAAAAGTAACCTTTTTTTAAAGCCGGCCGCCGCTTATTCAAATTTGACAGCCCTGATGGGGTTTGATAATTAAGCAGGCAACGCGATAAAAATATCATTCTGAAACTTGCAGGAGACGATATGCTTAAAAGACGATTTCAATGGGTTGCTGTGCTCTGTTGTCTTCTTATCGGTCTGAGCGCCTGCTCGCGCAAGTGGGCGGTTATTGGCGCAGCAGCTGCAGCAACGGGTGCCGGCGCATATTATTACGTCAAAGGGGATCTGAAAAGAAACTATGACGCCCCGATGGACCAGACCTGGGCTGCAACGGTGGCAGCCATAGAAGAGCTTCAAATGAGCGTTGAATCCAAGCAAAATGACGCCTTAACCGGCGTTATAAAGGGTAAATTGGCCGATGGAAAGGGTTTTACCGTGAACCTCAAAAGGCTGGGTGACAATTTGACCGAAGTCGGGATTCGCATCGGCACGTTCGGTGACCGGACGAAATCAGAGGCCATCCACGACAAAATTCTCTCAAAGCTTTAAGCAGAATGGTCTAACTATCCTGAAACCGGATACGATTCATTTTATCATTTATTTTTCCGACAGCATTCCTAAAGCCACTCGCCAGGAACAGCACCCGGTCAAGAAAGGAACCGTCGAGGGCAGTCTGATTTTGAGCATCACCCGCTGACTATATAACAGTGAAACACTTGAAAAGGTTAAATAGCCGGACAGAATGGTGTTCTAAAATTTCCTGGTAATAAATTTGAAGATTCTTATGGGCAAAAGGGGGTGCTATACGAAGGACCAACTAATAGCCAAACTTTCTTAATGCTCGCGTATCCTTGCGCCAATTTTTTTGGACCCGCACAAAAAGCTTTAAAAAGACTTTGGTTTCCAGCATCTGCTCTATTTTTTTACGCGATTCGATGCCGATGCGTTTGAGTTTGCTGCCCTCTTTGCCAATAATGATGCCTTTCTGGGAGCCGCGTTCCAGGTGGATGGTGGCTTCAATTTTGACCAGCTTGCCCCCTTTTTCTTCTTTAAAGGTATCCACCGTTACGGCCGTGGCATAGGGGATCTCTTCACCGGTCAGGCGGAAGATGGTTTCGCGAATCATTTCCGCTGCGATAAAGCGTTCCGACAAATCCGTCAGCGCATCTTCCGGAAAATACGGTGGGCCGCTGGGCAGCATATTTTCCATGACGGTGATCAGTTGTTTTATCTGGGTGCCTTCGGTGGCGGAGATGGGTATGATGACCTCAAAGTAATGTTCGGTTGACCATTTTTGAATCACTGCCAACAGGTCTGTTTTACTAACCCGATCGATTTTGTTGAGCGCCACAATAACCGGTCGTTGCTGCTTTTGAAGCTGTTTGGCCAGGAAATACTCAGAGGTTGGATCCGGATTGGCCGCGTCCACAACGAAAAGCATGACATCAGCTTCATCTATGGTCGATAGGGCCGTATCAACAATGCGCAGATTCAGCGTATCTTTGGCCTTAAATATTCCCGGTGTGTCGATAAAAACCATCTGCGCGCCGGGCCGGTGCATAACGCCCAGGATTCGATTGCGGGTGGTCTGGGGCTTTTTGGAGGTAATCGAGATCTTTTCGCCCAGCAAACGATTGAGCAGTGTGGATTTGCCGGCATTTGGCGCCCCGACGATGGCAACGTAGCCGGACTTGAAATTGTCATATGTCTCGCTGCTACTGGACATGTTTAATTCACCGCCTGCTGCGCTCGAGGCGCGGAGGTCGCTGAGACGCCGACAAATGAAAATCCTCAGCCGCTTCGCGGCAGCATTATCATTCAAAAAATAGTTCCCAACAAAGGTAGTATATCCACTATATTAATGCCGGAAGACTAAAAAATTGAACCGGCTTGCAGGGCTTGGGTTTATTTCTTTTCGTCCTCTCAACGAAAAGAAATAAGAAAGATAGCCTTTGCGAGCTCTGCGTCTTTGCGGTTAAAAATAAAACGCCAACGTGACTTTGCGGTGGAAAACACAGCTTATATCCCTATCAGAGAAAATAAGGTTTAAACAACCGATTGCAAACGGTCGAGCAGGCTAAAGCCCGCCTTTAGCGAATCACTTCATTGTTTTGGATGTCAACCAAGGTTAAGATGGCCTGCCAGATGGCGTCACGGCCGCGGCGGGATTTGGCGGAAAAAAGAATCAGATCTTTTTGGTCCATTCCAAGGGCCCGGGCAATGTGGTTGTGCTGATGGGTCGCTTTGTTTTTGGATAGTTTATCTGCTTTTGTCAAAACCACAATTGCGGTGATGGCATAATGGCCGAGCCAGCCGAGCAGGTCTAATTCCTCTTGCCGCGGTATACGCCGGATATCGATGATGACCACCACCCCCCTTAAAGTCTCGCGCCCGGAAAGGTAGCTTTCAATCATCGGACCCCATTTCTTGCGGACGGACACCGGAACTTTGGCATACCCGAACCCCGGTAGATCAACGAAAATTATCTGCCGGTTGATATCAAAAAAATTAATCAGCCGGGTGCGGCCGGGCGTTGAACTTGTTTTGACCAGGCGTTTGCGGTTGACCAGCGTGTTGATCAGGCTGGATTTGCCCACATTTGAACGGCCGGCAAAAGCAATCTCCGGCAACAATGGCGGCGGGTATTCGGAGGGCTTGGTGGCGCTTTTGACAAATTCGGCAGACTTAATAATCATGCTAGTGGGTATTGGGTATCAGGTATTGTTTACGATGCAATATTTCCAGTGTTAGATCTGACAATGCAAAGCGCAAAGGGCATAGGGCAGAGCGTAATCTTTGTAAACGGCAATCCTTAGTTTAGTCTTTACTAAACGCTATGCGCCATGCCCCATGCTCTATGCCGAATTTGAATATTCGAGAAGTTTAAATAAACGATTCTGTCCATTAGGCACCCATTTCGAGATACTTTTCCAGCCGATCCATGCCTTCTTCAATGTTTTCCAGTGAATTGGCATAGGAAAACCGCAAATAGCCTTCGCCGTTTTGGCCAAAGTCAATTCCCGGGCTGACACCGACATGCGCTTTTTCAAGAATGTCGAAGGCCAGTTTATAAGAGTCAGTCGAGATGTGTTTGGCATTGGCAAAAACATAAAAAGCGCCGGTGGGCTCAACGGTAATGCCAAACCCCAGCTCCTTTAAGCGGCGGATCATATATTTGCGGCGCGTGTTATAGGTTTTTTGCATGCGGGCCACGTCATCGCCGGCATGTTTAAGGGCCGCAATACCCGCCTGCTGAACCATGGCGTTGGCCGAAATAAAAAAGTTTTGCTGCAGCTTTTGCATGGGGCGGATAAATGTCTTGGGTGCGATCACGTAACCCAGACGCAGCCCGGTCATGGCAAATTGCTTTGAAAACCCATTGAGCACAAAAGCATGATCGGAAAATTCCAGAATCGAATGCGCCTGACCCTCATAAACCAGTCCATGATAGATTTCATCGGATACGATATAAGGGCATTGTTCACATGTTGTCAGCTCGGCAATTTGCTGCATACGGTCGGTGGACAGCAGGTTGCCGGTGGGATTGGAGGGTGAGTTGATAAAGACAGCTTTGGTTTGCGGGGTGATTTTTTCCCTGATGACCTCAGGGCGGTATTGAAAACCGTCTTCTTCATAGACCGGGATCGTTATCAGTTTGCCGTCCACAAATTTGATAAAATTTGGATAGCAGGCGTAGTGCGGGTCTGAAATAATGACTTCATCTGATTTTTCAAGCAGCGCCGAAAAAACCAGAAATATAGCCGGCGATGAACCGGAGGTCACAATCACCTGGTCCGGGTCGACCGGCACCTGATAGTGTTTTTGGTAATATTCACAAATGGCTTCCCGCAGTTCATACAAACCCAGGCTATGGGTATAATGGGTAAATCCGTCATCGAGGGCTTTGCAGGCCGCTTCTTTGACGCAGGCCGGCGTATCAAAATCAGGCTCACCGACTTCCAGATGGATGATGCGGGCGCCTTTGCGTTCCAGCTCCTGGGCCCTTTCCAGCACATCCATCACGATAAAGGAGGTCATTTCTTCAGTACGCTTTGAAATCACTAGTTATCCTCCTGCATCAGTATTGAACCTCAAAACACCCAATGGCATAGGGCATAGTGCAAAGCGCATAGCGTTAAAAATTATAATTTCATGCTTTTTTTTAATTCAAGCGCTCTACCCTATGCGCCATGCCCCATGCGCTATGCCATGTAAAGCATGCAGAATGCAACCTCTTGTAAAAAGCAATATTTCTGAACTAAAGACTAAATGACCTTATTGAGCGGATATTCAATAATCCCTTCCGCACCATGCTTCATGAGTTCGGGAATCAGATCGCGCACCGCGTCTGAGCTGACCACAATTTCCACCGAGAACCAGCGAGTGTGATAAAGCGGTGCCACTGTGGGTGCATTTAGACTCGGAAGTATGCCGATCACTTCATCCATCTTTTCTTCGGGGACATTCATTTTGATGCCCACCATTTTCTCACCGTGCAGGGCCGCTTTGAGCAAAAGTGCTATCTGCTCTATTTTAGAGCGTTTGGCAGCATCCTTCCAGGCATCATGGTTGGCAATCAGCTGGGTATTGGTCTGCATAAGCTCATGAATCACCCGCAGGCCATGGGCCTTGATCGTGGCCTCGGTCTCCGTAACTTCCACTACTGCATCGGCCAGACCGGACACCGCCTTGGCTTCCGTCGCACCCCATGAAAATTCAACACTGACATCAATGTTTCGTTCTTTGAAATAGCGCCGGGTAAAATTGGTCATCTCGGTGGAAATTTTTTTGCCTTTGCAATCCTCAATTTTTTGAACGGGGGAATCAAAGGGCACGGCCAGCACCCAGCGCGCCGGCCGGGAACTGACTTTAGAATACACCAGATCGCAGACCACATGGATATCGGATTCGTTTTCGGCGATCCAGTCCTTACCGGTCAGGCCGACATCCAGCGTGCCGCACTCGACATAATTCGACATCTCCTGGGCGCGACAGATGGCGCACTCGATGGTTTCGTCATTGATTTCGGGAAAATAACTTCTGCCATTAACATTTATATCCCACCCTGAACGCCGAAATAACGCAATCGTGGCATTTTGCAAACTACCTTTGGGGATGCCCAGTTTGAGTGGATGTTTCACTTACCGTATACCTCCTTGGGGTCGAATACAGGCTCGCCGACTATCTGAACGGACCCGTTTTCAACCTTTTTATGAAAACAACTGCGGTGCCCGGTGTGACAGGCCGCACCGCCCAGTTGTTTTATTTTTAACAGCACTGTGTCCGCATCACAGTCGACGCGAATTTCTTTGACAATTTGCTGATGGCCGGATGTCTGGCCTTTGATCCACAGTTCCTGTCGCGTGCGGCTCCAATAGGTCGCTTTGCCTGTTTTCAGGGTTGCCTCCCAGGCCTGTTGATTCATAAACGCCAGCATCAGCACCTCTCCGGTCTCATCATCCTGGACGATCGCTGGAATCAGACCGCCTAATTTATCGAAGTCGGGTGTCATCATTTTTATAAAATCATCTGTTGAAATTGTACTATAAAGACGTTAAACTTAAAGTTTATAAAGCAATAAAAGTCAGCGTTTAAAAGTTTAAACTTTTTTAACTAACGATAACACAGCTGAATGTCAATTAAATTATTTTAAACCGGACCCTTACAAGCCGCTTGGGTGAAGCGGAAATCCCGGTTAGCGGGAAACCAAAACAGCCATAAAACCACAAAGACACGAAGAGCTCAAAGAATGGCATTTAAAGATCGACTTCAAAGGAGCTTCGTGAACTTCGTGTCCTTCGTGGTGAAAAAAACTGCATAATTAACCACAAAGACACGAAGACACCAAATAATAATAAATAAACTGAAAACTTTTTGATCCTTTGTGCCTTCGTGGTATATTATGTTCTGAAACAAAAAGCACTTATCTTTCATTTGAAAAACTAAAGTTCGATCGACCTGGATGGGTCGGTAATTTGTTTCTGGGGATATCCGCAGAATGGCCAGACCCAAAACCAAATCTAATATTTTAACGCAGCGCACGAGGCCTAAAAAGCGACATTTTTTCAGGAAATTTTTGCTGTGGTCGTTTTTACTGGGATTTATTGTTGCCATCATGGGCGCGATGGCCAGCGCTGGGGTCTATCTTTACCTGAGCAAAAACCTGCCAAAGATCATCAGTTTGGCACAATATCATCCGCCCATCATCACCACGGTTTACTCGGATGACGGCCGCACAATTGCCGAATTCTTTGAAGAGCGCCGCATCATTAAACCCCTCGAGGAAATGCCCCTGGAACTGATCAATGCATTTATTGCCGCCGAGGATTCACGATTCTACAAACATAAGGGCATCGATTTTTACAGCATCCTGCGGGCGTTTTTTAAGAACCTGGAAGCCGGGACTATTGTCCAGGGCGGTAGCACCATCACCCAGCAGGTGACCAAATCCTTTTTGCTGACGCCCCAAAAAACCTACACGCGCAAAATAAAAGAGGCCATCCTGGCTTATCGGATCGACAAGGCCTTTAACAAGAAAGAAATTCTTTACCTGTATTTGAACCAGATCTACCTGGGCCACGGTGCTTACGGAGTTGAGGCGGCGGCCGATAATTATTTCGGCAAATCCATTACGGATCTCAATCTAGCTGAATGTGCCATCCTGGCAGGCCTGCCCCAGGCGCCCAGTAAATACTCTCCGTTCCGGCATCCGGAACGGGCCAAACAGCGACAAATATATGTGCTCAACCGTATGGTTGCCGAAGGATATATCACCCGGACACAGGCCGCCGAGGCCATTAATACTGAAGTGGAGATTAAGCCGCGTCGCAACCTGTATATCGAAGAAATCCCCTATTATACCGAACAGATTCGCCGCTACGTCGAAGAAAAATACGGCCGTGAGGTTTTGTACACCCAGGGGCTCAAAATTTATACCGCTGCCAATATAGAGATGCAAAAAATTGCCCAGGAAGAAACTGAGAAAGGTTTGTTTGAACTTGATAAACGCCAGGGCTTTCGCGGGCCGCTAAAAAAACTGGCCCCTGAAGAAATTGAGACATTTTCTAAAACGGTTCAGTCCGAGCTGGATGAAAATCCCCTTGAAGTCGGCCAGATCATCAAAGGTGTGGTGATCAAGGTGGATGATAAAAACAAAGCCGTCACGGTTCGAATTGGAAATTCTTTAGGACAAATAGCACTGGCCGATATGGATTGGGCCCGCCAGCCGGATATAGAGGTGGCCTATTATGAAGTCAAGCTTAAACGCCCCGGCGAGGCCCTGCAAGCTGGAGACGTCATATGGGTTAAAGCCAAAGAAAAAATAGAAGATTCGGAGCAATGGCAACTGGCATTGGAACAGGAGCCTGTCGCTCAGGCAGCCCTGATGTGTATAGAGGCGGAGACCGGATTCGTCAAAGCCATCGTCGGTGGCCGCGATTTTCGCGACAGCCAGTTTAATCGTGCAATCCAATCCAGGCGGCAGCCGGGCTCGGCCTTTAAACCGCTGATCTATGCCGCGGCTTTAGACAAACATTATGAGGAAGAACCGGAGCGGCTTTATACCGCTGCTTCGGTCATTATTGATTCTCCCATTGTGTTTGAAGACGAAGAACGTGGTTTTACGTGGAAACCAAAGAACTACAAAGAGCGATTTTTTGGCCCCACGCTGATGCGCGACGCCCTGGCCAAATCGCGCAATGTCGTGACCATTAAGATCTTACAGGATATTGGCATTGATTATGCCATTGAATATGCCAATAAACTGGGAATAAGCTCTGATTTGAGCAAAGATCTCTCTATTGCCCTGGGGTCTTCAGGGGTATCGTTGCTCGAGCTGACCAAGGCTTATTCTGTGTTTGCCAATCGGGGGTATTTGATGGAACCGGTATTTATCACCAAAATCGAAGACCGTGACGGCAACGTGCTTGAAGAGATGACGCCCGAGCGCATTAAAGTCATCGAAGAAACCACCGCCTACCTCATGACGCACCTGCTGGAAGGTGTGGTCAAACACGGGACCGGCTGGCGCGTTAAGGCGCTAAATCGACCCGTGGCGGGCAAGACGGGTACGACCAACAATTTGTTTGATGCCTGGTTTATGGGCTATACCCCGCAGTATATCACCGGTACCTGGGTGGGATTTGATGACGAAGCCCCGCTGGGAAAATCCGAAACCGGTTCCCGCGCCGCCAGCCCGATCTGGCTGGGTTTTATGCAGCGCATCTTGGCGGATAAGCCGCCCAAAATATTTGAAGTACCCGAAGGTGTTGTTTTTACTCAGATTGACGCTGAAACCGGGCTTTTGCCGATTCCCGAATCCAAAGAAACGGTGTTTGTCTGCTTTAAAGAAGGCACCGAACCCACCGAATACAGCAAAAAACCGGGGGAGATTGCAGATACCGGAGAGTTTTTTAAGAAGGATTTGTAATGAACGGCGCACGGCTCAAGGTGCAAGGCCCACGGTAGATACCCGATAAAACCTCACGCAAAGACGCCAAGGCGCAAAGATTTTTATGTTTAAAGCATTATTCTTTGTGTTCTTCGTGACCTTCGTGGTTATATGGGCAGGTTCTTTCACCACGAAGACCACGAAGTTCACGAAGGGTATAAAATTTGATTATAAAAAATATCTTTCTTTGTGACTTGGCGGCTTTGCGTATGAATAATTTCAGGATCATTGACCGTCGATATGCGTAAGGGCCGGGTAGACCGCTTTTTTAGTGGCCATGCGTTGCGGCCAGATGATTTCCAGCTTTCCGTTTATCCACTGAACCAGGTAAGTCGGTAGCTTGTTCTGCCGGCTTTTTTTGTTATAGGCCATAAATTGAACCGGCCCTAATACGGTCACCATGTTCGTGCGGGCCAGTGCATCTCGAACAGTTGCAGACGTCAACACCCGGGCCCGTTTGAGCGCATCGGCGATCACATATATCCCGGCATGGGCCTCAGCCCCGTAATGCCCGGGCTGGGTCTTATATCGGTCTATAAATCTTTCAACGAATGCGCCGGCACCGCGGTGAGGCACTAAAGGTGTCCAGAAAGCGGTGCGAACCATATGATTGGAAGCCTTGCCGGCTTGCCTTGCAAAACCCGGTTGACCAAATCCATTCCCCTCACCGACAAGCAGTTTTGGATTCAGCTTCAGGGCTTTAGCTTGGCGCACCAGCAAAGCGGCGCTGTTGGCATCGTCTGCGACAGCGTAGATTAAATCGGGATTTTTAGCCTTAACGCGGGTCAGCAACGGCAAAAAATCGTCGGTGCTCGTCTCAAACCGCTCCCTGATAACCGGCTCCAAACCCAGTGCGCCGCAGCTTCTAAAAAAACGTCTGGCCGCGGCCGAACTTCTAAGCGAATTTGCGTGCACGATCGCAACTGTTTTTATGTCTGTTGCCACCCTAGATAAAAAAGACGCCAGGGCCCCCAGATGCTCACCCAGCGGCTGATTCAGCCTGAAGACGTACTCCCAACCCTGTTCGGTAATTTTGTCGGCCGCGGCGCTGGTCACGACAAACGGTATTTTGTTTTGCTGGGCAATGGCGCTGGTTGCCCAGGTTGCCGAACTTGACAAGCCGCCGCCGATAACAAGGACCTTGTCCTGCTGGATTAATTGTTGGATGGCAGCGCGCCCCCCATCCGGATTGCCCTGAGTATCGGCTATGATCAATTCAATTTTTTTGTCTTTGACACCGCCGCCGGTGTTGATTTCTTCGGCTGCCATCCGGGCCGATTTTATTTGGATCTGTCCGAAAGGGGCGTTACTGCCGGTAAGCGGCAGCAATAACCCTATTTTTATTGAGCCGGCCGCCAGGGCGCTGGAAAGAATAATCCCGCTGAATAACACAAGAAAACTGAAAGCAATTGCCGCTTTTTTCGCCAATTTTATCTCCCCGTGAATCAGGGTTCAATCAAATGATTTTGCATGGCAAAGCGCGATAACTCCGCGTTGTTGCGCAACTCGAGCTTTTTGAGCAGGCGTGCACGATAGGTATCTACCGTTTTGATGCTGATATGATAGGCGCTGGCAATTTCACGGTTGGTCTGTCCCATGGCCAGGCGGCGGAGGACCTGCAGTTCCCGAATGGATAGCGAGTCCAGGGGGG
>Ga0265303_10001046_pt1 | contig 16607 bp, 23 predicted proteins | sample Helome_2_FD_192494 | JGI IMG/M metagenome (GOLD analysis project Ga0265303, IMG submission 192494) | Marine sediment microbial communities from subtidal zone of North Sea - Hel_20160317 (Illumina Assembly) | ecosystem: Environmental > Aquatic > Marine > Subtidal zone > Sediment ... | reverse complement strand
TTTGTTACATTATTTTTCGAACCTGGCCCATGTCGATATCGCCGAGGCCAGATACGCTAAGCGTAAGATCCTGACCACCGACGCCGAGCGTTACACTCTCGACATCAACCACCGTATACATCTGTCCTGCGTTAACCTCGTTGCCTCGACGAACTTCGGCAGCAATCCGATATTCACCCGTCGGCAGTGGATTGCCGCTGGCGTCGATACCATTCCATTCAAAATCAATCAGCCCCGCCTGTTGCACGCCGAGCTCCTGCCGATTCACTATCTGGCCGGCCTGATTTTCGATCGTAATTGTCACCTTGCTCGCGGGCTGCGCGAGTTCCACCGAACCCTGCAGCGATTCACCACTGACCAGGTAACCGTTTGACGAAGGCACCATCACGCGGCGACCAACCAGAGTCGATGCCTGTAACGCCTGGTTCGACTGAAACGATGCACTCAAATCACTGAAGGTATTGTTTAGCTCGCTGATTCCGCTAACCGTACCAAACTGCGCCATCTGCCCGAGAAAATCACCGTTTTCCATCGGTTTGAGCGGATCCTGGTAGGTCAGTTGTGTAGTCATCAGTTCCAGGAACTCGGTCTGCCCGAGTTCATCGTTGCTTTTGGTACTGGTATCGCCCGGCCGGTTCAAACCCAGCTGGGTGTATATATTATTGGTATCTATATCAGCCATCTTCAGTCTCCGTTAACTTCCCAACGACAATACGCGTAGCAACAGATCGCGTGACGTGGTCATCACTTCCACATTGTTCTGGAAGGCGCGCGAGGCCGAGATCATATTGGCCATCTCTTCGACCGGATTGACATTACTGCTAAACACGTAACCCTCCGCATTGGCAAGGGTATGTCCCGGATCGTAACGACGCAGGACTTCCGCGTCGCTCTCGACGATATCAAGCATTCGTACACCGACTTCACCCGGTCTGGCATAATTGCCCAGCATCGCCTGGAACACCGGCTGGCGCGAACGATATGCCTCTGCCGCATTGCTGGCAGTCGTCTCCGCGTTGGCCAGATTACTGGCGGTAGTGTTCAGCCTGACTGACTGAGCGCTCATCGCGCTACCCGAAATATTAAAGTTGGCAAATAATCCCATGCTTATTCTCCTTTCAGAGCTTTGATCAAGCCCTGGACCTTACGATTGAGAAAGGTAAAACTGGTTTGAAACATCAGTGCATTTTCAGAAAACTTGGTCTGTTCAACATGTGAATCGACAGTGTTTCCATCCAGCGAGGGATGTAACGGATTGCGATACATTAACGCTGGCTGCAATTGTCCGGGTTGCGGTGCAATGTGATTTCGATGGGTACTGGCGAGAACAATTCCGCCAGTCTGCTCACTCGCATTACGCAACATGGCAGCGAATTCGATGTCACGGGCCTTGTAATTCGGCGTATCTGTGTTGGCAATATTGGCAGCCAGAATTGACGAGCGCCTGCCGCGTAGCAACAGCGCGTCATCGTGTACTGAAAAGGCTCTTTCGAAACTGATTGGCATGGCATTAACCGTAAATCAACAATACGGAAATTAATGCATGGTCGGTGCCACCATATTATTATATTTTCAAATCAATGACTTAAGTTTGAAAGCCACGCCTAAGGGCGGCAAGGCGGCAAGCCAAAGCGGCATTATTGCCGCTTGTTAAGCGCTAATCGATAATCCGGCAACATCAGTATTCGAACAGACCCGACCTCTGCCTGAACTACAGAACGCTGCTGGTTGCGCACGACCTATAGTAATGTATGTATTTGCAGACCGATTATAGCTGCGCTGACTGGAACATCACCTGCTTCATCAGGCAGTACTGCGAAATCGACGAGATTTGAAGTTTCGGCCAGCCGGGTTATTGGCCTGATAATTGCTTATATTCTCTTAAGATGAGGATGCAAATGATATTGAAGAACTTGATAAATTCGAGCCGGGGTATCGCGATCGCCACCTGCCTGATGCTGATAATTTCATTGCCGTCGCAGGCAACGGAGTTCTACAGCCTGGCGTCGATTCGCATGCAAACCGAGTCCTTTATCATGAATTATCCTTACACAAGTCCTTACCCACCTCGCTTTCAACTCGGTAAGCTGGATTCCAGATTACGCCTCAAGGCTTGCCCGGAACCACTCTCGATCGAATTTGCACGTCGCAACATGGTCAGTGGAAATACGGCGATTCTGGTGCGATGTCCACAGGAATCAGCGTGGAAAATCCATTTACCCGTAACTATCGATGTTTTTGATGACGTCATCGTTGCTGCAAAACCACTGCTCAGGGGTCAATTTATTGACACAACCGCGATCCGTTTCCAGAAACACAACATCTCCAGTCTGAAAAATGGCTATTATTCCAGGGACAGTAACCTGGAGCAGTTAGAGTCGCGGCGGAATCTGGTGCAGGGGACCGTACTAACCCCGGCCAATTTAAGTCCCCGTTTACTGGTACGCTCGGGACAACAGGTCACTCTGGTGCTAAATTACAACGGAATGCAAATCAGATCGACCGGCGAAGCTCTGCAATCTGCCAGCCTCGGCGAGGTGGTCAGGGTTCGCAACAGCCAGTCGCTTAAAATTGTCGAAGGGGTCGTCTCTGGAGAAGCACAGGTACGGATAAGCCTCTAATGAATTATTTTATGCTTTTAGATGTAAACTATTTTGCCATGCTGCCGATAAGGTATATGGGTTATCTCAAAGGAAACCAGCAATGACTGACGCGATCAATACACAAAACCGCCCGAGAACTACCGGGGTATCAGCAGATACCAGGGCTGGCTCTACTGCGAAAACAGGCCCGCAAGGCGCTCAGGGGAAACCCGCTGCCAGCAGTAATGACGAAGCAAGTACCGTTGAACTTAGCAGCGCCAGAATAGTTGAAGAACTCAGCGAGCAAATCAAGAACCTTCCCGAGGTTAACGAGGCTCGTGTAGACGCAGTCAGGCAGGCGTTGGGGAACGGCGAGTACCAACCCGATGCCGAAGTGATTGCACGCAAGTTCAGCGAAATCGAGAAGTTACTGCCATGAATAGCAGCGAATGCCGCGAGCGCTTGACAGCATTACTGGAGGCGCATAATGCGTGTATCTCCAACGCCAACGACTATCTGCTCGCAATCAAGGATGCAATTGCTGCCAACCAACTGGAAGAGCTGCAGCAGTCACTATCCAAACCCGAATTTGTGCTAGACGATATCGAACAACTCGAGCAACAACGTTATCAGCTATTGTCCACTTATGGATTCAGCGAAAATAGCGATGGCTTCAAAAAATGTGTTACCTGGTGTGATAACGAGCAGGGACAGGTATCCGAACTTTATCAACAGTTGATTCAGGGACTGGTGCAACTGCAACATTCGATTCAGCTAAATAGTCTGCTGGTTACCCGGGGTCAGGACCGTGTACGACGCTCACTCGGGGTTCTGACCGGGCTTGGTGCGATGGGGAACTGCAAGACCTACAGCAGTAATGGCAAAACACTTAATCCCGGCGGTCAGCGCGATATCGCCATCGCCTGATATCACTGCGTCGCTATATTTTGCAATATTTAGCGCGGGCAAAAAAAACCCCATCATGAAATGGGGCCAACACACAAACATTATATAAGGGTCCAGGTCCAAATTATAGGTCCCTTGCCGGCGATAACTGAGAGCTGGATCTCAAAACCTGGCCCGGTTAATGTGAGTTAATCACCGTCCCGCCAGTATCAAGCCAACTCAATTCATCAACTTTGGTGATTTAAAACCCAGGCAGTGCCGTTATACTATCCGCATTGGCCCGGACCCATACCTCATGAACGAAGATTTATCCCTGCTACAGCCTTACCCGTTTGAAAAACTGGCCCGACTGAAACAGGGTTCGCAGCCACCAAAGCATCTCGATCATATCGCCTTATCGATCGGTGAGCCTCAGCATCCAGCGCCGCAGTTCGTAGTGGAAAGCCTGATCCGGCATTTGCACCAGTTATCGAACTACCCCAGCACGCGCGGAAACAACGAATTGCGCGCGGCTATAGCGGCCTGGATGTCGACCCGTTTCGACATTGCAGCAGAGCTGATCGATCCCGAAACTAACCTGCTGCCGGTGAGCGGCACGCGTGAAGGCCTGTTCGCCATCGCGCAATGCATAGTCGACCGCAATGCTGCAAACCCGCTGGTATTTATGCCCAACCCGTTCTACCAGATCTACGAAGGTGCCGCAGCACTGGCCGGGGCATCCCCGGGTTACCTCGATTGCCTGCCGGACAATGGTTTCCTGCCGAATCTTGACCAGGTCGAAGCCAGGCAATGGGTGAATTGCCAGATGATTTATATCTGTAACCCGGGTAATCCGACCGGAACTGTGATGTCGACTCAATATCTACAGCAACTGATCGAACTTGCCCATCAATATGATTTTGTTATCGCCAGCGACGAGTGTTACTCGGAGATTTTTTTCGATGAAACCAGTCCTCCCCCAGGACTGCTCGGTGTCGCTGCCGCAATGGGCAACGATAATTTCAGCCATTGCCTGGCGTTTCACAGTCTGTCAAAACGATCCAATTTACCCGGACTGCGCTCCGGATTCGTTGCCGGTGATGCACGAATTCTGGAAAAATTCCTGCTCTACCGGACTTATCATGGCTGCGCACTGCCGCCTGCGACCCAGGTAGCAAGTACCGCGGCCTGGTCGGACGAAGCCCACGTAGTCGAAAACCGAAAACTTTATCGGCGAAAATTCGAGCAGGTTTTGGCCCTGCTTTCTGATACACTCGCGCCGCAGAAACCGCAGGCGGGTTTTTACCTGTGGGCGAAAACGCCAATTTCGGATACCGAATTTGCGCAACGACTCTACGCTGAGCAAAATGTAACCGTGCTTCCGGGACGATTCCTTGCACGCGATCACGGTGACGGCAACCCCGGTGAAAACCGGGTGCGCATGGCGTTGGTGGCCCCACTGGATGAATGCGTCGATGCGGCCGGACGAATCAACGCTTTGTTAGCAGCTCTCTAGGAGATACACCATGGCTGATCTTCAGCAAATTATCGAACAGGCATTCGAAAATCGCGCTGAAATAAACCCCGGCAACGTCACTGTCGAGACCAGGGACGCTGTCCTCGAGGCGATTGAACTGCTCGATTCGGGACAGCAACGTGTAGCCGAACCGGTTAGCAACGGCTGGCAGGTCAACGAGTGGCTGAAAAAGGCCGTGCTGCTATCCTTCCGCATCCGCGAAAATCAAATCATGCCGGGCGGGTTTACCCAGTACTACGACAAGGTGGACTCCAAGTTCGACGGCTGTAGCGCCGCCCAGCATGCCGCCAGCGGTGTGCGCGTGGTCCCGCCCGCGGTGGCGCGTAAAGGTTCGTATGTCGCGCCCGGCGTCGTCATGATGCCTTCATATGTCAATATCGGTGCCTATGTGGACAGCGGTACCATGGTCGATACCTGGGCAACCGTCGGCTCCTGCGCGCAAATTGGCAAGAACGTGCATCTTTCCGGTGGCGTCGGTATCGGCGGTGTACTCGAACCGCTGCAGGCCTCACCGACAATAATCGAAGACAACTGTTTCATCGGTGCCCGCTCGGAAGTAGTCGAAGGCGTTATCGTCGAGAAGAATTCGGTTATTTCAATGGGTGTCTATATTGGGCAAAGCACCAAGATTTATAATCGAGAAACCGACACCGTGACCTTTGGACGCATTCCCGCGGGATCGGTAGTGGTAGCGGGCAACCTGCCGTCCGCGGATGGCAAGTACAGCCTCTATTGCGCTGTAATCGTCAAACAGGTCGATGAAAAAACGCGCGCCAAGGTTGGCATCAACGAACTGATACGCAACATCTAGCTGTCCAATGGTCTACCCGGTAACACTCTACGGCATATCCAGTTGCGATACGATCAGGAAAGCTAAAACCTGGTTAAAAAACCAGCATATCGAATTTGAGTTTCACGATTATCGCAAGCAGGGACTTGAGCAAAAACTGCTAGAGTCGATGATCTCTGCACTGGGTTGGGAGGCAATGCTCAATCGCCGCGGGACGACCTGGAGAACATTACCCGACACGGTCAAAGACCAGATCGATCAGGCTTCGGCCATGCGCTTAATGCTGGATAACCCGGCGATCATCAAACGCCCGATACTCGCCACCCAAAATCAGTTCCATGTTGGATTTAGTGACCCTCAATACCAGGAGATATTTAGTTAAACCATGGCTTCTGCAACCCTGAAACTGGCATCGGAGCTGATAGCCAGGCCTTCGATAACCCCCGATGACGCCGGCTGTCAGGCGATGCTGATCGAGCGACTCGGCGCGATTGGTTTCGAATGCGAGACCATGGTCTTCGACGACGTGACCAATCTGTGGGCACGCCGCAGTCGCGGCACGCCACTGCTGGCTTTTGCCGGCCATACCGACGTCGTACCACCCGGACCGCTAGACCAGTGGCATAGCGATCCGTTCACCCCGGAAATTCGGGATGGCAATCTGTATGGGCGTGGCGCCGCGGATATGAAATCGAGTATTGCCGCGATGGTTACTGCCTGTGAAAGATTTGTCGCTCAACACGCGCAGCACCAGGGTTCTATTGCGCTGCTGATCACCAGTGACGAGGAAGGCATCGCTACCAATGGCACTGTCAAGGTTATCGAGGCGCTCGAGGCGCGTGGCGAGAAAATCGACTGGGCCCTGATCGGTGAGCCTTCGAGCCTGGCCCACGTCGGTGACGTTGTAAAAAACGGTAGACGCGGCTCGATAGGCGCAAAACTGGTGATCAACGGCGTGCAGGGCCACGTGGCCTATCCGCACAAGGCGGATAATCCAATCCACCGCGCAATGCCGGCATTACACGACCTGGCGCGTCATGAATGGGACCAGGGCAACAGCTTTTTCCCGCCGACCAGCCTGCAGATTTCGAATATTAATTCAGGCACCGGCGCACATAACGTAGTCCCCGGACACGCCGAGGTCTTTTTTAACCTGCGCTATTCAACCGAGATCGACGCGAAGCATATCATGGAGACTACCCGCGTGATTCTCGACAAACACGAACTCGACTATGACATTGACTGGTCGGTTTCGGGTTATCCCTTCCTGACTCCGCAAGGGGAACTGGTGACAGCGGCACAGCAGGCCATCAAACAGCATACCGGTCTCACCACCGCACTCGAAACCACCGGTGGCACGTCAGATGGTCGTTTCATCGCACCAACCGGCGCACAGGTGCTGGAACTGGGCCCGGTTAACGAGTCTATTCACAAGCTCAATGAATATGTGAATATCGAAGAACTCGACCTGTTGTCGGACATCTACCAAAGTATTCTCGAAAATCTGCTGTCTTGACGCAGTTAACCGGACGCTTCGCACCTTCTCCTTCAGGACCCCTTCATTTCGGATCGCTGGTCGCCGCACTGGCGAGCTACTGCGAGGCAAAATCACGCCAGGGACGCTGGTTGTTACGTATCGAGGATGTTGACACTCCGCGGGTTGTCGCCGGCGCCAGCGAACAAATTCTGCGTGATCTCGAGGCTTTCGGCTTTGCCTGGGATGCCGAGGTTTCTTATCAAAGCGATCAGTTTGAACAATACCAGCACTATCTTGACAAGTTGCTCGAGCAAGGTGATTGTTATGCCTGCGAATGCAGTCGTAAAAGCCTGCGCGAACACGGTGTGCGTAGCGGTCCACTGGGACAGATTTATCCTGGCCTGTGCCGCTTGAAAAGGTTACCAGTCGCCAATCATTCGCTTCGACTCAACACCGAGAACGCGCAATCGACAGGTTTTCTTGATCGGGTTTACGGTGAGTTCGCGCTAAACCTGCCCGAGGCGGTAGGGGATTTCATACTCAAGCGGGTAGACAAAATCTTTGCCTACCATCTCGCGGTGGTTGTCGATGACCAGTTGCAAGCTGTCAACCAGGTAGTGCGCGGCGCCGATTTGCTGGAAAATACCTGCCTGCACATCTACCTGCAACAAAGGCTATCTTTTGCCACCCCCGAATACATGCATATTCCACTGGTCAATAATGCGCAGGGCGTCAAGCTCAGCAAACAGACCGGGGCCAGGGCTCTTGACCACCAGCACGCATCCAGGCTCCTGGTCGCTGCGTTACGCCATCTGGGGCAGGCTACGTCATCTGACCTTGAATTCAGCGACCCGCGCGAAATCCTGCAATGGGCGGTCGACAACTGGAATCCCGTGTTGATTCCAGTGGAGCCAGCGGCAGTTGCGGAAAGTCTCCAGGATTAATCGATTTGCAGTAGACTACTGCACCCAGGAGTCAATGCAGAATAAAGGTAACCAGAATGCTTAAAACCGCAGGTGATTTGATCAGCGAAGTCCAGCAACATATCGAATGCGTGGACGTTACAACGGCCAAGAAAATCTACGATGAAAGCCCCGATGCAGTCATAGTCGATGTTCGTGAATCCCATAGTGCGAATGAATCCAAGTTATCCAACTCGGTCAATATTTCACGTGGGCTACTGGAAATGCAGGTACATAAAGAATGCCCCGCGGCGACTACCGTGATCCTGACCCATTGCGGCGGTGGCGGGCGCGCATCGCTCGCGGCCTACTCGCTTAAACAGCTCGGATATACCGAGGTATACGCGATTACCGCACCATTTGACGAAATCAAAAAAGTTTTTGGGTAGTCCTCTGACTACTTGATCTGGTCGATGGTCAGGTTGATCTGTGCGGGTGGATTGCTACTGTCCACCGCTTCGCGTTCGGTATAGAAATCGCCGCTTTGTGCCACTGGATTACCGCTGCTGGAAACGCGTGCACCAACGATAACCTGGTCAAACGATGACAGCTTCATCGACGGCATCATCGCGTCGTCGTCACTCAGCGTCAAAGATACCGGTAAATCACCAAGTTGCAGCTTTCTGACCGCTAACGGCATCGGCGGGCCCTGCATGGCTTTGGCGTAAACAAACACCGGCGTATCCGGGCTGGCCTTAGCCTTGAGTTCAGCGCTGATATCGACCAGCAGCTTAATGCTGGCACCACCCGCACTGGCCATAGTTTTTACCAGCTCCGGGTCGCGTTCTTCGAGCGTCGCCAGCAAACCCCGGACTTCGCTTGAGGAGGCCTGGTTGTCCGCGATAAGGGGCAATAGCAAACTCCAGTAGCGGTGCGCCGCTTTGTAATCCTGGCGCTGTTCGGCGGCCATGCCGGCGAGCCAGAGACCATTGGGAAAGCGTGGCGCGAGCTTCAGGCCGCGCTGCACAAGTTGCTCGGGTTCACCCAGCAGATTGCCGTTGTTCTGCATCGCCAATGCATCGGCTAGCGCAAACAGGATTCCAGGTTCATTGGCGAGCAGATCGTTACTACGTTGAAATGCGGTAACTGCCTGGTCGTACTGCTGCCTGGCCATCATGGTTCTACCGAGCATAAACCAGCCCTCCGCATCCTCGGGATTGTCCTTCAACCGCTGCTTGATCGCGACCGTCATTTCTTCGAGGCTCATCTGCGGCGCCGCAGCAGCTTGTTGTTGCGGCGCGGCGAATGCCAGTTGCGGATTCTCTACAACCCGGTATTCACCATAGACCAGGTAAAGCGAAACACTGGTTGCGGGTATTGCCAGCAAAACCACTATCGCCATCCACTTACCACGTGTTTTTTCACTGTCCGCCGCGCTGTGGTCGAGTTCCAGTGCCAGCGAAGTCTGCAGGTCAAGATAGGCACTATCATAAGTTGCCTGGTCAATCTCGGCATCCTTAAGCTGGGTTTCAAGTTGCTGCTTTTTCTCGCGCGCGATTTGAATGTTCTGTTGCTGGCGCTGACCGCTTTGCTGACCGCGCACGGTCCGCATCAGTGGAATTAACAAAATCGCGAGCGCAAGCGCAAGCAGCACAACAACGGCAATCCAGAAACTCATTTATGTGACTCGTTTTCTTCCAGCAGCTGTTTAGCTTCGGCCATGGCACCGGCATCGACTTCAACCGGTTTATCGGCAGCACGTAGCCGACGCACTACCAGGTAAAGCACGAGCACTAACAGCAGAAATGGTCCCAACCACAGCAGGTAGGTACTGGATTTAAATTGGGGGCGGTAAAGAACAAAGTCGCCGTAACGCGCAACCATAAAGTCGACTACCTGTTGCTGTGACTTGCCTTGCTGCAACATTTGATAGGTTTCACGGCGCAGATCACGCGCCAGGTCGGCGTCAGACGCGGACAGGTTCTGATTCTGACAAACCAGGCAGCGCAGTTCATCGATAAGCTGATTATAGTCGGCCTCCATTTCAGGCGAGTCAAACTGGTATGCCTCGATAGCCGCCTGCAGCGGCGCGACCCACAGGCCGAAAAGAACTAGCAATAGAAAATGCTTCAACTCTGCAGCTCCTTCAGAATAGGCAGGATTGTTTGCTCCAGCGACTCATGCGTTACCGGGCCTATATGTTTGTACTTGATCAAGCCATCGGCACCGATGACAAAGGTCTCGGGCACCCCGTAAACGCCCCAGTCAATGCCGACGCGCCCGTCCTGATCCATTAAGCTGGTCGCGTAGGGATTGCCAAACTGCTCCAGCCAACGGGCTGCGTCAGCAGGTTCATCCTTGTAGTTGAGTCCTACCACGGTAACCAGGTTCCTGTTTGCCAGCGCGGTAATGACCGCGTGTTCCGCCCGACAGGATACGCACCATGAGGCCCATACATTGAGCACCCAGACCTGCCCCGCCATATCCCGGGTGGAAAGCTGTCGCGACGGCGTTTCCAGCATCGATAAAGAGAATTCAGGTGCCGGCTTGTCGATCAGCGGTGACGGCACCTTCTTTGGATCCAGGCGTAAACCGTAGCCGAGCAATCCGACCATCAACACAAAAACAACCAGCGGCAGCGCAAAACGAGTCACGATAACTGTTCCGCCCCAGTGCTACTGGTAACAGTGCTACGCGCCAGGCGTCGATAACGCCGATCGCTGGCCGCGAACAATCCGCCCAGCGACATGATGATTGCACCCAGCCATATCCAGCGGATAAACGGCTTGTAATATATTCGCACTGCCCAGGCGCCTTCCTTGTCGAGTGGCTCACCCAGGGCGATGAACAGGTCGCGCGTAAATCCAGCGTCGATAGCAGCTTCGGTCATGGGCATGGTTTGCACCAGGTAAGTCCGTTTTTCGGGAAACAGGTCGACTTTGAAATCTCCGGCTTCGGAACGCACCGTAAAGCCACCGCGGGTAGCTACATAGTTGTCGATATTGAAATCGCGAACACCGTGAAAGGTGAATTCGTAACCTGCAACCTTGTAGGTATCACCCGGAGCCATGCGCAAATCTTTTTCCTGGTTGTACAGGCTGGTCAGCGTAACCCCGACGATAAAAACCGCAATACCAAGATGTCCCAGCAACATGCCGTAAAAACCGGCGGGGGTTGAGCGCAGTGTTGAAAGCAGTGCCCGGTGACGAAAGCGTTCGTAAATCGCTATCCCGGCCGTGACCGCGATCCACAGCGCCATCGCTATGCCGAGGTAGGCCGTCCATATCCATTGCGGCAGTGCCAGACTAATTAACAATGCCAGCACCAGTACCACTATCGCAGGAATTTTCAGTTTGGCGCCAAGGCGCCCCAGGCTATCGCTTTTCCAGCGAATCAACATGCCGATACCAATCAGTACGCCCAGCGGTGCCGTCAGGGTTAAAAACATCAGGTTGAAATACGGCGGGCCTACCGAAATCTTGCCGCCCATCGCATCGATCGCGATCGGGTAAAGCGTGCCCAGTAAAATCGCACTGGTTGCCACCGCCAGAAAGATATTGTTCGCCAACAGCGCACTGTCGCGCGACAGCAGACGGGTTTGCACGGCACTCCTGAGTAGAGGTGCACGCCACGCGAACAGCGTTAATGAACCACCCACCACCAGCACCAGGAAGCCCAGAATAAACACCCCCCGTTCCGGGTCGCTGGCGAAGGCATGCACCGAGGTCAGTACGCCAGAGCGCACCAGGAAGGTTCCGAGCAGACTCAGCGCGAAGGCGAAAATTGCCAGCAGCGCCGTCCAGGCCTTGAAACTGCCACGTTTCTCGGTAATCGCGAGGGAATGCATCAATGCGGTGCCGACCAGCCAGGGCATAAAAGACGCATTTTCCACGGGATCCCAGAACCACCAGCCACCCCAGCCAAGTTCGTAGTAGGCCCACCAACTGCCAAGCGCGATACCCAGGGTGAGGAATAACCAGGCAACATTGGTCCAGGGTCGTGACCAGCGGGCCCAGGCTGAGTCCACCTGTCCCGAAATCAAAGCTGCAATTGAAAATGCAAACGCCACCGAAAACCCGACATAACCCAGATAAAGCATCGGTGGATGAATCGCCAGCCCGATATCCTGCAACAGCGGGTTCAAATCACTACCCTGGGCCGCCGCGGGTAGCAGACGCTCGAACGGATTTGAGGTGATTATGATAAACAGCAAAAACCCACAACTCACCAGCCCGAGGATTGCCAGTACCCGGGCGCGCATTGCGCGCGGCACATTCGGCGTGAACAGGGCCACCGCACCGGTCCACAGCGCGAGCACCAGAGACCACAGTAACAAGGAACCCTCATGCGCTCCCCAAACCCCCGAAATCTTATATATCAGGGGTAACAGGCTATTCGAATTTTTGGCGACATACAGCACTGAAAAATCGTTACTCAAAAATGCCCAGGTAAGACAGGCATAGGCCAGCGCAACAAACAGTAACTGGGCCAGCGCCGCTGGTACCGCGAATACGATCCACCGCTGTACGCCGAGACCGGCACCGGCAAGCGGCACCACCGTCTGCGTAAAGGCTACGCAGAGCGCAATAATTAAAGCGAATTGTCCAAGTTCAGGAATCATTGCTGGTTGCCCTCGTTAGATTTCATCCCGGCGAGTTCCGGGGGCATATAGTTTTCATCATGCTTGGCCAGTACCTCTTCGGCGACAAATTCTCCGGACGCATCGAGCTTACCATTGGCGATGATGCCCTGCCCCTCGCGAAACAGATCAGGCAGTATGCCGGCGAAACTCACCGTAACCTGCTGCTCGTTATCGGTTAAATCGAATTTCACAGTTAAGCCGTCTCCGGGACGAGCGACACTGCCATCGACGACCATGCCACCGATGCGGAACAACTTGTTGGTCGGTGCCTTACCTGCCATCACTTCAGTCGGGGTAAAGAAGAACATGATGTTCTGATCCAGTGATTTAAGCGCAAGCCCGACGCCAAGCGCGACACCGCTAACCATTAACAGGATCAAGCCTAGTCTTTTCTTTCTTGCAGGAGTCATTTCTGTTCACCCTTGTGACGCCGTCTCAACTGGCGCAATTCTTTGTCATGTTGCTTACGCGGAAGATACCAGTTTAGCCATAGCACCAGCGCCGCCAGAGCATAGCTAGGCCATACAAACATAGCATAGCCACCCATTTGGAAAAATTCCGTCATTTAAAGTTCCTCAACCCATTTACTATTGCGTTCTCGCTGCAGTAACTCAACGCGGCACTTCTGGAACAATGCCAGCACGTAATAAACCTGGAACGCAAGCGCCATCAGTAGCAATGGAATTAACATGCTCCAGTGAATCGAAGGTTTATCGAACTTGGTAACCGTCGCCCCCTGGTGCAGCGAATGCCACCACTCCACCGAGTAATGAATAATGGGAATATTCACCACGCCGACCAGCGTCAAAATGGCAACCGCCCTGGAAGCGATGCGTTTGTCGTCAATCGCATTATGCAGACCGATAACGCCGAGGTATAAAAACAGCAGGATTAACTCGGAAGTCAGGCGGGCGTCCCAAACCCAGTAAGTCCCCCACATGGGTTTGCCCCAGAGTGAGCCGGTTGCCAGCGCAAGAAAGGTAAAACTGGCGCCAATCGAAGCGCTACTGATTAACACTACCTCGGCAAGTTTCATGTGCCAGATGATAATAACCGCCCCGCAAAAGGCCATCACCACGTAAATGAATAATGACATCCAGGCAGCCGGTACATGCACGAAAATGATGCGATAGCTTTCACCCTGCTGATAGTCGGGTGGCGCTTCGATCAGACCGCCATAGAGACCCGCCACCAACAGGACCATGAATATCGAGGATAGCCACGGGATCCATTTACCGGCAATGCGGTAAAAGTGCGGGGGTGAACCTAATTTATGGAACCAGAGAAACATTTTCACCTGTTTAACTTGCTGACATTCGTAAGGCTGCTGCCGTGGCCCAGGGCGACAGTGAGATCGACAGAAACAGAAAAGCCAGTAGCATGTAGATCTGCGCAGATACTTCGAATCCCATCGCGGCATTTTCAGTCGCACTGGCGGCAAAAATCAAAACCGGCACGTACAGGGGCAACACTAAAAGCGACAGGATTATACCACCTTTTCGCAGTCCCACAGTAAGCGCAACACCGATTGCGCCGATCAGACTCAAGATTGGGGTGCCAATCAAAATAGTCAATAGCAGTGTTGGTTGAGCCTCGCTCGGCATGCCGAGCATTTCTGCCAGTAACGGTGCCACGAGTAATAACGGTAACCCGGTCACCAGCCAGTGTGCGCTCACTTTTGCCAGCACCAGCACCGCGACGGGATGCGCGCTGAGCAAAATCTGTTCGAGCGAACCGTCATCAAAATCGGAGCGGAAAATACTGTCCAGCGACAGCATCGCCGCGAGCAATGCGGCGACCCAAATGATCCCGGGCGCGATCCGCGCCAGCAGTTCCGGTAACGCTCCGAGCGCGAGCGGAAACAGCGTGATCACCAGCACAAAGAATAGCAGTGGCATCGCATACTCGGCACGGTTGCGCAGTGCCAGCAGCAGATCACGCCTGAGCAGGAAAACAAACGCCTGGGTCAGGGATAAACGCTGGCTCATGATTGCGCCCCCAGCTGCAGACGCTGCACGGATTGCGCGGGTAGCGAAATATCATGATGCGAAGTCATGACGATAAGTCCCTGCCGTTGCAGGTGCTGCTCAAACAACGCAGCGAACATCGACATACTGGCTTTATCGAGCGAAGTAAAAGGCTCATCCAGAATCCATAGCATCGAATCAGTTGCGAGTAAGCGCGCCAGCGCCAGCCGACGCTTTTGCCCTGCCGATAAACTGCCCACTTCGGTTTCGCCATAGGCATAAAGATTCACCTGCTCGAGCACATCGTCAAGATCTGCCATTGTAGGCATTCCCATCGCCCTCGCGAGGCGCAGGTTTTCAAGGCAGGAGAGCTCATGTTTGACGCCATCATGATGTCCGACATAGCTTATCTGTTCGTAATAGTCACCCGCCAGGCGATCTATCGGCTCTCCGCGCCATAAAATCTCGCCACCATCCGCCAGCCTGAGACCGGTTAAAATCCGCAACAGGCTGGTTTTACCGCAGCCGTTCGGACCTTCGACCACCAGCATCTGCCCGGGTTCGAGCACGAAATCAAGATGTTCGAACAACAGGCGGTCATTACGGTTACAGCTGAGGTCGCGGGTTTCGAGTAAGGCCGATGAGGACATACATGGGTCAGGAATTAAGGTGTTCGAAGATTAGCCTCGCACCCGATAGCGATCAACCCATTTTTTATGATATATATCACCTAAAATTGTGAATAAAGTGGTAATTTATCACTAAAGTTGAAACAGGACCCCTACCATGACTACTAAAGAACAATTGATCGACCAGCACATTCGTGAATATGAATCTCGCTTGAAGCATATCGACGAACTCTATGAGCGCGCGCACGAAGCCACGGAACACCTGGATGAGGAACATGAGGTGCGCTCGGAATTGAAGGATTACGATGTCCAGCGAGCTCGCTTAAAAAAACATGCAGATGACGTGAAGACCATGCCCGTCGAAAAGTGGCGTGAAGAAACGGTGCAAAACGCAGGTCCCATGGCAATCTGGGATATTCTTGCGCAAAAGCTGGAAGATTTTCTCGAACGCCACCATAAGTGACGACAGCAGAATTGCTTCAGTGTTTTTCGGCCATCACTAGCCAGCCGGGTCGGTCCAGTTGCATCATGTAGTTGAATTCCTCCCGTATGAGGATTTGCCATAGGCCCGAGTTTTCCAGTTGTCTGAATGCCCGCTCGAACCCTTCCGGGGCAAAATGCATACTGTTTATGGTAATGATAAACAGTCACCCGGATTTAAGTGGACGTAATAGTTCCAGCACGTGCTGCGCGCCAACATCCCCGCAGCCATCGAACCGACATAGATGGCGGCGTCAGAGATTGCATCATCGAGGCCTGTCTGAGTGGTCAGATCGCCACATAACAGATTGCGATAAACTCCTTTATCGCGGGCCTGCCCCAGCATGCCTGCAGAAATATCGACCCCATCGACAGTTGCGAATCCCAGTTTGCTTAATTCCTCGCCCACCAGGCCGTACCACAACCGTAATCGATAATACCTACATCGCCTTGTTCGCTGCGCCCCGCCAGCGTCTGCGCGGCAATTTACGGGGATATATAGCCGAAATCATCGAGTAGACGGGCATCATAATTATGTGACCAGTCGTCATACAGATCACGCGAACTGGCGCATCCGCAAGATGGTTGACCCGCGTCAGTATTTCTTTTGAGTCCCTGCTAATGTCGAGCCGCTAGCTGCCATGGGGGAACCTGTTACCGCGTTTTTCCGCCTCGATGAAGACGCGCTTTATCTCCGGGAAAGTTTGCTTGATGCT
>Ga0265303_10001043_pt1 | contig 16617 bp, 16 predicted proteins | sample Helome_2_FD_192494 | JGI IMG/M metagenome (GOLD analysis project Ga0265303, IMG submission 192494) | Marine sediment microbial communities from subtidal zone of North Sea - Hel_20160317 (Illumina Assembly) | ecosystem: Environmental > Aquatic > Marine > Subtidal zone > Sediment ... | reverse complement strand
AATTAATTAGTGCTATTATTTGTAATTTTGAAGAGAATCGCCAACCCTAATGAAACTTAAACTACCTGGAATTTTCCTATATTTATTAGCAGCAATTTTTATAATAAACCTATTACAAGGTAATTTTACTGAGCTAATTTTTGACGAAGCTTACTATTGGTATTATGCTCAGCATATGGCCTGGGGCTACTTTGATCATCCACCAATGGTTGCTTTGACCGTCAAGTTAAGCAGCCTGTTTTTTAATGGAGAACTAGGAGTTCGCTTTATAAGTATTATTCTTTCTGCTTGCACCTATATAGTCCTTTGGTTTTTAATAGATGACCATAGAAAGAATAAATATATACTTCATTATTTTATATTGATTTTCTCAATGACCCTTATTAATGCCTATGGATTCCTAACACTACCCGATACACCATTACTTTTCTTTACTGCCCTATTTTTATTGATATATAAGAAGTTTTTAAAGTCTCCTTCCATTGGTTTATCGGTTCTTTTGGGACTTGTCATGGCTGCATTAATGTACAGTAAGTACAATGCTGTTCTGGTAATACTGTTAGTATTTATATCTAATCTACGCCTTGTCTTTAACAAATATGCCTGGCTTTCTGTATTAATTGCCCTAATGTGCTATACCCCCCATTTTATATGGTTAATTGATAATGACTTTGTTTCTACTAAGTATCATTTATTTGAAAGGCCAAACAGGGCCTACGAATTTGGCGATTTTACTTTTGGGTTTTTTGTTAACCTGATTGTCCTTTTCGGCTTAACATTTCCATGGATATACAGAGCTTTATTGAAAACAAAAAAATCCGATACATTTAACAAAGCCCTTTTGTATTTAATTTATGGAATAATTGCATTCTTTTTTATTTCCAGTTTTAACAGACGCATTCAAACACAATGGTTAGTTGTTATTTGTATTCCCATGATTGTAGTGGTATACAATCAAATATTGCAGGATAGAATTACCAGAAAATGGATCTTTATTCTTGGTACAGCTAATATCATAATTTTAATTTTCCTCAGAATAGGTTTGATTTATGCTCCTCTTTTTCCCATAGTTTATGAAACACATGGAAATAAAGATTGGGTAAACGAAATAAGATCAAAAGTTGGGACAATTCCTGTAGTTTTCGAAAATTCCTATACCGACGCATCCATGTATACTTTCTATTCAGGTAATACCTCCTATTCAATAAACAATATCTGGTACAGGCCAAACCAGTTTTCGATTGATAAGTCTGAAGATCAGGTACAAGGTCAAAAAATAATTTATATCTCCAAATTTTTAGAAGAGGGAGACATCTCCTATTACGATGCAAAAGGGGTTCCATATTATGGTGTCTATATAGAGAATTTTGAATCTTTTAGAAAGTTGAGAACTATTATTGATACCTCTGGTGAATTATTGGAAAACGGGAATTTAAACTATAAAATATACAATCCATACATGACTGATATAGAAATATCCAAATTGGAATTTGGGGTGGTATTTCTGAACAAATACAAAAACTTCAGAGAGGTTCAAAAAATTCAAGCCAGCCCATCTCAAGAAGGGATAAATGTGCTTAAATCCAAAGATACAACGAGCTTTAATCTATCAATACCAGAACCGAAGATAAATGATGCGTACTATTTTCAGATAAGTATTTCTGAAAACGGACTTTATTGGGGTTTAAATGGGGAAAACGTTAAATTGCCATAATGGAACCTGTTCAAAGAGTAATCAATAATATAGATTGGATAACAGTAATTATCTTTTCCAGTATACTGTTTTTGGTTATTGCTAAGAATTTATTTTACAACAGGTTTTTAAATTTTATTATACTCCCTTTTAATAACAAGTATATTTTTATGTACAATAAAAAGGATAAACTATTAAATTGGTTCAATATCTTTTTTACAATATTCCAACTTCTAAATTTTTCACTCTTCATCTATTTGTCGTCAACTATTTTATCCAATTCAGAAAGTGACCTATATCCTGTTGTTTTTGTAATTATTCTAGGGTTTTTATTCTTGTTTTTATTTGGTAAAATATTTGTGCAAATGGGGGGTGGATTTGTCTTTAATAATAATAAGATAATATCCGAATTCATTTTTAAAAAGCTGTCCTACCTTAACTACAGCAGTATCATCATGTTAGCGGCCAATATTATCATTGCTTATGTACTTAAAGATTCGAAAATAGTAGTGTTTGTTAGCATTTTTCTAATAGTAGTGGTAAATTTTATTTGCTTTATAACTATTATAAAAAACTATCAAAAATTAATCTCAAGCTACTTTTTCTATTTTATTTTGTACCTTTGCGCTCTCGAAATTGCACCCTTTGTAATCATTGCAAATTATCTAAAAGACTAAGATACATGAAGGTAAAAACGATTTTGGTGTCCCAACCAGAACCAAAAATGGAAAATTCTCCATACCTGAGGCTAATTGAAAAGGAAAAAGTAAAGGTAGACTTTAGGCCTTTCATACATGTTGAAGGAGTAGACGCCAAAAGCGTAAGGCAGCAAAAGATTGATCTTATAAATTATTCCGCTATAATCCTTACCAGCAGAAATTCCGTTGATCATTTCTTTAGAATAGCTGAAGAAATGCGTTTTAAAGTTCCGGATACCATGAAATATTTCTGCCAATCTGAGGCAGTAGCTTTTTATCTCCAGAAATATGTTGTTTACAGGAAACGAAAAATTTATGTAGGCAAAAGAAATTTTAGTGAATTACTTCACTTATTTAAAAAATATAAAGAGGAATCTTATTTACTGCCCTCGTCAGATGTTTTAAAACCATCTATTCCCGATGCTTTAAATGAACTGGGTATTAACTGGGATCGAGGTATTTTCTATAAAACTGTTATAAGCGATCTCTCGGATTTAAGAAATGTCTATTACGATGTTTTGGTATTTTTTAGCCCATCAGGTATAGAATCATTACTTAAAAATTTTCCTGACTTTGAGCAAAAAGATACGAGAATAGCGGTATTTGGAAATTCAACCGTTTTAGCAGCAACTCAAGCCAGCCTGCGGATTGATATAAAAGCTCCGACACCGGAAAATCCATCGATGACAATGGCTTTACAGAAGTACATTACCAGTGTCAATAAAAAATAAAATCTCAACAAAAAAGTCTCATTTACTGAGACCTTTTTGATTAATAATTATAACGCTGGGGTCCCCCTCTCCTTATTTCTTCACTGGCATAAGACTCGAATTTTTTAAAATTCTCACGAAAAGCATTGGAAAGTTTAAATGCAGTATCATAATACGCTTTATCGTTATTCCAGGTTGCTCTCGGGCTCAAAACATCGGTAGGGACACCCGGACAAGTTCGTGGTTGTGCTACACCAAAAACAGAATGAATATGGTAGGCATCATAGGTATATAATCCTAATTCGCCATCTAGTGCAGCGCGAATCATGGCTCTTGTATATTCTAATTTCATTCGCGTTCCAACCCCATATGGTCCACCCGTCCATCCGGTGTTAACTAACCAAACATTAACCTGAGATTCTTTCATTTTTCTGCTTAATACTTCTGCGTATTCTGCCGGATGCAAAGGCATGAACGGCGCTCCGAAACAAGCAGAGAAAGAAGGTATAGGTTCTACTACCCCTGCCTCTGTCCCGGCCACCTTAGCGGTATATCCGGACATAAAATGATATGCAGCCTGGCTTGGAGTTAATTTTGATATAGGGGGTAACACTCCAAAGGCATCCGCAGTAAGGAAAAAAATGTTTTTGGGGTTTTCTCCAATTGAAGGTATTTTTATATTGGAAATATGATAAATAGGATAACTTACCCGGGTATTTTGAGTTATTGACGTGTTTTCATAATCGACATTCCCTCTTGAATCCAAAATAACGTTTTCCAAAATTGCCCCTTTTTTAATAGCGGCATAAATCTCAGGTTCCTTTTCGGCACTAAGATTAATTACCTTGGCATAACAACCACCTTCAAAATTAAAAACTGTATTTTCTTCGGTCCAGCCATGTTCGTCATCTCCAATCAATTTTCTAAATGGATCTGTAGACAAAGTTGTCTTACCGGTACCTGAAAGTCCAAAAAATAGGGCCGTATCTCCATCTTCCCCAACATTGGCCGAACAATGCATAGGCAAAGTATTCTTATATAAAGGCAGGATAAAGTTTAAAGCAGAGAAAATTCCTTTTTTAATCTCTCCAGTATAACCTGTACCCCCTATTAAAGCAATTTTTCGGGTAAAATTCAGAATAGCAAAATTGTGTTGTCTCGTTCCATCAACCACACTATCTGCCCTAAACCCAGGTGCATTTATTACAGTCCATTCCGGCTCAAAATTCGCTAATTCATTTTCCTGTGGCCTAAGAAACATATTATATGCAAATAAATTAGACCAGGGGTATTCATTAATAACCCTTAAATCTAATTGATAATTAATATCTGCACAGACATTACAGTCCCTTACAAATAGATCCTTGTCTTTTAAGTAAGTGATCACCTTAGCATAAAGCGAATTAAACTTTTCGGGAGAGAAGGGAATATTTATATTCCCCCACCAGACTTTGTCCGCTGTTATATTGTCTTTAACGATAAAACGATCCATTGGAGAACGCCCGGTGAACTCTCCGGTGTTAACAGCTAAGGCCCCGTTTGATGCCAACTTGCCCATTTCTCGCTCAAGGGTAATCTGATGAAGTTGTTCAGGATCTAATTGGTAAAATATTCGATTGTTTTCCAGGCCGTACTCTTTTAACGAAATTGAATTCATTGAATTGCTCTTTATTGTCATTTATATTGTGTTCTAGTTGCTAAAAACATATCAAATCGTAGATCATTCATTTAAGCAATTCTCCTTGATTATTAGAATTTTCTATAAGCACGATAGCCCAAAAATAACCATCCCAAAATCAAAAGAATCCCCCCAATTGGAGTAATAAAGCCTATCGATGTAAAATCAAAGCCTGTCAGGCTGTTGGTAGCCAACAAATAAATTGAAAATGAGAAAAAAACAATCCCTACAACAATGAAATAATAAACCAGTTTCTTCTTTTCTTCTGGAATACTTTTCACACTGCCAAGGATAAGTAATAATAGGGCATGATACATTTGATAAGTCACTCCGGTCTTAAAAGTTTCTATCTCACCTGAAGATAAAAGATTCCCCAACCCATGAGCCCCAAAAGCACCTAAAACCACGGCCAATACTCCAAAGAAAACTCCTGTACAGAAAATTGTTTTGTTCATAACTTAAATGACCATATTTTTGACAAATGTAACAATTTGATAACTTAGTCCCAGCAATACTTCGAACAGAAAACAAATTTAATGTCACGAAAAATATTAGTCATAGGGGCGGGTAAATCTACCTCGTATCTCTTGGATTTCTTTCTGGAAAAAGCAGATTCAGAAAAACTACAATTAACTATTGGCGATCTCAATACCGAGATAATTCCTGATGAAATTAAAAACCATCCTTCGTGTAAAGTTATAAAGTTGGATATTTTTAAGGATGATGAAAGAAGGATGGCCATTAAAAACTCTGATATTGTTATTTCTATGCTCCCGGCACGCTTTCATATAAAAGTGGCCGAAGATTGCATTCGTTTTAAAAAACATTTGGTTACTGCATCCTATGTAAGCAAAGAAATTAAAGCATTAGATGCCGCAGCCAAAAAAAACGGATTAGTTTTTATGAATGAAATTGGTTTAGACCCTGGTATAGACCATATGAGCGCCATGCAATTTATAAATGAAATAAGGGACAAGGGCGGTAAAATGTTGTTATTTGAATCTTTTACAGGTGGCCTTGTAGCCCCTGAAAGTGATAATAATCTATGGAATTACAAAATTACCTGGAATCCCAGAAATGTTGTTATTGCCGGACAAGGGGGAGCTGCTAAATTTATACAGGAGGGCTCCTATAAATATATACCCTATCATAAACTTTTCAGAAGGACGGAATTCATGAATATAGAAGGGTATGGTGCATTCGAAGCCTATGCAAACAGAGATTCTTTAAATTATAGGGAAGCCTATGGCCTGAATGAAGCCCTAACTCTTTACAGGGGCACTATGAGACGAATTGGATTCTCAAAAGCCTGGAATATGTTTGTTCAATTAGGCATGACCGATGATAGTTACACTGTAGAAAATTCTGAAGGAATGTCCTACAGGGAATTTACTAATCTCTTTCTACCCTATTCGCCAACCGATTCCGTTGAACTTAAACTCAGGCACTACCTCAAAATTGATCAGGACGATATCATGTGGGGTAAACTGCTTGAATTAAATTTGTTTGATTCAAAAAAAACTATTCCTATAAAAAATGCTTCCCCCGCTCAGATGCTGCAAAAAGTATTGGAAGACAGTTGGACCATGGCGCAAGACGATAAAGATATGATAGTCATGTACCATAAATTTGGATATGAATTGAATGGGAAAAAACAACAGCTTGATGCTAATATGGTGGTTATTGGCGAAAATCATACACATACGGCAATGGCCAAAACTGTTGGTTTGCCTGTGGCTATTGCGACCTTACTGATACTTAATAAAAATATTTCAACTCCGGGGGTACAGATTCCTATTTCAAAGGAAGTATATGAGCCTATCTTAAAGGAGTTAGCAACCTATGGCGTAGTGTTTAAGGAGTATAATGTGCCATATTTAGGGTATAATCCTGATTCTGTAGCAGGTTAGCATTTGAAACTAATTTGGTATCTTTAGTCATTATATGAAAGCTCGTACATGAAATCTGGTAATGAAAATGTAAAAATTGATGGGATTGATAAGAAAATCCTAAGATTCCTTATGGAGGATGCAAGAAAGCCAATATTAGAAATTGCCAGAAATATTGGAATCTCAGGAGCTGCAATTCATCAAAGACTTCGAAAACTGGAAAAATCCGGTCTTATTTCCGGATCTAAATTCATTGTGAATCCAAAAGTTTTGGGTTATACGACCATGGCGTATATTGGTATTTTCCTGGATAAGGCCATGAGTAATCCGATAGCTGTGAAGCAATTGGAGAAAATACCTGAAGTTCTGGAATGCCATTATACTACTGGTAATTGGTCTATCCTTATCAAAGTTTTATGCAAAGACAATGAACATCTTATGTATTTGTTAAACAAAAAAATTCAGCAGATTGAGGGTGTTTCCAGGACAGAAACCTTTATATCTCTGGATCAGCAAATAGACCGTCAAATTACTATTTAGTAGTCCAAAAAAAATTCTGGACAGGAACTAATCTCTTCCGCCAAATACCTGAAAGCCCCAGTAAACCAAGGATGCCAGAGAGCCAATTGCTGCAACTACATAAGTTCTTGCCGCCCATTTTAAGGAATCCTCAGAACCCTTGTATTCTTCCTGTGAAACAATATTCTTCCTTTTTAACCATGCCAAAGCCCTATTACTGGCATCGTATTCAACAGGGAGCGTGATAAAACTAAATAAAGTAGCAAACCCCATCATAATTAGCCCTGCTACTGCAATATAAAACCCTAATTGGCCACCCGCACCTTCTGTTGAAGCCGCCAATATAAGCCCTCCAAAAACCACCCATGTGGACATCCCAGATGTAACGCTCACTACAGGAACCAATTTAGACCGAATTGAAAGCCATTCGTAGGCCTGTGCATGCTGAACTGCATGTCCACATTCATGGGCTGCAACAGCTGCTGCTGCGGCGTTACGCTGGTTATAAACCCCTTCACTTAGATTAACAGTTTTGGTTTTTGGATTATAATGATCCGTAAGCATCCCGCCAGTAGAGACTACTTTCACATCCCTGATACCATGATCACTTAACATTTGCTCTGCAATTTCTGCACCACTCATACCATTACGCAAACGCACTTTGGAATAATAATTAAACTTCCTTTTTAGCTTGCTACTTACTAACCAGCTCACCAGGGCAATGGCACCTAGTAGTATATAATAAATTGTCATAATTTCGTTTTTTGCTAATTTAAAAGTATATATTAAATAACAAAAACCCGGCCAATATTGAGCCGGGTTCTTTATACTGACAAAAAGTACCTTTAAACGGTTACCTCATTCCAATTAAAAGCTTCCAAGATTTCCTTATAAACAACTTCTCCATGTACGATGTTCAGCCCTTTCTGTAAAGAAGCATCTACTTCACAGGCCATTTCCCAACCTAAATTTGCAAGTTTAAGGACGTATGGCAATGTCACATTTGTAAGAGCCATGGTAGAAGTATAAGGAACCGCCCCAGGCATATTAGCTACGGAATAATGTACCACATCATTAATTATATAAATGGGGTCTTCATGTGTTGTAGGTCTTGTAGTCTCCACACACCCGCCCTGATCTACGGCTACATCAACAATAACAGTTCCTTTACGCATGTCTCTTAACATATCCCTCGTAATGAGTTTAGGTGATTTTGAGCCTTTTAATAATACTCCCCCAATAATGAGATCATGGGTTTTTATATGCTTTCTTATATTGAATTCATTGGAAAACTCAGTTACCACATGGCTGGGCATTACATCATTTATATAACGAAGCCTCTTCATATTCACATCTAAAATTGTAACATGGGCGCCAAGACCGGCTGCCATTTTTGCAGCCTGTGTTCCAACAACCCCGGCACCTAAAACCAGAACTCTTCCAGGTGCAACCCCGGGAACACCACCCAATAGAACTCCCCTTCCTTTTACAGGTTTCTCCAGGTATTTTGCTCCCTGCTGAATGGCCATCCTACCCGCTACCTCAGACATTGGGGTCAATAAAGGCAGTGTTCCATCTTCATCTTCCACAGTTTCATAGGCGATACAGACTGCTTTACTATCTATCATCTCCCTAGTTAAAGATTCACTGGAAGCGAAATGAAAATATGTAAATATTAGCTGTTCTTTTTGGATGTATTTGTATTCCTCTTCTATAGGTTCCTTTACTTTGACAATCATTTCGGCCATTGCATAAACCTGACCTATGGTATCTAATATCATCGCTCCGGCTTGCTTATAATCCTCATCAAAAAATCCACTTCCCTCACCAGCACCAGACTGAATGTAAACCGTATGGCTGCATTTAACTAGCTCAAATACCCCAGCTGGGGTCATTCCTACCCTGCTTTCGTTGTTCTTGATTTCTTTAGGTACACCTATAATCATTATGTTTGATTTTTAAATTCATTTCAAAAATGTAACAATAATCATAGATAATGAAATAAAATCGACAAAATACAGGGTAAATGTACTTAAAATAACAATTTTTAATATATTACCCCTAAAAATACAGGGGTCTATATCCATAATTTCATAAATATTATATTATTTATTTGTTATAAGGGGGGGGGTCAAGAAAAAGTATAAATGGAGTTATTTGACTATTTCACTTTAACTGGGAGAAAAATTGCTTACAAGTCCTCATCTGAATCAACAAAAACCCCAAAGGGACAACATTTTTTCACGATAAAGGAATGTCAGACAAGAATTAACCTACGATATTCACTATTTTGCCCGGAACCACAATCACTTTTTTAGGGATTCGACCCTGAAGTTGTGCCTTAGTTTTTTCGTGAGCCATAACAGCAGATTCTATTTCTTCTTTTCCCATATCCAAAGGGAGTTCAATCGTGAAACGCATTTTACCGTTAAATGAAATCGGATATTCCTTACTATTTTCTATAAGATGATCAGCCTCAAATATTGGATACGGCTCCGTTGAAATAGAGTCTTTATGTCCTAATTTTTCCCAAAGTTCTTCAGCAATATGCGGGGCGTATGGCGAAACCAAAATTGCAAGGGGCTCCAGAATAGCTCTGCTGGTACACTTTTGCGTGGAAAGTTCATTTACACAAATCATAAAGGTTGCTACCGAAGTATTGAATGAGAAATGTTCTATATCCTCTTCCACTTTCTTGATTGTTTTATGAAGAGATTTTAGTGCTTCCTTAGAAGGCAGCTCTTCCGAAACCTGAAATCTACTCTCTGATCCTGTATGATAAAGCCGCCATAATTTTTTTAGAAAAGCGTATACTCCTGAGATACCGGCTGTATTCCATGGTTTCGCCTGTTCCAATGGCCCCAGAAACATTTCATACATCCGTAAGGAATCTGCCCCATATTCCTCACATATTTCATCCGGGCTTACCACATTGTATTTAGATTTGGACATTTTTTCAGCCTCACGCCCAACAATGTATTTACCATTTTCCAAAACAAAATCAGCATCTTTAAACTCCGTCCTCCATTTTTTAAAGGCTTCAATATCCAATTCATCCGAAGAATTAACTAAAGAGACATCGGCATGTAATGGACTTACATTTATGCCATTAATTAATCCTTTGGATATCAATTTATTTGTTCCTTCTTCTCTATATACAAAGGCACTTGTCCCCAGAATCATCCCCTGGTTAATTAATTTTTTGGTGTATTCCTGATGTGGAACCATTTCCTTATCGAACATAAATTTCTGCCAAAAACGAGAGTATAATAAATGTCCTGTGGCATGTTCTACACCTCCGATATACAGATCTACCTGTTGCCAGTAGTTAATTGCTTCCTGTGAGAAGATTGCCTTGTCGTTTTCAGGATCCATATAACGGTTAAAATATTGGGAGCTACCTGCCCATCCGGGCATTGTATTTAGCTCTAAGGGAAAAACATTTACATGGTCAATTAAGCTATTATTTACCACCTTAGACCTCTGCGTATCCCAGGCCCATTCTGTCGCATTCCCCAATGGTGGTTCACCTGTATCTGTAGGCAAATACTTTTCTACGTCTGGCAACTTCAAGGGAAGGCAGTCTTCTGCGATCATTTTAGGCATTCCATCAACATAATATACTGGAAAAGGCTCACCCCAATAGCGTTGTCTACTAAAAACAGCATCCCTAAGCCGATAGTTAATTTTCCCTCTTCCCTGACCAATATTTTCTAATTCCGAGATTACCTTTTTAGTAGCTTGTTTATAATTTAATCCATTTAAAAATTCAGAATTTGAAATTATGGTTAATTCCTTATCTGCAAACGCCTCTTCAGATATGTCTATTCCTTCAAAAATATTAGGAATATGGATATTAAAATGTTTTGCAAAATCATAATCACGCTGGTCACCGCTGGGTACAGACATTACGGCTCCGGTCCCGTAACCGGCTAAAACATAATCTCCAATCCAAATTGGTATTGATTCCTTAGTAAAAGGATGTTCAACAAATGCGCCTGTGAAAACACCAGTGATAGTTTTTACATCTGCCAACCTATCGCGTTCCGATCGTTTGGAAGTGATTTGAACATAGGTCTCAACTTCCTCTTTTTGTTCTTCTGTGGTTATTTTTGATACCAATTCATGCTCTGGAGCAAGAGTCATAAAACTAACCCCGAAAATTGTATCCGGCCGGGTTGTGAATACCTCTATAGGATGGGAGATCTTGCTCTTCCCTGAAGGTATTGTCTTAAAAGTAACCGAAGCGCCTACAGATCTGCCAATCCAATTTGCCTGGGCGTCTTTCAGAGACTGAGGCCAATCTACTTTTTGTAAATCATCGAGCAGGCGTTGTGCATATGCCGTAATACGCATGCTCCACTGTGTCATTTTCTTCCGTACTACCGGATGTCCTCCGCGTTCAGACACTCCATTAACAATCTCATCATTTGCAAGAACAGTTCCAAGGGCAGGACACCAATTAACCTCTGTATCCGCTAAATAGGTCAATCTGTACTTTAATAATAATTCTTCCTGTTTTTTTGAATTCAGCTCATTCCATTCTGCGGCAGTAAATAACGGGGTATCTTCGTCACAGGATGCATTAATTTTGGTATTACCTTCTTTTCTGAAAATTTCTATAAGCTTTTCTATTTCTTCAGCTTTATCCTTGCTTTTATTATACCAGGAATTAAAAAGTTGAATAAATATCCATTGTGTCCATTTGTAATAATTTGGGTCAGAAGTACGAACTTCCCTGTTCCATTCAAAAGAGAACCCTAGTTTATCCAGTTGCTCTCTGTATCTGGCTATATTAGTCTCAGTTGTAATAGATGGGTGTTGTCCGGTTTGTATTGCGTATTGTTCTGCCGGAAGTCCAAAGGAATCATAGCCCATTGGATGCAAAACATTAAATCCTTTATGTCTTTTATAACGGGCATAAATATCACTGGCAATATAACCCAAGGGATGTCCAACATGAAGGCCGGCCCCTGAGGGGTAAGGAAACATATCCAGCACGTAATACTTCTCCTTCTCCGAGCCATTAATCGCTTTAAATGTGTTTTTCTGCGCCCAATAACCCTGCCATTTGGCCTCAATCTCCCTAAAATTATAATTCATAATTTTTGTTTATAACCGATACCGCGCAAAAATAAGTTTATTCAATTTACTTTCCTATTTTTACGTATTCATATGCCACTATGAGCAAATCTTTTGAACGCTATCAAAAACGCAAATTGATCTCTTCCTACTTTTCAGTGGTTTTGAGTATTGGGCTTGTGCTTTTTTTATTGGGTGTTTTAGGACTTTTAGTACTAAACACCAAAAAATTAGCAGATCATTTTAAAGAACAAATTAAAATATCAGTTTTCTTAAAGGACAATGCCAAGGAAGTTGAAGTTGATCAATTGCAGAAAAGCCTCGTAATGTCAGATTATACCAAATCTGCTGTCTATGTCTCCAAAGAAGAAGCGGCTGAGGTGCACAGTGCGGAAATTGGTGAAAACTTCCTTGACTTTTTGGGCTATAATCCTCTAAAAAATTCAATTGATGTGGCTTTAAAGGCTGATTTTGTGTCTACTGAACAAGTAGAGGAAATTGCATCAGAATTGGCCAAAAAGGACTATGTGGAAGAAGTAAGTTATGACAAACCTCTTATTGCGCTGCTTACAGATAATGTAAAAAAGATTTCCTTCTGGATATTAATAGCTAGTGCCATATTTACGCTTATAGCTGTTTTATTAATTAATAGTTCTATACGCCTATCCATATATTCCAAACGTTTTATTATAAAAACAATGCAAATGGTTGGCGCTACTAAAAGGTTTATCAGAAGGCCTTTTATTTGGACAAATATTAAATTAGGAATGCTTGGTTCATTATTAGCACTCATTGCATTGGGTATTGTTCTCTATTATGTTGACATGAATTTCCCCGAATTAAACCTATTACAGGACTTTATGATATTGAGTATCCTTTTTGTTGGTGTTTTTATTTTAGGTGTACTTATTTCATTAATAAGCACATATTTCGCAACCCAACGTTTTCTTAATCTCAGAACAGATGATTTATATTATTAAATTTGCAGCATGAGTCAAAAAACAAAAAATAAACAGGGTCAACCTCCAAAGCCTGAATTTATATTCCAGAGAAGAAATTATCTCTTTATGTTTATCGGGCTCGCATGTATGGCCCTTGGTTTTATATTAATGAGTGGAGGTGGTAGCGATGACCCCAATGTATTTAACCCCGATATATATAACTTCAGAAGAATTCGATTGGCACCAACACTTGTCCTTATAGGTTTAGGGATTGAAGTATATGCCATCTTACTAAATCCACATAAGAAGAAAAACAAGTAATTGGAAATCTTAGACGCAATTATCCTTGGTATCGTACAAGGATTAACAGAATTTTTACCCGTATCTTCCAGTGGTCATCTGGAATTAGGGAAAGCCATATTGGGCGATAACTCTATCCCTGAGGAAAGTCTCTTGTTCACTGTTGTGTTACATTTTGCCACGGCCCTAAGTACAATTGTGGTCTTTAGGCAAGACGTATGGGAAATTATCAAAGGATTATTTCAATTTAAGTGGAACGAAGAAACCCGATTTTCTTTAAAAATTGTTATATCTATGATCCCTGCTGCGACTGTGGGACTACTGTTTGAAGAGCAGCTGGAAGGTTTTTTTGGTGGTAATGTAGCATTTGTAGGATATATGCTTCTTATTACAGCGCTACTCCTGTACCTAGCCGATAAGGCTAGAGAAACTGATAAAAAAGTAACATATTTAAATGCTTTTGTAATAGGTGTTTCTCAGGCAATTGCCATATTACCAGGTATTTCCAGGAGTGGGGCTACAATATCCACTTCCGTATTGCTGGGAGTAGATAAGACTAAAGCAGCCCGATTTTCATTTTTAATGGTTGTACCCCTTATAATAGGTAAAATGGCCAAAGATATTATTGGTGGAGAACTCCAATTTCAAAGTGAGCAAACTATTGCTATGGGCGCAGGTTTTATAGCTGCTTTCATAGCAGGTTTAGCAGCATGTACCTGGATGATTCAACTGGTAAAAAAAAGTAAGTTAAGTTACTTTGCTATATACTGTTTTATTGTAGGATGTATTGCCATAGGTTTTGGTCTTTGGGGTTAAGTCCTTAATTGTGTATTTTTTTACTTAAATTATTGTCTTGAAAACCAAAGAAGATTTTTTAGAGGGACAACTTATTCTAATTGACAAGCCTTTAAACTGGTCTTCTTTTCAGGCCGTTAATGCTGTAAAATGGGCAATTAGAAAAAGGTTCCAATTAAAAAAAATTAAGGTAGGCCATGCCGGAACTTTAGATCCCCTCGCCAGTGGACTTTTAATTATTTGTGCAGGGAAATTCACTAAACGGATTCATGAATTTCAAGATATGCCAAAAGAATATGAAGGTACTATAACATTGGGCAGTTCAACCCCTTCGTACGACAAAGAGACAGAAGTAGATAATGTATATCCAACAAATCATATCACCCACGAACTGATTCATAAGACAAAAGAATTATTTCTCGGACAGATCGCTCAGAAACCTCCTGTTTTCTCAGCTTTGAAAAAAGATGGAAAGCGTATGTATGAATATGCAAGAGAAGGTAAAAAATTGGAGATCAAAGCCCGGTTTGTTGAAATTTTGGGATTTGAGATTTTGGATATAGATCTGCCCGAAATACGATTCAGGATACAATGTAGTAAAGGCACATATATAAGATCTATTGCCCATGATTTCGGAAAAGCATTGAATTCCGGGGGCCACTTATCATCCCTTAGAAGAACCAAAATAGGCGATTACAACGTAAATAATGCGGTGACACCGGCAAATTTTAAAGAAGTGATGAATGTTTAACTCCTTTAATATGAGGTATTGTGTGAAATATATTATTAAAAAGTTGGTTATAGAAATATGGATCTGAATCGAAGTCAGCTTTCTCTTATAATTACCTTCTTCTCTCTTTCGATAGTGATATTGTTACTCTTTAATATTCACTTGGGATCTAAGGAACAGGAAGAGTATATAATTGAAATAAGTTTGGCCGATGAGGAGCTTGAAAAAATAATTGAAGAGTTGGAAAGGCAGGAAGAGATAGCTAAAGCAGATCCAATAAAAAGTCATATGGCTTTTAACGAAACAGCCAAATCCAGCCTGGAAGAACCGGAACCTCTAAAAACACTCGAAGAACTATTAGAAGAAAAAGAAGCTTCGATGAATGAAGATGAATTCAAAGAATTTTTGAATTCAGATTCGGGGTATGCAGCCAGCCTTAAGGATCTCGTAAAAAAAAGAGAAGAAAAAAAACAACAATTAGAGGAAGTTGAGGCTAAGAAAAAAGAATTCACAAATAAGCTTGAAAAAAGAAAGACTTCCATTTCATATTCGTTAGTTGATCGTTCTAATTATTTACTTCCACCACCAATTTACACCTGTATTGAGGGTGGAAGAGTTGTAGTGAATATTGAAGTAGATGATTCAGGCAATGTTATTGATGCTCATTTTAATTCAAAAAGCTCTAATACATCCAATGGCTGTCTTGTTGATAACGCCATTTTATATGCCTTAAAGGCGAAATTTAGTTCTGCCTCACGAGCTACACAAAAAGGAACTATAACCTACCTATTTCAAAGTAAGTAATTCCATTAGATCATCCAGGATATTTTGCCCTTTGTCTTTATTATACCAAAGCTGCAAATCCTGCTTAAATTCAGGCGTAAGTACCCCGTTTTCTTTTTTATAATCTTCAACCATTTTAGTTGCCTTAGTTGGTCTCGGACCCCAGGAATTTATAACCTCCTTACTGTGTTCATCAACTATAATGAGTTTGGGAATAGACAAGGTTCCATTTGTTTTAAAAAGATTCATAAGCTCAGGGTTTTCATCTCGCAATGCAACTTTAAAAGTGATATTAGCAGATGATTCCGCTATTTTATTCATTACCGGCAATGACGGGGCTGCATCTCCGCACCAACTTTCGCTTAAAACGAGCCATAAAACTGGTTCGGCCCATTTTTCAATTCTTTTTTCTATAGAGTCTGGCAAATGAAATGTTTTATCCCATCGCTTCATACGCTTACTATTTAATTGCGTATAGTCTATAAGAGAATCTGTTTGTTCAGCACCTGTTGTTTTACCCTTTGAGGCCAATTCATCAACAAGGTCTCGGTACTCTTTGTAATTATATGTACGGTTTAAGGCAGATTCTATTATTTTTTCTTTTAAATTATGTTTTTCTGTATTTTTCATTTGGCAAAAGTCGAAAGAAATCCCAAAGCCTAACAATATTACTTTTACTTTTTAATAACAATAATTTTGTCCGCCAAAGTTTTTCTCAAATATGTATTTTTTGCTTATCTCTCTCCTCGCATATTTAATACTATTAATATTTATGCCATATCTTTATATAAAAGATCAG
>Ga0265303_10001042_pt1 | contig 16619 bp, 15 predicted proteins | sample Helome_2_FD_192494 | JGI IMG/M metagenome (GOLD analysis project Ga0265303, IMG submission 192494) | Marine sediment microbial communities from subtidal zone of North Sea - Hel_20160317 (Illumina Assembly) | ecosystem: Environmental > Aquatic > Marine > Subtidal zone > Sediment ... | reverse complement strand
GGTGGTGAAGCACTGTATGGAAAGGCTGGTTCATGGCGACGTGTTGCTCGTATGCGACCATTTCGGTTGCCGGGTGGAGAACGAGCGGGGCGTGAACCATGGCGATCTGGCCTGGCATTATGTTGGGAAAGTAGTATAGAAAAACAGGCAACAACATTTGATACTTCATTACTTAAAAAAGCATGGGAACGTGGATTGAATACACCAATTACTACAGCTGTTGGTCGTTTATTTGATGGGGCAGCTAATTTACTTGGCTTAATTGATAAAGCAAGTTATGAAGGGCAAGCAGGTATGTATCTTGAAAATGCTGCTGAGGGAGATGTTGAAGCAGTAGAATTTCCGCTTGATCAGGATACAGATGGTCTGCTAACAGCTGACTGGAGGCCTATGGTGGAAAAATTGTTACAAACAGAAGAATCTGTAGCACGAAGAGCGATGCAGTTTCATGTGAGTCTCGCGCAATCTATTGTTGCCCAGGCGCAGTACATCAAGTCATTTGTTCCTTTTGACTCAATAGGATTAACAGGTGGGGTGTTCCAAAACAAATTGCTTGCTGAGTTAGCAGTAACACAACTTTTAGCCGCTGGATTCGATGTTCATTTGACCGAGAAGCTACCGTGCAATGATGGAGGTATTGCACTTGGCCAACTTGTTGAGGCATTGCATACTAATGGATGACACACATATCAGACTTGCGCATGGCAACGGCGGGAGTTACATGCGTGAATTAATTGAAACTGTATTTGCACGTCATCTTTCAGATCCTCTTTTAAATGTTCAGTCAGATGCGGCACAATTACCTGTGATGGATGGAGTTGTAATGGTAACGACTGATGGTTTTACAGTTCAACCACTAGAATTTCCGGGTGGTACGATTGGTTCACTAGCAATACATGGAACGGTAAACGATCTTTCTGTTTCAGGAGCAACACCACATTATCTAACTATCAATGCATTTATTGAAGAAGGTTTTGATATTGCACAGTTAGAACGAATCGTCATTAGTCTCGCTAACGCTGCACGTGAAGCAAAAATCCATGTAGTAGCAGGTGATACTAAGGTCGTTCCACGTGGAGAGGGTGGAGGGCTCTATCTTGCAAGTACTGGCATTGGTACTCGGCCAATACATCTGAAACTCGGATTGAATTACATACAACCCAGCGATGTAATTATAGTAAGCGGACCGGTGGGAGATCATGGCATTGCTGTCATGTTAGCGCGTGAGCAATTTGGTTTGCGCGGTGAGCTGTTATCAGATGCAGCAAATATCATACCCCTGACACAAACATTGGTGCAACTTAGTGGTTTGCGTTTTATGCGAGACCCTACACGGGGTGGTCTTGCTACAGTCATGCATGAAATATGCCGCGCAACTGGAATGGAAATAAGACTTAAAGAAACTGCAATACCTGTTAGAGATCAAGTGGCCTCTGTGTGTGAAATGCTAGGCTATGATCCGATGTTCTTAGCAAGTGAAGGACGGGTAGTGGCAGTTGTAGACGCATCGCAGGCAGGTGAGGCATTGATGCAACTACAAGCGTTACCACAAGGACGAGATGCGGCAATTATTGGCAGTATTTCTGCTGGGAGCGAGCAAGTTATATTGGAAACTGATCTGGGTGGTGAGAGAATTCTTGAGGAGTTAGAAGACGATCCGCTACCTAGAATTTGCTAACTTATAAGTTTTGGAAAGGTTTTGATTCGTTAGAACAGAGATGGCAAGATGTCACTCTTTATGGCATAGAATAACTTAAATATTTTTTACAGATTTGTGGTGGGGAGTGTTGTTATGGAGTCATACGAACTTTCTAAACTTGAACTTCAGCTTGCTTCGGTGCTTGAACGACACAGGTATAAAGTAGAACAGATACTGCAGATTCTTATAGATGTGCAGGAGATTTATTATTTCATTCCAAAAGAGGCGGTAACTTATATTGCTCATCACCTCAGTATACCAAGAGTAAGTGTTGAAGGGGTGGCTGGTTTTTATTCATTCCTATCACTCAAACCTATGGGTGAATATCGTATCTTGTTTTCAGACAATATTACTGATCAAATGCTTGGAAAAGATCATCTAATACAGAATTTCTGTAAGAAACTGTGGTTGGAACCAGGCAAGGTGTCAGAAGACAATCTGCTGAGTGTAGATAGTACTTCTTGTACTGGTATGTGTGATCAGGGTCCAGCAGCTCTGGTTAATGGATGGCCGCTTACCAATTTAAATCAACAGCGGCTTGAGCTGATCGCAGATTTGATCCGTGATAAAAAACCTGTTTCTAACTGGCCTTCTATACTCTTTGAAGTGAAAGATAATATTCATCGTTTTGACATACTTTTAGGAAAGCCTTCCACAGCTGGAACTGCAATTAAAGCGACATTGGATAGAGGTGTGGATGCCACATTAAGAGAGATTGAAAAATCGAATCTAAGAGGGCGTGGTGGAGCAGGCTATTCTACTGCCAAGAAATGGTTTAGTTGTAGTTCTTCAGAAAGGTTGGGGCACTATGTTGTTTGCAATGCTGACGAAGGTGAGCCGGGCACTTTCAAAGATCGAGTACTTTTGAATAGCTATGCTGATTTAATGTTTGATGGCATGACTATCTGTGCAAAGTTAATTGGTGCAAAAAAGGGGTTTTTATATTTACGTGGTGAATATCGTTATTTACTAAAAGAATTGGAAGCAGTGCTGGCTCAAAGGCATACAGCAGGTTTATTGGGTGAAAATATCATGGGTGACCCTGGGTTTGATTTTGAAATAGAGATTCATCTTGGTGCGGGTGCATATATCTGTGGTGAGGAATCGGCATTGATCGAATCACTTGAAGGTAAGAAAGGACATCCGCGTAATCGACCTCCATTTCCGGCAACTCATGGTTATCTTGATCAGCCCACAGTAGTAGACAATGTGGAAACTTTTGCTTGTGTTACCAAGATTGTAGAACATGGAGGTACTTGGTTTGCAGGTTTGGGTACGGAACAGTCCAGTGGTAGCAAAATTCTCAGTATTTCTGGAGACTGTGCACGGCCAGGTATTTATGAATATCCATTTGGGGTTAGGTTGCATGAAATCCTTGATGACTGTGGTGCAAAAGATACATATGCGGTGCAAGTAAGTGGGCCTTCTGGGGAATTGGTTTCAAGTAAAGAATTTCAAAGGCGCATCTGCTTTGAAGATTTGCCTACTAGTGGGGCACTTATACTATTTAATCGTGAACGTGATTTGTTACAAGTAGCAAGGAATTCTGCTCATTTTTTTGCTCACGAAAGTTGTGGTTTCTGTACTCCGTGCCGTGTTGGTACTCAATTTCAGAAAAAGATCATAGATAAGCTAGCAATTGGTCATGGTACAGCATATGACCTGGATGAGTTGAAAAATATTGGGCATATCATGAGATCTATGAGTCACTGTGGGTTAGGGCATACAGCAGCAAATCAGGTGTTGGACGTACTAGAAAAATTTCCAGATGCCTATGAGAATAAAGTGAAGAAGCATGTTTTTGAACCGGCCTTTGATTTGGATGGAGCGCTTGAAAAGGCACGCAAAATTACTGGAAGGGATGATAAATGGGCGCACCTATCCTAATTATATTTTCAAAATTTGAAATTCTATAAATCATCAATATGAAAGAAGTTTTTTGAGCATTAAAAATAACTGGTCCTTCTGAAATGGAATATAGCAAATGGAGTTTTAATTTAATAGTCCAAACTGATGAATTAAGAGGTGTTAGTGAGTAATAGTATTACACTAGATGGTAAAGTTATTCCTTTCAAAGAAGGTCAAACCATAATGGATGCTTCTTTGGCTGCTGGCATTTATATTCCTCACTTATGCCACGACCCAGAATTCACTCCACACGGTAATTGTAAGCTATGTACCGTAAATGTTAATGGGCGTAATATGACTTCTTGTACTATGCCAGCAGACAACGGTATGGTAGTAGAAAATAATACGCCGGCAATTAATGATGATCGTAAGGCTTTGGTACAAATGTTATTCGTAGAAGGAAATCACACTTGCCCTTCTTGTGAAGTATCTGGTAATTGTAAACTGCAAGCGACAGCTTACTATCTAGAGATGTTGAGCCCACATTTTACACATTTATATCAACCTAGAGCGGTGGATGCGTCTCACTCGGAAATATTCCTTGATTTCAACCGATGTATATTATGTGAACTTTGTGTGCGTGCCAGCCGTGAGGTTGATGGTAAAAATGTGTTTGGAATTTCTGGGAGAGGTATTAGCTCTCGTTTAGTGGTGAACTCGGAAAGCGGGAAATTAAGGGATACAAATTTTGCCGTGACTGATAAAGCAGCCCATGTATGTCCTACTGGCGCAATTCTGATCAAACGTCAGGGTTATAGGACACCGATCGGTCATCGCATTTTTGATGAAAAGAAAATTGATGAAATAAAAATAGAACCAGACAATGAGCAAGCATAAAACAAAATTAGCAACCTGCTCTCTGGCAGGTTGTTTTGGGTGTCACATGTCTTTGCTGGATATTGATGAGAAACTGTTTCCACTCTTGGAGGAAATCGAATTCGACCGCACACCATTTACTGATATTAAACATTGTGGGCCATGTGATATCGGCATCGTAGAAGGTGGGGTAAGTAATTCTGAGAATGTTCATGTATTAAAAGAGTTTCGAAAACATTGTAAGGTGTTAGTTGCAACTGGTGCATGCGCAATTACAGGTGGTGTTCCCTCACTACGAAACAACATAGACCTGTGGGATTGCTTTCAGGAGATCTATCTATATGAAGGTGGTCTCGAAGGAAATCAGATACCTAATGACCCAGAATTACCATTGCCATTAGACAAAGTATATCCAATCTACGAAGTAGTTAAAGTTGATTACTTTTTACCAGGCTGCCCACCATCTGCGGATATGATTTGGAAGTTTCTTACCGACTTGATTGCAGGTAGATCACCTGGGCTAAGTAATGAAATGGTTCGCTATGATTAATTATTCTTATGAGTTCTAAATTAGAAACTGCTGCCCATCCTGAGAACTTGAAACGGGTTGTAATTGAGCCGGTTACAAGGGTGGAAGGCCATGGCAAGGTTACGTTATTACTTGATGAAAACAATCGCGTACATCAGGCACGTTTTCATATAGTCGAATTTCGTGGTTTTGAAAAATTTGTTCAGGGACGTCCTTTCTGGGAAGTGCCGGTAATGGTACAGCGTCTTTGTGGCATTTGCCCGGTAAGCCATAATCTAGCAGCGTGTAAAGCCATGGATATGATAATAGGTGCAACCATTACTCCCGCTGCTGATAAGCTGCGGAGACTTATGCATATGGGGCAGATTCTACAATCTCATGCACTACATTTTTTTCATCTGTCTTCACCTGATTTACTATTCGGATTTCATTCAGAAATAGGTAAACGCAATATTGCTGGTATTGTAGAAACTTATCCTGATATTGCCAGACAAGGGGTAGCACTGCGTAAGTATGGCCAAGAGGTAATTCGTCTTACAACTGGAAAACGAGTACATGGGACAGGTGCGATTCCAGGTGGAGTAAATAAGAATCTGTCACGGGAAGAGCGCAACTATTTACGTAAGGAAATAGAACAGATCATAGAAATGAGCCAGTCTGCAGTGAGATTAATCAAAACAATCTATAGCTCTAGTTCAGATTTTCATAATAACTTTGGCTCTTACCGCTCTAGTTTTATGAGTCTAGTGAGAAAGAATGGTGCGATGGATCTCTATCACGGTGGCTTAAGACTAAAAAATGAATCTAATCAGATAATTTTTGATCATGTAGATTACAATCGTTATTTGGACTACATTCACGAGGAAGTAAAGTCCTGGTCGTACATGAAATTTCCGTTTGTCCGCTCGCTTGGAAGGGAAGATGGCTGGTATCGAGTGGGTCCACTAGCACGAATTAATAATTGTGATTATATTCCGACACTATTAGCAGATAAAGAGCGCAAAGCTTTTCTTGAGTTCTCTGGAGGTAGCGCAACTCAGGCAACACTTGCATATCATTGGGCACGCATGATTGAAATGTTGCATGCTGCTGAAGTGATTCAGGAGTTATTGGAGGACTCTGATCTACAAAGCGATGATTTAGAAAATAGTGGAGAAAGACAGCTTCGCGGAGTTGGAGTAATTGAAGCACCGCGTGGAACATTGATACATCATTATCGTATTAATGAAGATGAGCAGATCGTGCGTGCCAATCTAATTGTGGCCACTACTCATAACAATCAGGCCATGAATGAGGCAATTAGGCGAGTAGCGTTGCAATATCTGGATAACCAGCAAATTTCTGAAAGTTTGCTTAATCATATTGAAGTTGCAATTCGTGCGTTTGATCCCTGTCTTTCTTGTGCTACCCATGCTATCGGGAAAATGCCACTGGAGGTAGAACTAGTTGATGCAGATGGAGAAAGAATTCAACGTTTGATCAAGGACTCCAATGGACGGTATAGGAATTGACGGTGCCGCTGCTCATTTTTGGCTATGGCAATCCAGGTTGGGGTGATGACGCTCTTGGTCCATTGCTATTAGAACGCTTGCAAGAACTAGATCTGCCACATCTGGAATTACTTACTGATTTCCAGTTGCAGGTGGAACATGTAATTGATTTACAGGGTCGCGAACAGGTATTATTTGTTGACGCTAGTGTTTCCTGCTCTGCGCCCTATACATTTTCTCGCCTGTATGCACAAAAAGATGCAAGTTATACATCCCACGTTATGAGTCCAATGGCCCTGCTACATAGCTACACACAACTATATGGAAACCCTCCGCCTACTTACCTTTTACAGGTACGAGGCGAGTGTTTCGAATTGGGTAAATCATTAAGTTCGCTAGCTATAAAAAATCTAGAAGCAAGCTTTAATCTATTACAAAGAATTTGTTCAAAACCTATGCTATCAAATTGGGAAAAATTTGTAGAAGTACATGATAGTTTTTGACTAGGATTTACTATTTTGGCTTAAGTTTTTCATTTTAATATAGAGCATTACTTACCTTCTTTTGCAGCATACTTGTCGAATCTCGTTCAGAGTTGAAAGTAACTATACAGCCACTTTCATCAGTATCTAGAGATTCTTGCGTTTTAAGCTGAAGTATAAGTACTTCTTGGGTTGCCTCTGAAGGGTCTTTACCTTCGTATTCACGTTGTATAATACGTTTGTGTAATTCTTCATCCGTAGCTTGACAACTCACTATAACAAATGGAACATTTTTCTCTTCAGCAAGCCGACGTAGACAATTACGTTGCCAACGCATAAGAAAAGCTGCATCGATAATAGCGAGGCAGCCAGCTTCCAGTATTAAGTTAGCCAAGCGTCGCAGTTCTTCATAGGTATCTCTTGTAACCGAGTCAGTGTAGATACCGGTGCTCACACATGAGTTACTTTTCGTCCGCAGAGAAATATTCTGTAGTCGTTTGCGCTCAATATCCGACCGTACGCGTATGGCACCTAGTTTTTCTAGTAGAAGTTGAGATACGGTTGTCTTACCTGAACCTGAAAGCCCATGAGTTATAATTAATCCCTTTCTTGCTGACACAATGATCTTACCCGCGTAACAAGTATATGCTGTGTAAGTATTAAGTGCTATTTTTCTATTCTTGCTACTAAGACTCGGCTGAGAAGTACTGATGCGAGCCACTTTTGCGCGTACCATAGCACGGTAAGTTGCATAATAACGAAGGAGATGCAAGCCTTCATAATCACCCGTTTCTTGTAGATAGGTATTGAGGAACCTCCAAGCAAGATCTCGTCGGCCACGTTCATCCAAGTCCATAAAAAGGAAAGAGGCTTCATTTATAATATCGATCCAGCGCAGATTTGAATTGAATTCGATACAATCAAAGATCTGGATTTTTCCATCTATCAGCACAATATTGCCAAGATGAAGATCACCATGGCACTCGCGGATAAAATTATGTTCATGTCTATGTGTGAAGGCTGGCAGTAGTTTTTTATGTTCTGCGAGACTCCATTTTTCAATTTGCGATAGATTTTTATATTCATCAGGCGAGTTAAGCATGATACGAATCTGAGCAAAATTCTGGCGCATAGATGACTCAATGCTAGATGCGCAACCATAGTCCTGATCGGAGCGAGCACATTCAATACGTTTATGAAAAGTAGCAATGGAGATAGCAAGCTCATCGATTTGGTCAGAGGTTAATTTTTCACTAGCGAGTAAGCAGCTCAACAGTCCTTCCTGCGGAAACTGGCGCATCTTTACAGCGAATTCTATTACACCTAATTCAACACCAACTTTTGGTTTTTGAAATGTACCGCCAATTGAGACAAGATCGAGATAAAGCTGTGGGACTAGCCTACGATTCAACCGTAATTCCTCTTCACAGAAAAAGCGTCTCAGTTTCAGTGTTGAGAAATCGAGGAAGCCTAAGTTAACTGCTTTTTTAAGTTTGTATGCGTAAGATCCAGTCAGAAATATATATGAGATATGAGTCTCAATCATTTTTATGTTCTCAACAGAGTGCGGATAGCATGCTGGGTTGAGCAATGCGTTGACTAGAATCTTTTGTTCTTGCTCAGATGTACCGTTAATCAGAGTATTCATATGTAAGTTGATTTCGCACAATGGTTTATGCTCTTGGCAGATCTCACGCTATATTTATCCAATAATTGGTGTTGAGGTTGATGCTATTTCGTTTGTGCCATCATTATAAGTAGCTAATTATTGTATTATTTCTTAATATAACATTGTGCAATGATATGTATCATCATTATTCAATACCAGAAAAGCCAAGCTTAATGCCCTGATAAAAAGATTCACGAAGCATTTAGTAATTATGGAGAGGAAAGATGATTGTTGGATGTCCGAAAGAAATTAAAGCGCAGGAGTACCGTGTAGGTTTAGTTCCGTCTTCAGTGAAAGAATATATCAAACACGGCCATAAAGTTATTATGGAAACAGCAGCAGGAGCAGGGATAAATTTCTTTGATGATGATTACATAGCCGCCGGAGCAGAAATTCGAGGTACCGCCAAAGAAATTTTTGCTGAGGCGGATATGATCATAAAGGTCAAGGAGCCACAGGTCATTGAATGTGCAATGCTTCGTGAAGAACAGATCATATTTACCTACTTGCATTTAGCCGCAAATCCAGAACTAGCTAATGGGCTTATAGATTCTGGTTGCGTGGCTATTGCCTATGAGACAGTCACAGGTGTGGATGGCAGAGGGTTACCACTTTTGGCTCCGATGAGTGAGATTGCAGGGAGACTTTCAGTTCAGGTGGGAGCTTTTAATTTACAAAAACATATGGGTGGAACAGGACGCATGATCTCGGCTGTACCAGGCATTCTGCCAGCCAAGATCCTTATTTTAGGTGGTGGTGTATCAGGGTTTAATGCTGCCAGAATGGCAGTAGGTATGGAAGCCGATGTTACAATTCTAGAGCGTAACCATGATCGTCTTCGATATCTTGATGATTATTTTGCTGGACGAGCCAAGGTTATTTATTCTGTAACAGATTTTATCGAAAGGAGTGTAAAGTTAACAGATTTGATTATCGGAGCGGTTCTTATTCCTGGTGCTTCAACTCCACATTTAATTAGGAAGGACCTACTTAAAAAAATGATACCAGGTACGGTGATGGTTGATATTTCTATTGATCAAGGCGGCTGTTTTGAAACTAGTAAAGCCACAACCCATAATGATCCTACATATGTTATAGAGGATATCGTACATTACTGCGTTGCTAATATGCCAGGTGCAGTACCTTTATCCTCGGCTCTTGCTTTAAATCATGCTGTATCGCCTTATGGTCTGGCATTAGCAGATAATGGATGGAAACAAGCTATGTTGAAAGACAAAAATCTACGTAACGGATTGAATATTTTAAAAGGTGAAATTACCCATGAAAATGTAGCAAATTCCCTTGAACTGCCTTGTAATTTACAGCCGCTAGATTTAGCTTCCAATACAATCTAGCAACAGGTAATGATTAGAGCTATATAGATCTAAAAAATTTAATAGTATATTTGTTGGCATCCTAAAACTAGGAAAACGTATAAGGTCCTATAATAATAGTTACAGGCTACAACTCGATTTCTACCGTCTAAAGTAATCTAAGAAGACCTATAAAGCCTGCATGATGTTTTATTCATGCAGGCTTTATGTAAATTAAGGATCTATAATGCAAATATGAAAAATATCTTTGCATTAGGCTCCGCTTTATGGCGCTGGCGTATGCGTAGAATTCTTAAGCGTAATCTGATACCTCACCATATATGGCAAAGTGTGACTAAATCCATGTTGGTGTTGAGGGGGCTAGATGCAGTGCAAATGGCTCAACTACGTGAGATGGCTGCATGGTTTCTAGATCAGAAATCGATTACTGGTGCTCAGGGTTTAAACGTGACACTAGCCATGAGAGTAACGATAGCTGCCCAAGCCTGCTTGTTAATATTGAAACTGGGAGTTGAGTATTTCGATGGCTGGGTCGAAGTCATACTTTATCAAGGTGCTTTCCGTGTAAATCATACACAGATGGATAGCATTGGCGTGATACATAACGAAGCAAATGTTCTAACTGGTGAATCATGGTTACGTGGTCCAGTAATTTTGTCCTGGGATGACGTGGAGCGGGATGCTTATAATTGTAAGGCTGGCCATAATGTTGTATTGCACGAATTTGCACATAAGCTTGATAGCCTCAATGGGGCAATGAATGGTATGCCGCCATTGCATCACGGCATGAGCCAGAAAAAATGGTCTGATGTTTTTTGTAAGGCATACAACAAACTATGTTTACAAATAGAGACAGGAGAATCAATTTATATTAATCAATATGCCGCCACCAGTCCGGCAGAATTTTACGCAGTATTGAGTGAGTATTTTTTTACTGCGCCAGATATTTTAAATAAATACTTTCCTGACGTTCACGAACAATTAACTTTATTTTATCAACAGCCAGTATCACATTAGAAAATACTTAGTGATTGGCGATCAGTACATCACATTGTGAATGCGTAAGTATCTTTCTTGTGTTACTTCCTAACAGAAATTCTTCTACTACCCCATGACCATGTTTACCAATAATAATCAAATCAGCATGTTGTTCCTTCTCCTGCGTTAAAATAATTTGTACAGTATCTCCATATTTAACAACAGGTTTCCAGTTTCTCGTAGAAATTCCCGCATCTGTAGCAGTTTGCTGGAGACGAGTATCAACTTCCTTATAAATTCTATCTTTATAACGTTGAATTGCATCACCTATTTCATCTGCTTTACGTATTTGATCTTCAAAAGGAATTTGGAATGCATGCAATAAAACTAATTCAGCCTGTGGAGCGACTACCTGTGCTAGATGAATAGCATCTAAAGACCAGGAAGAAAAATCAATTGGTATGATTACACTCTGATACGTCGTTCGGGGAAACTGTTTTACAGAAAGAACCGGGCATTGTGTCATGCGTAGCAAACGTTCTGTAGTAGTCCCCAATAGTCTCTGTTGTATGGTATCGGGTTTTTTCATACCAACGATCAGAAGGTCTGCATTAACACTATCTGCCTGTGAGGTAATGGAATCAATTATATCTCCCTCTACCAAATGACAACTGGCATCTTCTCCAAGTGACTCGCCGACTTCATGTGCTAATTGTAATAATAATTTTCGTGTCTGTGACTGAATATGTTCCTTTACCATTTCACCATTCTTTCCAAGTAATCTTTGCAGTTCATTTAGCTCTTTCTTGTCTAAAACATGTATAAGTTCAAATTTTGCTCCGAATCGCTGAGATAGTGTTGCAGCTCGTAGTGCAGCATTATGTGAAGACGCAGAAAAATCTGTAGCAGCAAGTAAAGTGCGAAGATCATAATAGGTCATGAGATCTGATAATCCGAGTAAATAGATTGAGATAAAGTTTTATTTTAAATCTATATAGTTTTCTTACTTACAGTTGTTTTAGATATTGGCTTAATAATAATCTTTTGTTTTAATTCTTTTATTTTAGGCTGATTCAGAGTCTCGCTATTGAGTAATTCCTCAGCAGTATGGTCAAGTAATGATCGGTTAGTTTTTAAAATGGAGATTGCTTTTTTAAATGCTTCTTCAACCAGTATGTGTATAGCATTATCAACTGATTTTGCTGTGCTCTCACTGTAATTTCTACTTTGTGGCATTGGAACACCAGGTTGTATAAAGGTTGAATTTTCGCGATCATAAACGACATTACCCAGAACCTCGCTCATGCCATAGCGTAATACCATCGCACGAGCAATATCGGTAGCCTTTGCAAGGTCATCAGCTGCACCTGTTGATATTTCATTGAAAACTAAATATTCTGATGCACGACCACCCAGTAGTACTGCCATTTTATTTTCAAGCTCTGTTTGTTTCATTAGGTATCGATCTTCAGTCGGTCTTTGGATCGTGTAACCAAGGGCGCCTATACCACGTGGTATGATCGAAACCTTATGAACTTCGTCTGTGCCAGGTAAAGCCAGTGCCACCATAGCATGCCCCAGTTCGTGGAAAGCTACTACCCGACGTTCTTCAGGATTTAGTAGTCGGTTACGTTTTTCAAGTCCAGCGATGATGCGTTCGATAGCATTGTTAAAATCTGTCATTCCTACCGATGTGGCATTACGTCTTGTTGCAAGTAACGCTGCTTCATTGACAAGATTTGCCAGATCTGCTCCTGTAAACCCTGGTGTTAATGCAGAAATTTGATCGGGATTTATATCTGAGTCTAATTTTATTTTCTTTAAATGAACTGCCAGGATTTGTTGCCTACCAATTTTATCCGGACGATCTACTAGTACCTGTCGGTCAAAACGTCCGGCTCTTAGTAATGCGGGATCAAGAATTTCTGGTCGATTGGTGGCAGCAAGTAATACCACGCCACTTTTAGAATCAAAGCCATCAAGTTCAGCTAATAACTGATTCAGTGTCTGTTCTTTTTCATCATGCCCACCCATTCCACCATAAGCACTACGAGCACGGCCAAGAGAATCGAGCTCATCAATAAAAATAATTGCTGGAGCAATTTTTCTGGCTTGTTCAAATAGGTCACGAACTCTTGCTGCACCTACTCCAACAAACATTTCTACAAATTCTGAGCCTGAAATTGAGAAAAATGGAACACCTGCTTCACCTGCAACAGCACGTGCGAGTAATGTTTTCCCTGTTCCGGGTGGTCCAACCAATAAAATACCCTTTGGAGCACGTCCTCCAAGATAACTATAACCTTTTGTGTCCTTTAAGAAATTAACAATCTCAATGAGCTCATCTTTTGCTTCATCTACACCAGCCACATCCTCAAAGCTAACTTTAGTTTCTTTTTCAACAAAAATTTTAGCTCTACTTTTACCGATAGACATCAAGCCACCACCAACACCACTACTCATGCGTCGTACTATGAATAGCCAGATAGCAAGAAAAATACCCATTGGTAAAAGCCAAGATAGCAAATTGCTAATCCAAGTATTTTTAATTACGCCAGTATAGGTTACCCCGTGCTTATCTAACTTCTCTGCAAGCTCAGCTCCAACTCTTGTAGTAACAAAATTTTTAAAACCATCTGAGTTTGTAAATTTGAGTGTGCCGTAAATATGTCCCTCTGAAATTGCTATTTCAGCTATTTCTCCTTTCTCTAATAAAGTCTGAAATTCACTATATGGAATTGATGCAGTTTCATTGAATTTAGTGTAAAAATTTTGTATTAATAAAACACAAAGAATAGCAATAATCACATACCAGAAATTTATTTGATTTCTTTTATTCATTGTTTCTATTAAGTCTAATTTGGTTTCAAAAGGAAGTAGATGTATATTATTTCCTTCCTGTATTAAATTAATAGGCTTAGATATGATTATCAAAACAAGCTAAAATATACTGAGCTATCAATCTCAAAATTTAACTTCATAGGTAGTATATTTTGTTTTTGCCATAGCACGATGTATGGACAGGCTTGAATAACTGTAGTCTGATTATGGCTCTACCTTTATATAAGAAAAATAGATTTACCTTTAATCCTTGTTATTTAATCCGCATATCATTCTTAACAGATGTTACTCCATTAATACTTTGTGCAACCTCAGTAGCTCTCTTGACATTCTCCTGAGAACTTACAAAACCACTTAACTGCACTACACCCTTAAAAGTTTCAACGTTAATTTCTGCAGATTTTAAAAAAGGGTCATAAAGTATTGCCGCCTTCACTTTTGTTGTAATGATGCTGTCATCAAAGTACTCTCCTGTGCTTTCCTTTGTTGGTGTTGAAGCACAAGCAACCATACTCAGCAACACTATGGAAACCAAAAATCGAAAAAAAGAATTATATTTCATGATTACACCTCCTTAAGAATTTTGAATTATTTATCCACAATAAGTGACTCTTTACATTATTATTTATTCTTGGCAAGAAACAGCTTTCCTTAGATATAAATATATTGAAAAATTAGTAGCTAAAATAATTTCTTAATTGGAACTTGAGCTGGTATTTTCATGAAATTTAATATTGCCTCGTCGACGTCGTTCATAATCTTCCAACTGGCGCTTCGCGGCATCAAATGTATCTCGTAGCATTACATAGAGATCTTCTTGTGCTCCATGATTGATTGCCAGCTCCTTATCAGGTACGGTAATATTTAACTTTATTTTGAAAAGATGCCCCTGATGTTTGTGCTTTCTCTCAGTTTCTATTATGGCCTTGCAGGCAATCATATGTGAGCAGAATAGTTCAAGTTTTTTTACTTTCTCTTTGATATGCGTTTCTACCGCATCAGAGTGCGGTATACCGTGAAAAGTAATCTGAATTGGGTGTTCCATAATTTATATTCTCTAATTTTATATCTGCTATAGCCAATAATAAAAAGGGTGGATCAGTCAGTAAAAACTTAGTGACTCTTTCTATCAGATATCACTACTTCTCCTGTCTCGTAAATCGAATTTAGCCAGGTAGGGTATTTCTCAGGTGTTATTCCAGCAGCTTGTGCTAACTCAGCAGCATCGATCCAATCTGGATTACCATTCTTATCCTTAAATAAGACAAGAATCCGATTTTTATCTTTAGAGAGTAATGAAGGATTAAATAAATTTCTCATATTTGTTATATATGGGCACACATAACAAACTCAAGTAGACTTACAGATTTGAAGAGCGGACTCCTAATACATATACATATGGCAAGTCAGACTACAAATCATTACTGCAATGATTGGGAGAGTCAGTAGGATTTTGCTGCTATCGGAGAATAGTATAATGCAGCGCAGCTACTGCAGAACGTTGAGAAATTGGTTTTCCTGCTCTATGGTGAGGGATTCTATGGCCCCGATTAATGAGGATCCCATCATAAGGATATATTAATGAGCTCCCACTATTTGGGTTCCAATTTGGCCCCTGATAATAGTCATCCAGTTGATTCTGGTTCTGAGATTCTAACTCTGGATGGAAATGGAGTGGGCCGACTTTTCCCAGTACAGATATTAAAACTGAAATATCACTTTTTTCAGGATCTGCGTGAAGTAAAATTCCATCTGTTCCTTCATAATATATGTACCATGAATTTAAAGGTACAAGCAGATGGCCTGTAAGAACCTTTAGTAATGGTAGTAATGCATTCTGGAGTTGTGGGAGAACATTTATAGATTGAGATCGTTTTGTGGACTGATAGATTTTTGTCTCTGGTGTGTGGTTCTCCAAGCTTGTCATTCGACTATCTAGAATTTCTTTATCTTGTTCTATCGAAGCAATTGCATCCTTTTCTAGCACGGAAGAAAAACCAGCTTTTATCAGGCTCTGAACTGCAACAAAACCCGTTTTGCGAAACTGTGCCCCTTTTTTCAAAGCGATATGTGTTGGAATGGCTTTCAGTCCGTTGATCACAACATTTTTATGCATCATTTATTGTACGACAAATATCAGGACAATTGATTTGGGAAATACAGTCTACAGTCGTTAAAAAAATTCATATTGTATCTATGAGTAACTTAATTATTTTAATTTATTAGCTATTTATTTTTTTGTTTTTTATTTTTGTACGCGCGGGATTTTCTTATTTTCTCCATTTTTTGTTTGGTCCTGTTGGCTATATTCTTTCCTTCCATCTTTGCAAACTCTAGGAATGCCATCGTTACAGGTGAAAGTTTTTTGTTCTTTGGATGGACCAGGTACCAGTATCTATGAATCGGGAGCCCTTGAACATCCAGAATTGCAATAGGTCCTGATGTGCCTTCCAACGCGAGTGAATGCAAGGAAAGTATCGATATACCCAGCTCAGCAACAACCGCCTGTTTGATCGCCTCATTACTAGCAAATTCCATACGGGCAACAGGGATGCGCAGACCTTTGCTAGTTAATAAGCGGTTAATGGCATCTCGTGTACCTGATCCAGGTTCTCGCAAAATGAATGGTTCATCAAGAAGTTGCTTGAGTGGAATATTTGGCACCCCTACTAATGGATGGTTACAACTTGCCATTGCTACTAATGGGTTTGGGACTAGTGGGTGAGCTTCAACTTCGCTTTCAGGTGGTGGCTCACCAAGGATACAGAGATCATCTTCATATCTTGAAATACGCTCCAGTATGTGTTCTCGATTCTCTACATTTAATGAAAAATCAATTCCTGGATGAAATCGTCCAAATTGACCAAGTAAGT
>Ga0265303_10001040_pt1 | contig 16625 bp, 14 predicted proteins | sample Helome_2_FD_192494 | JGI IMG/M metagenome (GOLD analysis project Ga0265303, IMG submission 192494) | Marine sediment microbial communities from subtidal zone of North Sea - Hel_20160317 (Illumina Assembly) | ecosystem: Environmental > Aquatic > Marine > Subtidal zone > Sediment ... | reverse complement strand
CAACAGGGAATTGGAAAGGCTTGAGGCCTTTTTGGAGCACGCGGTGGATTTATTAAATCCCGGTGGCCGGCTGTGCGTGCTGTCGTTTCATTCCCTTGAAGACCGCATCGTCAAACAGCGCTTTAAAGCCCTGGAAAAAGGATGCACCTGCGCACCGCAGCTGCCGCAATGTGTTTGCGGCAAGGAACCGCAGCTTCGTATTCTGACAAAAAGGGTGGCGCGTCCGACCGAAGAAGAAATTGCCGCCAACCCCATGGCCCGCAGCACCCGGCTTAGAGCGGCAGAAAAATTATAAATTGGGACACAGATGAACACGGATTAACAGGATATTATATCTTTATCTGTGTGCATCTGTGAAAATCCGTGTCCAAAATAATTATGAAGAAACCCAAGAAACGCAAACAGCGCAATCCTAAAGTGACCATTGCCTGTCTGTTGTTAATGTTCGCTTTTATGGCTGAGCTGCTTTTTTATACCTGGTGCCGGGTGCAATATGTGCGCGTTAAATATGAAATCCAGGAACAAACCACCAGGATACGAAAGCTGTCGGCCATGCAGGACAATTTAAAAATTGAGCTGGCGCGTCTGAAGTCACCCCAGCGGATCGCAAAAATTGCCCGAACCCAGCTGGGCCTGGTTACACCGACACCGAAACAGACAATCTTAATACCTTAAATATAAATGGATAAATATATCAAATTTCGAATTCTACTGGTGGGCGCCATCTTTATTGCAGCATTCGCAGTCATTGCCGCCAAGGCGGTTCACCTGCAGGTCTACCGTAGCACCTGGTTGTCACAGAAGGCATCCGAACAGTACGAAAAATCATTAACAACATCCGGCCAACGTGGCATTATTTATGACCGCAACTTGAGCGAAATGGCCGTCAGTATAAACGTGACGTCAATTGCCGCCTATCCGGCCCAAGTGATAAACCCCGGAGCGACCGCCAAAGCCCTGACCCGGGTTTTAAATCTTGATGCTCGCAGTCTTCAAAGTAAACTGGCCAGCAAAAAATCATTTGTCTGGATCAAGCGCCAGTCTACCGCCAAGGAAACCAGTGCGGTTAAAGACCTTGAGACACCCGGCATTGAGTTCGTGACAGAATATAACCGGTTTTACCCGCACACCACCCTGGCAGCCCAGGTCCTGGGGTTCTCCGGAATAGACGGTGCCGGTTTGGAAGGCATCGAATTTTATTACAATCAGTATCTCAAAGGAGCTGAATTAAATTATAAGGTATTCAAAGACGCTCTGGGCAATGGATTCAGTTCCGGGACCGGGCAGTCAACGACTACCAGCGGCCATAACCTGGTCCTGACCATTGATAATAACATTCAATATATTGCAGAAAGTGCATTGAAGAAGGCGGTTGACGAGTATTCAGCCCTCTCAGGACTGGCGCTCGTCATGAATCCGCAAACCGGTGCCGTACTGGCACTGGCCCATTATCCGTTTTTTAATCCCAATTCTTATTCGGACTCCGAAAAATCTGTCTGGCGCAACCGGGCCATAACCGACACTTTTGAACCCGGCTCTACCATGAAAATATTCAGTGCTGCCGCCGCCCTGGAGCACGGCAAGATTTCGCCCCATCAGATTTTTTTCTGCGAAAACGGCTCCTATAGAATCGGTAAAAATGTGGTGCATGATATCCGCAAACACGCCTGGTTGTCACTGCAGCAAATCGTCAAATTTTCAAGTAACATCGGAGCGGTAAAAGTCGGCGAGGAGGTGGGAGCCAGAAAACTTCACCGTACCTATCGTGATTTTGGCTTCGGCCAAAAAACAGGGGTCGAGTCCCCCGGTGAAGCGCCCGGCAACCTGTCCCATTATTCAACCTGGTCGAAAATAGACACCGGCGCTATTTCTTTCGGCCATGGTATTTCCGCTTCGGCCATTCAGTTGATTACCGCGGTATCTGCCATCGCCAACGGCGGCAATCTAATGAAACCGTTTCTGGTGCGAGAAATTGTTGATCAAAACGGTAACCGCATAAACATATTCAAACCGCATAAGGTTAGAAGGGCCATATCCGCCCGGACGGCCACCATCGTCAAAAATATTTTAAAGACGGTCATCACCGAAGGCGGCACCGGTGTAAATGCTGCCCTTGACGGATATACCGCCGGCGGTAAGACCGGCACCGCACGCAAACTCGATGAAAACGGTCAATATGACAAAACCAAGCATACGGCATCCTTTGTCGGATTTGCACCGGCCGGCAATGCGGAGATTTCGGTTCTGGTGATCATTGATGAGCCCCAGGATAAATATTACGGCGGCATTGTAGCAGCCCCTGTCTTTAAACAAATTGCCCAGCAAACCCTCAACTATTTGAATGTGCCCCCTGATGGCGACACAACCAAACTCAGGGTATCCCGGGACGATGGAGCCAAAGGGTGAAGCTTTCGACACTGCTTGAAGCCATAGATCCAATTAGCGTGAATGCCATACGGCCAGAGCACACAGGACCGAGCGCAAAGCGCGACAACAACGATAAACCCTATGTGCTAATCGCCGGGCACCATGCGAACCTGCCGGATTTGGATATTGATTCAATTCATTACAGGGCCCAGGAGGTTCAACCGGCTGGCATGTTTGTGGCCATCGAAGGTCAAACTGCCGACGGTCATAGTTTTATACATCAGGCATTGCAAAATGGAGCCGTTGCGATTGTCACTCAAAAAGAGCCTCCTCAGCCCTACCTAAAAGAATGCCTGGCCCAAGCGCTGCAAAGTCAACCGGTTATTATCCGGGTGGCTGATACCCGCATGGCCATGGCCGATCTGGCCGCCCGATTCTTTGGAGAACCTTCAGAGAACCTGACCCTGATTGGAATAACCGGAACAAACGGTAAGACCACCGTGGCCTATTTAATCGAAAGCATTCTGTTGCAAGCCGGCTTGAAAACCGGGGTCATCGGCACCATCAATTGCCGTTATGCAGCTAAAACTTTCAGCAACCCGATGACAACGCCCGAATCTTTGGATCTTCAGAGAATTCTGGCACAAATGCTAAGCGAGGGTGTCACCCATGTTGTCATGGAAGCCTCCTCCCATGCAATGGATCTTAACCGGATTAAAAGCTGCTGGTTTGATGTGGCTGTTTTTACCAATTTAAGCCAGGATCATCTCGACTTTCACGGCGATATGCAATCGTACTGGTCCAGCAAAAAAAGATTATTTACCGAATATCTCACCCGGGGACCCAAAAAAGACCGGGCGGTTGCCGTGATCAATAGCGATGATCCCCGGGGCATGGAGATCGCCGATAGCCTGCCCATGCACGTTATCACAACCGGATCGACCTCTGGTTGTACAATTAAAGCTGAAAACTTCCAGTGTAAACTGATTGGCACCGCAGGGAAGGTTGCCACCCCGGAGGGGAGTTTTGATGTCAAAACTCCCCTCGCGGGGGCCCACAATGTGGAAAACATCCTCAGTGCCGTCGGAGTCGGAGCGGCATTGAATATAGCACCGTCAACCATTAAGGCCGGCATTGAGACACTATCGACCATTCCCGGCCGCCTTGAGAGTATTGCCAATAATAGCGGGAGATTTGTCTACGTGGACTATGCCCACACACCGGATGCCCTTGACAATGCGGTGTCGGCTATAAAAGAAATTGCCCCAGCCCGCCTTATTTGCGTGTTTGGATGTGGTGGCGACCGGGACAAAAAAAAGAGGCCGCTGATGGGGGAGATAGTGGCGCGACTCTGCGACCTATCCGTTGTCACATCCGACAACCCGCGCTCCGAAGATCCGTTGGCTATCATCGAACAGATTTTGCCGGGAGCCCGACAGGCCAATGGGGTTGAATATTCGGGCCGGGATCTGGAGGCTGGATTCGAGAAAAAGGGATTTGTGGTCGAACCTGATCGCCGGCGTGCCATTGAGCTGGGAATAAAAGCATCCCGACGGGACGATGCCGTACTGATCGCCGGCAAGGGCCACGAGACCTATCAGATACTGGGGAATGCCACTATAGATTTTGATGATTGCCAGGAAGCCAGAAAAGTTCTCAATAAACTAAATGCTAATTAGGGTTATAGGGTTTAGCCTAAAGAAAGTTATCATATGCAAGCTCATAGCTCACAACTTTTAGCTCATAGCTCAAAGTTCATAGCTCATAGTAATAAAATGAAAAGATCCTTTAGACTATCAGCTTTGAGCTTTGAGCTATCAGCTTGTTTTTGAATACTCCCAAAAAAATGCAGCAATGGTAATCAGCAAAAAAGCAATGACAGGCCAACAACCGATACCTTGGACAACACAAGAAATCATTGAAGCCACCCGCGGGGAACTTTTGTGTGGGGATCTGCGTCGTCCGTTTTCACGGATTGGCATTGACTCGCGAGAAATTTCTCCTCAAGATTTCTTTTTGGCCATTATCGGGGAAAGTCATGACGGTCATGGGTTTGCCTCTACTGTGGTCGATCAGGGTGTCGGCGGCCTAATGATTGACCGTCAAAAGGCTGAGCAACTTCCTGTAGCCGCCTGGGAAGCAAAAAAGGTTGCCTGCATCGCAGTTGCAGACACAACCAGGGCGCTGGGAGACCTGGCAGCATTTAACCGCCGGCGTGCTAAGGTTTCAGTGGTGGCCATTACAGGGTCAAACGGGAAAACGACTACCCGCAAATTGACTGTCGATGTTTTGACCCGGCAATACAACACACTGGCAACCGCCGGAAATTTTAATAACGAAATCGGATTGCCGTTAACCCTTCTGGGGCTGTCTCCCGACCATCAGTGGGCGGTGGTGGAACTGGGCACAAACAACCCCGGGGAAATCGCAAGATTGACCGAAATATGCTCACCGGATATCGGACTACTCACCAATATCGGCCCAGCGCACCTGGAAGGGCTGGGATCCCTGGACGGAGTCATGCGGGAAAAAGGTGATCTGATCAAAGGCCTCGGCCGGGAGGGCAAAGCCGTTCTTAATGCCGATGATTCGCGGGTGTTGCAGCTGGCCCGGGAAACACAACATGAGGTGCTGCTTTACGGTCGGTCACCGGATGCAACGATCCGGGCGGAAAAAATTATAGAAGATAAGCAGGCCATCTCCTTCTTACTAAAATTTGGCCGGGAACGCCTTTCCATTCAACTGAAGTCGCCCGGCCACTATATGATTCCCAATGCGCTGGCGGCAGCCGCCGTAGGATACCTGCTGGGCATCTCCGCCACAAACGTTAAAGTCGGTCTCGAGAGTTTCAAGCCGGTTACCGGAAGAATGAATATTTGTCATATGCCCAACGGCGTCCACCTTATTGATGACACCTATAACGCCAATCCGGATTCGATGAAAGCCGCCCTGGAAACCCTTAAACGGATGGGCGTCAAGGGCCGAAGAATTCTTGTGGCAGGCGATATGCTTGAACTCGGCACCCGGGCCCCGGAGTTGCATAGTCAAGTCGGTGCCATGGCCGCCCGCGCCAAGGTAGATCGGTTATATGCCAGTGGTGAACATGCCGCCGTAATGGCTACCGGCGCTCAAAAAGAAGGTATGCCAGCAGCGAATACAATAAAAGGTTCCCGCGAGGAGATCATTGAAGACTTGAAAGGCCGGCTGCAGCCTGGCGACTGGGTTTTGGTGAAAGGTTCCCGGGGGATGGCGATGGAGAAGGTAGTCGAAGGGCTTAAAGCCTGGGCCAGAGAGTCTCAGGAATTAACTAAATCTGGATAAAGCTAAAATAACAAATTAAAAGCTATGCTCTACCACCTACTATACCCTTTGCATACGACATTTTCGATATTTAACGTATTCCGCTACATTACGTTCAGGACCATTTACGCCAGTTTGACGGCATTTCTCATCTGCTTTCTGCTGGGCCCATGGATGATTCGCAAACTGTCGGAAATGCAGATTGGACAGTATATCCGGGATGACGGCCCCAAGACTCATTTTGACAAGGCCGGCACCCCGACCATGGGCGGAACACTGATTATTTTATCCATCGTGGTCTCCATTCTTCTCTGGAGTGATTTGACCAATTTTTTTGTATGGATCACTCTGTTTGTAGTCGTCGGGTATGGATCGGTCGGATTTATCGATGATTATCTGATGCTGGTTAAAAAGCGCAGCAAAGGTCTGGGGGTTCGCAGTAAACTGGTTTTGCAGGCCATCATCGCTCTGATCGCCGGTTTTCTGGTTTATGTCAGCCCCGACTTTTCAACCACTATTACCATTCCTTTTTTCAAAAATGCGACGCCGGATTTCGGCTGGGGCTATGTCATTTTCGCAGCCTTTGTCATCGTCAGCGCCTCTAACGCCGTAAATCTTACCGACGGTCTGGATGGTCTGGCCATCGGTCCGGTTATTATTGCCGCGACGACCTATATGTTTTTCGCCTATGTTGCCGGGCATAGCAAAATTGCCAATTACCTGCAAATTAATTACGTGCCCGGCAGCGGGGAACTGGCAATTTTTTGCGGCGCCATCGCCGGCGCCGGACTTGGCTTTTTATGGTTTAACGCTTACCCGGCGCAAATTTTTATGGGCGACGTCGGCTCCCTCTCGCTGGGGGCCTTTCTGGGAACCGTCGCTGTCATAACGAAACAGGAAATTTTGCTCGTGCTGGTCGGTGGCCTGTTTGTCATTGAGGCCTTATCGGTTATTTTTCAGGTCAGTTTTTTTAAAATGACCAGCGGCAAACGAATTTTTAGAATGGCGCCCTTGCACCATCATTTTGAATTAAAGGGCTGGCCGGAGCCCAAAGTGATCGTGCGCTTTTGGATAATTGCCATCGCACTGGCCCTGCTTGCCATGAGTACGCTCAAATTAAGATAGCAATATGCGTGAGATCGCTATTCGGCTTATTTACAAATTATTAGAATTACGCTTCAGGCTTTGGAATACTGGAGTGATGGAGTATTGGAGTAATGAATATTTCGGATTTTGGGCTGATTTTATTAAGAGGAATATAATTCTTGATTTTGACCGGCCAAATCCTGACCGCCTCAGCTCTTTCTCAGGCCCTGCCCTCCTGCCAGGAAAAGCGAGGCGGTCAGTTTGGAAATATTATGAATTACCCCGCTGCAAGCAACGGGGTATCAATCGGAATAATTATAATCGCCCCAAGGAGCGGAAAGTTAAACCGGGTCCGGCGGATAAAATGGGTCAATTGATTGAAAATGGAGCTTGCTGAAAAAAATATTACCGTGGTCGGTCTGGGTAAAACCGGAATGGCCCTGGCCCGCTTTCTAAAAAAAAGAGGTGCTGCGGTCGTTGTGACCGACATCGCCGCCGCGGAAGATCTGGGACCCCAGGTGCATGAACTGCGTCAGATGAACATTGCTTTGGATTTGGGTCGACACCGGCCGGAAACTTTTCAGGAGGCAGATCTCATCGTGTTGAGTCCCGGGGTTCCACACACCATTGCCCCCGTCATCCAGGCCCGGGAAAATGGCATTGCGGTCATGGGAGAAATAGAACTGGCTTCAAGATTTATCGAAGAGCCGATCGTGGCAGTCACCGGCACCAACGGTAAAACCACGACCACCGAGCTTCTGGGCGACATACTCAAACGTTCCGGGCTGGATGTATTCGTGGGCGGCAACATCGGCAATCCATTAATTGGCTATATCGATGAAGGCCGCAGGGCAGACGCGATTGTGGCTGAGATCAGCAGCTTCCAATTAGACACCATCGATAGCTTCAGACCGAAAATTTCCGTGCTGTTGAACATCACGGTCGATCATCTGGACCGCTATCCGAATTTCAAAGCCTATACCGCTTCCAAAATGCGGTTATTTGAAAATCAGCAAACAAGCGATATTGCTGTATTAAACACCGCGGATCCGCTGGTGCGATCTCTTACCAGGGATCTGAAAAATAAAAAGTTGATTTACCCCCAAACCAGCGAGAATGAGGATGGTGCCGTTATCAACGGGAACCATATCCGATTTCACATAAACGACCCCGGGCCGCTTGATTTTACCGGAAACAGTCAATGGTCATTTGATTTATCCCAAATAAAACTTCGCGGTCGACACAATCTGGAAAATGCGTGTGCTGCCGGTCTGGCCGCTATTGCCGCCGGAGCCCGGCCGGCAGCCATCCAGGAAGCATTGAACAATTTCAGCGGTGGCGCCCATCGGCTGGAATATCTCTGCACGATAGATAATGTCGAATTTTACAATGACTCCAAGGCAACCAACGTGGATGCGGTAATCAGAGCGGTGCAATGTTTCAGCAACCCGGTGGTCTTAATCATGGGAGGCCTTGATAAGGGCAGTAATTTTGAATCCCTCAGGGACATTTTCCCCCGATATATAAAAAAGCTGATCGTGATGGGCAAAGCAGCAGGCCTCATCCAGAGCGCCCTGGGGGATTTGACGCCCACAATATCAGCAACCTCCATGACAGATGCCGTCAAACAGGCCCGCCAGGCAGCTTCCCCGGGCGATGTTGTTTTACTGTCGCCCGGATGTGCCAGTTTTGACATGTATGACAGCTATGCCCGGCGGGGCGAAGACTTCCGCGAAGAAGTATTGAACCTTAAAGGCAACAGGACGCTGAACCCAGGGAAATCATGAGCCCTAAAAACCAAATATCAACTGCCGCGGCCTACGACATCCAACTGTTGTTTCCGGTTCTTTTCCTGGTCGGAATCGGGATCGTAATGGTTTACAGCGCCAGTTCGGCGGTTGCCTTAAAAAAATTCGGCTCGGATTATCTTTTTTTAAAAAAGCAGGCGATTTTCGCCTTTGTCGGCATTATCGCCCTGGTTGTCTGCCGGCATCTTCCGTACCAGTGGTATCGACCGTTAACCTATCCATTACTGGCACTGGCCCTTTTATTTCTGATCGCTATTCAGGTTACGGATTTTGGTTTTTCAGCCGGCGGCTCGGCACGGTGGTTGCGGATCAGTTATTTAACATTTCAACCGTCTGAATTTGCACGATTTGCGCTGGTCGTTTTTCTGGCCTATTCGCTGGAAAAAAAACGTGAAAAAATCAAAGAGCTATCCATCGGTTTTTTGCCTCATATATTTGTATTCGGCGTGTTTGCCTTATGTATTTTTCAACAGCCCGATTTTGGTTCGGTGGTCATCCTGGGAACCCTGACCTGGTTGATGATGTTTGTCGGTGGTGTGCGTTGCACGCACCTCTTGATGTCGCTCGTCGCTCTGTTGCCGGTGGCCATCTATTATTTGGTCAAAGCCGAGTATCGAGTAAAAAGACTTTTAAGCTTTCTCAACCCATGGGAATACCCGGCAGATGAAGGCTATCAGGTCGTGCACTCCCTAATGGCTTTCGGAACCGGGGGATTGTGGGGTACCGGGATTGGCAAGGGCTTCCAGAAATTGTTCTATCTGCCCGAACCCCACACAGATTTCATCTTTGCAATTATCGGTGAGGAATTCGGCCTGGTCGGTGTTTTAATTATCATCGGGCTTTACGGGCTGATTCTTGTCAAAGGCATCCTGATAGCCCGCAATGCCCCGGACACATTTGGGTCATTGATGGCTTTCGGCTTGACATGCGCCATGGGGCTTCAGGTTTGCATCAACATGGGCGTTGCCCTGGGCCTGTTGCCAACCAAGGGACTCACCCTGCCCTTTTTGAGTTACGGCGGCACATCGCTGTTGCTGAATATGGCATCCGTAGGTGTCCTGATGAATATCAGCGCATCTCGTAAAGCGTGAGGAATATTATGCAAGCTCATAGCTCAAAGCTTATAGCTCATAGCCAAAAAAGGATAGCTTCCTTTAGACTATCAGCGATGAGCTATCAGCTATCAGCTATAGGGCAACCCAATAATCAACCAGAGAGCACTAAAGATGGTACTGAAGGCAAGATGTTTAGAGCACTCAAGATTGTGATAGCCGGTGGCGGAACCGGCGGCCACTTGTTTCCCGGAATTGCGATTGCCAAAGAATTTATGGCCCGAAATTCTGCAACCCGGGTCATCTTTATCAGTACCGGCAGCCAGCTTGAAAGGACCGTTCTGTCAAAGGCCGGTTTCGACCTCGGAAGTATTCAGGTAGCAGGAATTAAAGGCCGGGGGATATGGAATCAAATAAAATCAGTTTTGAAAATCCCCGGGGCTATCCTGACCGCCATGGGACTTCTAAAAAATTTTTCACCGGATTTAACCGTCGGTCTTGGAAGCTACTCAGCCGGACCGGTGGTCACTGGCGCCTGGTTGATGAGAATTCCCATCGTCATTCATGAACAAAATATATTACCGGGAATTACCAATAGAATTTTATCGCGTTTTGCGGATCGGATATACATTTCGTTTGAAAATACGAAATCGAGTCTCAACCCCCAAAAGGTCCATTGGACCGGCAATCCGGTACGGCGGGAACTTTTAGAATACGCCGATCGACCGAAAGACGCCACGGCACAAGAAACCCGCCCAGACCGGTTTACGGTTCTGATAATCGGCGGCAGCCAGGGGGCGCACCGGATTAACCTGGCAATGATAGCGGCGCTGGGACACCTCCGGCATGCTGAGCGACTGCATGTCGTCCATCAAACCGGTGAAGCGGACGAAGCGGACGTCAGTCAAGCCTACCGGGAAAACAAAGTCAGCGCACAGGCGCAGTCTTTTTTCGATAATATGGCCGAGCAATATCGCCAGGCCGATTTAATTATTTGCCGGGCCGGCGCAACCACGGTGGCGGAAATCACGGCCCTGGGAAAAGCGGCGATTTTCATCCCCTTTCCCTATGCTGCCGACAACCACCAGATGCTAAATGCCGCCGATCTTACCAACGATGGTGCGGCTGAAATTATTGTAGAAAAAGAACTCACCGGCGAATTGCTCAGTGAAAAAATTAAGCATTACCTGGATCATCCAGAGGCATTAGATGGCATGGCCGCCAGGGCCAGGCGTTACGGCAAACCTGAGGCCGCCAAAAATATAGTGGATGATTGTTACCGTTTATTAACTGCATGATGGTGCTTAGGCGATGCTCGCTATTGAACACGCAATGAGAGAACTTTTAAACCAGCTAATCACAGTCCGGTGGGAATGGCTTTTAGCCATGATCATATTAACTGGCAAATTACTCAAATCGCGGCTGGCCCGCGACAGGCAACCCGAAACCCGTATCACGGAACGCGCAACGCGCATCCCGAAACCCGGAACTCGTAACCCGCAACACGTAACTCGAAACTATGTACCTTAAAAAATATCATATCCATTTTGTCGGAATTGGTGGCATCGGAATGAGCGGAATTGCCGAATTGCTGCTCAATCTGGGCTATAAAGTATCGGGCTCAGATTTGAAGGCTTCGGATATTACCGAAAATCTGAAAACATTAGGCGGTACTATCTTTGTCGGCCATGGCGCCGATCATATCAGCGGCGCCGATGTGGTGGTTATGTCGTCGGCGGTCCAACATGATAATCCTGAGGTACTGGCAGCCGAGCAGGCATCCATTCCGGTCATTCCAAGAGCAGAAATGCTTGCCGAGCTCATGCGCTTAAAATACAGCGTGGCGATCGCCGGTGCCCATGGCAAGACCACCACCACCTCCATCGTCGCCTCGGTCCTGGCCCAGGGAGGCTTAGATCCGACCGTGGTCATCGGCGGCAAGCTGAAAAGCATCGGTACCAATGCGGTGTTGGGGGAGGGGGATTTCATTGTGGCCGAAGCCGATGAAAGCGATGGGTCCTTTTTAAAATTTTCGCCGGCCATTGCGGTGGTAACCAATATTGATCGTGAACACCTGGATTTTTATAAAGATTTAGATGCCATCAAATCTGTTTTCTTAGACTTTATCGATCGGATACCATTCTACGGTCTGGCTGTCCTTTGTCTGGACAACGAATCGATTCAGGATCTAATTCCCGAAATCAAAAAACGCTATACCACCTATGGCATGAGCTCTCAGGCTGATTTCCAGATCCGGAATGTGGAATTTGAAAAAAGGCGCAGCCGTTTCAGTGTTTACAAAGAGGGCCAAAAACTCGGTAATATAAAGCTAAACCTGCCGGGTATTCACAACGTCTACAATGCCACTGCCAGCATTGCCGTAGGTATCGAGCTGGATGTGCCGTTTACAGCCATCAAAACCGCCCTGGAAACCCTTGAAGGGGTTCAGCGCCGACTCGAAATTAAAGGTGAGGTGAACGGAATTACGGTGGTGGACGATTACGGCCATCATCCAACTGAAATTAAAACCACTCTGGAAGCCATCGAAAAATGCTGGCCGGATTACCGTAAAGTCGTGGCGTTTCAACCCCACCGTTACAGCCGGACCCAGGCGTTGTTTGATGATTTCACGCGTTCATTCTACCAATCCGATGTCCTGCTGGTATTGCCGATCTATGCCGCCGGAGAAAAAAGGATTGAGGGATTGTCGGGCCATGATCTCTGCGAAGGAATTAAGGCCCATGGCCATAAAGAGGTTTTTTGTGCAACGGATGCTGAAAAGGCACTCGCCTTTTTAAAGGATAACATGAAGCCGGGAGACCTGCTGTTGACCCTGGGTGCAGGAGATGTCTGGAAATTGGGTGAACAACTGTTGCAGGCGTTGAAGCAAAAATGAAAATGCTGCCGGCAGAAATAGGGTCGTTTGAGGTTAAAAGTGCCAAAACGTAAAAACCCGCGAAAAAATGCCCGTAAGGGCCAAAAGGGCGCCCGGTGGTTGAAATTTATGGGCCGTCTCATCATGGGCTTCAAATTTACGATGGCTATCGCAACCGTGATGGTCGTAACCGCGTTATTCATTCTGGTGCATGATCTTCTGACCCAATGTGATTATTTCGACGCCCGGCAGCTGACCATCGGAGGGATGCAGCGTTTGACAAAAAAACAGGTTGCACACCAGGCCGGTGTTCATACGGGTGTTAATATCCTGTCAGCAAATTTGACCCTGACCAGGAAGCGCTTACGGGCACATCCCTGGATCGCTGAAGCTGAGGTCAGCAGAGAAATTCCGTCCGGTCTGACCATTGTGATCAAAGAGCACACCGCACTGGCCATGGTCGATTTCGGACAAAAATACCTGATTAATACGGACGGTGAAATATTTAAAGTGTGGGATCCATCGGATCCTAAAAATCTGCCGGTAGTCAGCGGCCTCAACTTATCGGACCTGACCATGTATGGCCGGCTTGAACCGTCACAGCCTGGCAGTGACAAAGAACCATCGGCACCGTTTAAAGCCGTGATGCGAATTTTACAGCTGGGTGGACAAAATGGAAGCATTCTGCCGAATCGAGTCGTTAGGCAAATCCATGTGGATCGGCAAATGGGTCTCACCGTTCATGCTTTTGACCGGGGCCAAACGATAAATCTTGGGTACAACGATTACGCCGGCAAGTACCGCATGCTGTCTAATTTGTTTTCCTATTTGAAACGTCATCGAAGCCTATCAGATTTTGATCGAATTGATCTGAATAATTTACAGCGCGTGGTGGTTAATCCTACAAGAATTGTGTCCCCAACCAAGGGATCATAAGGAGGGCAGTATGCAGCGACAACAGGACGTTATCGTGGGTCTCGACATCGGAACGACCAAAATCTGCGCTGTAGTAGGGGAAATGTCAGGATCCGATATCAACATCATCGGTATCGGAACGCATCCTTCCATCGGATTACGCAAAGGCGTTGTCATTAACATCGAGTCAACGGTGGAATCTATAAAAAAGGCGGTGGAAGAGGCGGAGCTCATGGCTGGTTGTGAGATTTCCTCGGTCTGCGCCGGAATTGCCGGCGGACATATTACCGGTTTTAACAGCCGTGGAATTGTTGCCATCAAAGGATCGGAGATCACCGAAAATGATGTTGAACGGGTTATCGATGCCGCCCGGGCGGTAGCGATTCCCATGGATCGTGAAGTCATCCACGTTTTACCCCAGGAATTTATAGTTGATGACGAGCCGGGGATTCAAAACCCGGTCGGAATGGCCGGAGTTCGACTGGAAGCGAAGATTCACATTGTCACCGGTGCCGTGGCCTCGGCCCACAATATCGTTAAATGCGCCAATCGTTCCGGCCTCGATGTCAGTGATATTGTCCTGGAGTCCCTGGCATCCGGTGAGGCCGTGCTGACCAATGAAGAAAAACAGCTGGGCACTGCCCTTCTGGATCTTGGCGGAGGGACCACCGACCTGGCAATATTTTCCGGAAAGAATATCAAACACACCTTTGTTCTGGCTTTGGGCGGCAACAACCTGACCAATGATATCTCCATTGGCCTGCGGGCGCCCCAGGCCGAAGCCGAAAAAATTAAAAAGAAATTCGGCACCTGCATCACCAGCGATATCAGCAGTGATGAAACCATCGAGGTCCCGGGCATGGGTGGCCGTGCCCCCCGGAAGCTGCCACGACAGATCCTTGGCGAGATTCTGGAACCTCGATTGGAAGAAATTTTTGAGTTGACTTCCCGGGAAATCTATCGTGCCCGAATGGAGAATATGATTAATTCCGGAATTGTCCTGACCGGCGGGACATCGCTTCTGGATGGCGTTACGGAGGTTGCTGAATCAGTTTTCAACCTGCCCACCCGCCTGGGAAAACCCCAGGGAATCAAGGGACTGGTGGACGTGGTCAACAACCCTATGTACGCCACCGGCGTAGGACTGGTTTTATTCGGCGCGCGTAACAGGGATTCGAAAAAGTTCAGAATACGGGATAAAAACATATTCAATCGGGTAATGATCCGGATGAAGCGGTGGTTTCACGAGGTCGTATAAAGAAAAATGGCTAAAGTCAAAAGTGCCTAAAATGCCTAAAATAATTGTATTCTATCCATTTCCTGATTTGCAACTTGGGTGGCTTTTACCAATAAGCGTCCACTTGCATGGACGAAAACCAATAACCAATAACTATTAACCATTAACTAAACCGAGTAGGAGGGCAAAAAATGTTTACCTATGTTGACAACGAAAAATCGGCGAAGATCAAAGTAATCGGTGTCGGGGGTGCGGGCGGAAATGCCATCAACAACATGATCGCATCCAATCTTCAGGGCGTAAAGTTCATAGCAGCCAACACGGATGCCCAGGCCCTTGAAATTTCCCAAGCCTCGATCCGGATTCAACTGGGCGAAGGAATTACGGAGGGTCTAGGGGCCGGTGCCAATCCCACGGTCGGCCGGGATGCGGCTCTTGAAAACGAAGAGGACATCAGGGAAGCGCTGGCAGACAGCCACATGGTGTTTATTACCGCGGGATTCGGTGGTGGAACCGGTACCGGTGCCGCCCCGGTAATCGCTGAAATATGCAAAGACCTGGGTGCCCTGACAGTGGCGGTCGTAACCAAACCTTTTTCCTTTGAGGGTAAAAAACGCTCCCAGCAGGCCGAAAGGGGAATCGACGCCTTGAAGCAGGTGGTCGATACGGCAATTACGATCCCCAACGACCGGCTCAGAGGTCTGGCATCTAAAAAAGCGACCCTGATGGAAATGTTCGTGCGGGCCGATGAAATCCTGCTGCATTCGGTCAAAGGCATTACGGACCTGATCATGATGCCGGGTGTGGTCAATCTCGATTTTGCCGATGTGAGAACAACCATGTCCAAGGCCGGATTGGCATTGATGGGAATCGGCATCTCATCCGGTGAAAATCGAGCGGTCGAAGCAGCCGGAAAGGCCATCTCCCATCCGCTGCTGGAAGACGTACCCATCACCGGCGCCCGGGGCGTTTTGATGAATATTACCGCCTCCACTGACATGGAATTTGAAGAGGTTGCCGAAGCTTCCGAGTACATTCACAACGAAGTGGGGGAAGAAGCGGAGATATTCTGGGGCACCTCCGTGGACGATAAGATGGGCGATGAAATGCGCGTAACCGTGATTGCAACGGGAATCGGCAAGGAATCAGAAGAAATAGAACCGCTGACAGAAACGCTCAGAGGTAAGATCAGAGATATCACACCCAGCGATCTGGATAAAATCATAGATTACGATGAGCCGACATTCATCCGTCATAAAAAAGCGGTCGGAGAATCCTCAGGAGCAATTTACAGAGGTACCAGTGGCACGACTGTCACTGACAGTGTGCTGGATGTTCCCACGTTTTTAAGAAGAAAAGCGGATTAGTATTTCCAGGTGATATGTGAAAGAATAACTTAATCCGGGAGTGGGTCCGGGATTGGTTGCCAAACCCTATTTGCGGGTATATAATTCCTACAGTAGGGCTCGCCTCAGGGGCGTCGTCCGGCACCTGTCTGGGGCACCGATTCAGACCGGTGGCTGTTAACAACGGTCAACCCACGGAAGTACCGGAAAAATGGTGGGAGAAAAAAAGAACTCAGCCCGGCAACTGGTTGATTCCGAGATCGGTACCATTCGAAAATCCTGGCGTCAGAAGATCAGTATCGCTTTGGTGTATCCGAATCGCTATCACGTCGGCATGTCCAGTCTCGGGTATCAGACCTTATATGATCTTCTAAACGGATTGGATCAGGTGGTATGCGAAAGAGCTTTCCTGCCGGATGACAGGGGGCCGGAAGCCGTCCGGCCAACCACCATTGAATCGGGCAGGCCCATCGCCGATGCTGATATCATCGCCTTTTCTATTTCCTTTGAAAACGATTATCCCCATTTGCTGACAATTTTGGATCAAGCCGGAATACCCATGAGATCGGGCGAGAGAACCGCCCGGCATCCCCTGGTAATCGCCGGTGGCGTCACCTGCTTTCTAGCCCCCGACCCGAT
>Ga0265303_10001038_pt1 | contig 16668 bp, 17 predicted proteins | sample Helome_2_FD_192494 | JGI IMG/M metagenome (GOLD analysis project Ga0265303, IMG submission 192494) | Marine sediment microbial communities from subtidal zone of North Sea - Hel_20160317 (Illumina Assembly) | ecosystem: Environmental > Aquatic > Marine > Subtidal zone > Sediment ... | reverse complement strand
ACCTCAACAGCACCAATGGCACTTACGTCAATGGCAAGTTGATCAAGAAGCATGCTTTGCAACATGGTGATGTCATCACCATCGGCCATCATCAGCTCCGCTTCTCGGATCAACAGACCAATGAGTCCGAACAGGACGAGTTCGAGAAGACCATGGTCATCCCGGCCGGGCAACAGAATGCCGAGCAACTTGCGAAAGCCGAACGGGCTGCGGAAGCGGCTGCCGCCGAAGCCATTGCTGAAGAGGCTGCGCCGGACGTAGCGGCTGCCGTCAAACTCGATCCCGAAGAGGCCGCCGGACTCGAGGATGCACCGCCACCACCACCACCGCCGCCGCCAAGGAAGGAGCCGCCACCACATTCGGCGACGCAGACCGGCATCGACCCATCAACCGCACCGAGTGCATTGCCGCTTGCCAAGCTGCAGGTGCTCAGTGGCGCATTCGCGGGACGCGAACTCGAACTGACCAAGGCACTGACGACGCTGGGCCGCCCGGGCGTGCAGGTTGCGGCGGTCACACGGCGTGCCGAGGGCTACTACATCGTGCACGTGGAGTCCGGCACGGACGGCGACTTTCCGCTCATCAATGGTCAGCCAATCGGCGCCCAGGCGCGCAAACTCGAAGACAACGACGTGGTGCAGCTGGCGGGCGTGAAGATGGGCTTTTTCGCAGCCTAGGCGAACTCGCTGTCTTCGCGGTGCATCACGCCGCATACAAGTTCATACGGAATCGCGTTCGCCCAGGGCGCGACCTCCTCCACCGGCAGGTCGTCGCCCCACAATGTCGCTATGTCGCCTACTGAGTCTGTCGCTTCGGGGCCCAGGTCGACCGCAATCATATCCATGGAGACATTGCCAATCAGCGGCACTTTCCGGCCGTTAACCAGTACCGGCGTACCGCTCCTGAAATGCCGGGTATAGCCGTCACCGTAACCTGCAGAGATGATTCCTAGCCTGGAATTCCTGTCGCTTACGTAGCTTCCCCTGTAGCCGACCCTGGCGCCCGCATGCAGGCGCTTCACGGCAATGAGCCTGGCCTCGAATTGCATGACGGGTTTGAGCCCGATATCGGCACCGCACTCATCCGGAAACGGCGATATGCCGAACAGCGCCAGGCCTGGGCGAATCCAGTTGTCGCCCGCAAAACCGAACTCCCGCTGTGCGTCGGCCACCGCCGGCCAGCCGAATGTCGCGGGTGTGTTGCCGATACTGACCGCGCCGTCGAACCCGTCTATGAGGGGCCGGAATCGCTGTAGCTGATTCCCGGTCGCTTCGGACTGCAGTTCATCGGCGCTGGACAGGTGGGTCATCAGCCTGAGTTCGTCAACACCTGCCGAAGATACCAATCGACCGATGACGTGTGTCGCGTCTTCGGGCTCGAAGCCAAGACGATTCATCCCCGTATCAAACTTGAGCCAGACGTTTACGGAACCCGAGCTCGAATCATGCAGCAGCTCGACCTGTTCGTGGCAATGCACGACGGGCTCGAAACCGCCGGCTACGGCAGCCTGCATTTCCGCTTCATCGATAACCCCGGACAGCAACACGATAGGTGCGGCGATACCGTGATTCCTTAGCTCTATGGCCTCGGGTACGCGTGCGACCGCAAAGGCGTCGACATCCGCGAGCTGCCTTGCCACCGTCACCATACCGTGGCCGTAGGCGTTGGCCTTGATCACGGCCATAATCTTCGAGCCACGGGCCGCCGCGCGGATGGCTTCGAGGTTGTGATCGAGTGCGCCGAGCCGGATAAGTGCTCGAGCCCCGAAGGTCACTGATAGCCCTCGTCCGGAAAATCGCCGTAGGTGTCGGGAACCCAGTTTTCGAACTTGGTGTAGCGCCCGACGAAAGTCAGCGGGAAATCGCCGATCGGGCCGTTTCTCTGCTTGGCAATCGAAATATCGGCGATGCCTTTGCGCGGCGTGTCCTGGTTATAGACCTCTTCGCGATAGATGAAGACAATCACGTCGGCGTCCTGTTCGATAGCGCCAGACTCGCGAAGATCAGACATGACGGGCCGCTTGTCAGTGCGCTGCTCGACGCTGCGATTGAGCTGCGAGAGCGCAACGACCGGCAGCGACAGCTCCTTCGCGAGCGCTTTCAGGCCCCGCGAAATTTCCGAAATCTCTGTCGCACGATTCTCTTTCGTGCCCTCGACCTGCATGAGCTGCAGGTAGTCCACAACGATCAGGCCCAGGCCATGCTCGCGCTGCAGCCGTCGCGCCCGCGCACGAATCTCCGTGGGAGACATTCCGGGCGTGTCGTCGATAAAGATTGGCGCGTCTGACATCAGCTGTACGGCTGTATTGATTCGTGACCAGTCCTCGTCCGGGAAGTTGCCGGTCCTGAGGTGCGTCTGGTCGACGCGGCCCAAAGAGGAAATCATGCGGAATGCCAGCTGTTGCGATGGCATTTCCATCGAAAAGATTGCTGTCGGCACCCGGGAGCCGATGGCTGCATTCTCCGCGACGTTGACAGCCAAAGTGGTCTTTCCCATCGACGGCCTGCCGGCAATGATGACCAGGTCGCCGGCCTGCAGCCCGGCCGTCAACTTGTCGAATTCGGTATAGCCGGTCGAGATACCCGTGATGCTGCCATCAGACTGATGCAACAGGTCGATACGATCGACGGCTTCCGGGAGAATCTGCTTCAGCGACTGAAAGCCCTTGCGCCCGCGGCTGCCCTTCTCTGCGATCTCGAACACGAGCCGCTCTGCGTCATCGAGTACTTGCGACGCGCTACGGCCATCGGTGGCGAAGGCGCTGCCGCTAATTTCGTTGCCGGCATTGATCAGCGCTCTGAGCGTCGCCCGCTCGCGCAGGATTTTGGCGTAAGCCCTGGCGTTCGCCGCCCCGGCAGTCTCGTTCGCGAGCGTGGCGAGGTATTCCAGGCCGCCGGCCTGATCGAGTTCGCCCCGGTTGTCGAGATACTCGGAGACCGTAACGACGTCGCAGGGGCTCCCGTCTTCTATGAGGTTGCCGATCGCCTTGAAGATCAGCCGATGATCCTTGCGGTAGAAGTCCTCGCCGACGACCACGTCGGCGACCTTGTCCCAGGCTTCGGCATTCAACATCAAACCGCCGATCAGCGCCTGCTCGGCCTCGATGGAGTTCGGCGGTATCTTGAGGCGCTGCTCAGCGCCTTCGTCAGTAAAGCCGTCGTCCAAAGCTCGGACCATTCGATGAATTCCCCGTAGATATCAACCCTGATTCTAAGGTACCACAGGGGTCCTTAGTCGGCAGCTACTACGTGAACCAGGACCTCGCCTTTGACGTCGCTGTGCAAATGCACACCGATCGGGAAGTCACCGAGCTCATGAATCGGGCCATCCGGCATGCGAATCTCCGCACGTTCGACCTCTACCTGAACGCCGGCAAGCGCTTCGGCGATATCGATAGGTCCAACCGAGCCGAACAGCTTACCCTCGCTGCCTGCATTAGCCGCAATAACGACTTCCAGGCCCTTGAAAGATTTTGCCCGCTCCTTTGCTTTCGCCAGCTCTTCGGCCGCGGCCTTCTCGAGCTCGGTACGACGCGCCTCGATCGCCTTCATGTTCTCGGGTGTCGCGAGCGCCGCTTTGCCCTGCGGCAGCAGGAAATTGCGGCCGTAGCCCGGCTTGACCTTGACCAGGTCGCCAATGCCACCCAGGTTCTCGACGTTTTCCAACAAAATAACGTTCATAGTTTCGACCTTGTTAAGCTCTCTTCATACGACGCCGGAATCCAAACCATGCGTCGGTGTAACCAAAAACCGCCAGCGCCGTCATCAACAACACCTGCAGGAATGGCAGCAGCACATACACGGCGACCAGCGCCGCCAGCGGCAAAATGCCTTCCCCATGCATCCAGTGCACGATCGCGAGGCCCTGTACCCAGAACATCACGAAGATGACGAACGCTGTATTCTGTATCCAGGCAGCTTCCACCAGGAACGCCAGCACAGAGGCCAGCGCCAGAGTGAACGCGATGACACGCCCCAAATTCAAGTCACGAAACCGGCCATATTCGGCGATTTCGATGGGCAAGCGTCTATAAAGCGCATACCCGAGTAATAATCCAACGATGTACAACATCCAGAACGCCAACGCGGCCGATATTGTCATCACCTCTGCCGTGAACAACTCGGTGTTCAACTGCAGGTTGTTCTGCTCTGCGAGCAGCTTCATCTGTTCGAGATACGGTTGCCAGAATGCGACCGGATCCGTGACGACGATGTAAAATCCCAACATCGCCAGTATCGTAACTATCACCGAAACCTGCATAACGAGCGTCAGCGACCGCAACCTCACCAGCAAAGCAGTCAGCAGGAACACGGGGACCCACGTCCCTGCCGCCAACGCCACGATCGATTCGATCGACACCCCGAAAAGCAACGACACCGTCAACAACACGGCCGCGGCGATCAGCGCTTCGATCAGCGCGAGCCTGAGTCCTTGCGCCAGCACCAGCAGCGCCATGATGACCCCGCTGGTGAGTTGCGGCGCCGGCAGTAACAGCGTTACTGCCAGGCCCATGACGGCGTTTTGCGGTCGCAGAACGAGCCACGCGGCGATCGCCTGCACCCTGACCTCCGACTAGTGTCGGTCCGTGTACGGAAGCAAAGCGAGGTAGCGAGCCCGCTTCACGGCTGTTGCCAACTGGCGCTGGTAATGCGACTTCGTGCCCGTAATACGGCTTGGCACGATCTTGCCGGTCTCGGTTACGTAAGCCTTTAGCATGTTGAGATCTTTATAGTCGATCTCCTTGACGCCTTCGGCAGTGAAACGACAGTACTTACGCCTGCGTGAATAACGACTCATTGCATTTCTCCTCAGGCGCTCTTCGCAGCAACTTCTGCTGCCTTATCAGTGTCTTCAGCCGCAGCCTCGGTTTTCTCTGCGTCTGCTGTCGCGGTCTCCTCGGCGGGTGCTTCTGCAGCCTCCCCGGACTTCCCATCTTCTGCGGGCTTCTCTTCTGCGGGCTTCTCTTCCGCGGGCTTCTCTTCCGCGGGCTTCTCTTCCGCGGGCTTCTCTTCCGCGGACTTCTCTTCCGCGGGCTTCTCTTCCGCGGGCTTCTCGTCCACGGGCTTCTCTTCCTCGGACTTCTTCGCCGCGGCAGATTCGCTGCGCATCGCGGCTTCGGCAGCTGCTTTGGCCTCACGCCGCTGCTGCGCTTCCTTTTCCTTGGCTTTCTCTTCGGCGACGGCTACGGCCATCGGCGATGCCTCGGCTACGGCTTCGTCGCGGGCAATCACGAGGTGACGCAGCACGGCGTCATTGAACTTGAATGCACTCTTGATTTCCTTGATCACGGGGAAATCGCACTCGACGTTCAGCAGAGCGTAATGTGCTTTGTGGATCTTGTTGATCGGATGGGCCAGCTGGCGTCGGCCCCAATCTTCCGAGCGATGAATGTTGCCGCCCGACTCGGTCACCATGCCCTGGTAGCGCTCTACCATGGCAGGAACCTGCTCGCTCTGGTCCGGATGGACCAGAAACACTATTTCGTAATGTCTCATTGTCTTCCCTTGTGGATGAAATCGGGTCCGGCACCCTGACGCAAATCAGGCCAACCCTGCCGATTACAGCTACCCGGCTTCCCGGTGCAGCAAGAGTATTAAAAAAACCGCCCTACCAGGGCGGGAGGCGAATCCTACCCAAGCCTGAGGCGTGGTGCAAGCCATAATGAGCCGGTTTTCAAGGCCCTGTCAGCCCCTCTGCCGCAGGATCTCGTACAAGCAGATGCCCGTGGCCACGGAGACATTGAGGCTCGAGACGACCCCGTGCATCGGCAGGCTCACGAGCGTGTCGCAGCGATTCGCGATGCCTTTGCCAAGGCCCGTATGCTCGCGGCCCATAACCAGCGCCATGGGACCTGCAAGGTCCGCCTCGAACAGGCTGCTGTCAGCCTTGTCGCTGGTACCGATACAGCGGACGCCATAATCGGCCAGCCAGCCCATCACGCGCCCCAGGTTGGCCACCGCAGCGAAGGGCAATTCCTCGGCGGCGCCAGATGCCACCTTGCTCACCGTCGGGCCGAGCCCGGCCGCGCCATGGCGTGGCACGACAACGGCATCAACGCCCGCCGCATCCGCCGTGCGCATGCAGGCGCCGAGATTGTGCGGGTCCTGAATGCCATCCAGGATCAGCAGCAACATCGGATCACCTTTCTGCAGCCGGTCCTCAACGAGCGTTCGCAACGCGCCCTCGTCGAGCAGCGTACTGCGCCTCACTTCAGCGACAACGCCCTGGTGACGCGCCTCGCCACTAATCTGCGTCAGCCGCGCGCGATTTGCGGGTTGTATCTCGATTCCAGCCTGGCGGGCCGTTGTGATGATCGCCTGCACACGCGGATTGGCCGTCTGGTATTCCGCGTAAAGCTGCCGTATTTCGGCCGTATCGCCGGTCAGCAATTGCTCGACCGAACGCAGTCCGGAGATGTAGTGCGCCTTGTTCATCGTCGTTTTTTCTGCTGCCGACTCTCAGCAGGCCGAAAGTCGATGCGCCGGGTTTCCATGTCGACCCGATGTACCCGGACGCGCATGGACTCGCCGAGATGGTAACTGTGCCCGCTGCGCTCGCCGATAAGGCGCTGCGTGCCTGCGTCATACTGATAGTAATCGTTCGCAAGACTCGTAACATGCACGAGGCCATCGACGAGGAGCTCGGTAATCTGTACGAATACGCCGAAATTGGTGACACCGGTTATGACACCGTCGAATTCGTCACCCAGGTGTTGCTCCATGTACTGGCATTTCAGCCAGGCCTCGACCTCCCGCGTCGCGTCCTCGGCCCGTTTCTCGTGCGCCGACGTGATCGTGCCGAGGCGCTCCATTTCGCGACCACCGTAGTCGAACTTGCCCGGCTTGCCGCCGCGGACGATGTGCCGTATGGCACGATGCACGAGCAGGTCCGGGTAGCGACGAATCGGCGACGTGAAGTGCGCGTAGGAATCGAGCGCCAGGCCGAAATGCCCGATGTTGGCCGGCGAATATTCGGCGTGGGTCAACGATCGCAGCATCGTCATCATGATGGCCGCACTGTCCGGTCGGTCCGCGGTTTGCCGGATCAGCTGCGTGAAATGCCGCGGTTCCACGTGTTGCGGATGCGCCACTTTCAGGCCAAGCGAGACGAGATACAGGCGCAGGTCGCTAAAGCGGTCCTCGTCGGGCTTGGCATGCACCCGGTAGAGCCCGGGAATCCGGTGCTGCTTCAGGAACTTCGCCGCCTGAACATTGGCCGCAATCATGCATTCCTCGATCAGCCGGTGCGCATCATTGCGTGGCACCACTTCGATGCGATCGATCTCGCCGTCCTCGTTCAGTTTGAACTTCGTCTGCGGCAGGTCAATCTCAATGGCACCGCGTCGGCCCCGGGCCTTGGCGAACGCCTTGTACAGACCATGCAGCTCCCTGATCGCAGGCTGCAGGGATTTCGGCACCGATTTCGTCGATCGGCCTTCGAGGAAGGCACTCACCTGGCCATAGGTCAACCGCGCCTTCGAACGCATGACAGCCTCGAAGAAATCCGCGCGCGTTACCTTGCCCTCGCCGTTGACCCGCATTTCACAGACCATGCAGAGGCGATCCACCTTGGGGTTAAGCGAACACAAGCCATTCGACAGGACCTCCGGCAGCATCGGCACGACGCGATCAGGAAAATACACCGATGTGCCGCGCCTGGTCGCCTCCTTGTCGAGCGCAGAACCGACCTTCACGTAATGCGAGACATCGGCGATCGCGACCAGCACGCGCCAGCCTCCGCCCGATTTTTCACAGAAGACCGCATCGTCGAAGTCTCGCGCGTCGGCCCCGTCGATCGTGACGAGATTCACCTCTCGCAGGTCGACGCGACCGCGCTTCGCCTTGGTTGGCACGGTAGTACCGAAGTGCTCTGTCTCGTTCAGGACCGCGCGCGGCCACTTGTTGGGGATCCCATTCGAGTGGATCGCAATGTCGGTCGCTATACCCTTCTCGTCGAGCGATCCGATGACCGTGGTGATCCGACCCGTAGCCTGCTCGACCTGGGTCGGGTAATCGAGAATCTCGGCGACGACCATTTCGCCGGCCTTGGCACCTCCGGCCTCACCCTTCGGTATCAGCACGCGGTGCGCGAGTCTCGGATTATCCGGGATGACGAGCCCAATACCGCGCTCGCGGATGAACTGGCCGGCAATCTCGCGGGTGCCACGTTCGAGCACATCGACGAGTTCGCCTTCTGCGCGCCCCCTGCGGTCCATACCGGTGATCCGGATTGCGACGCGATCACCGTCGAACAGCGGTCGCATCTCGCGAGCCGAAAGGTACACGTCGTCCGCGTCGCCGTCATCGCGGACGACAAAGCCGAAACCGTCCCGGTGGCCACTGACCGTGCCTGTCACGAGATCCAGCTTGGCGGTCAGGCAGTACTCACCGCGCCTGTTCTCGAGGATCTTACCGGACCGGACCATCGAGCGGAGGCGGTCCACCAGCATCGACCTCATGCGCTGCCCTTTGAGTCCGAATCCCTTGAGGATAGCGTCGGCCTTCAGCGGCTTGCCCGCGTCGCTGAGAAAGTCGATCAACTCGTTAGGGCCAGGGATCGGGTGCTTGTAATCCTTGCTCTTGGTCTTCTTTTCGGTTTTCTTCTTTCGACGGGCCAAGTGTTGCAGCTCCCAGGCAAATGACGCCAAATTGGCAATTGACAGATCGCGACCGCTTTGAGTACAGTGCGCCACCCGCAGGAACTGCAATTGTACGCGGTTCGGCCTGCCCAGGTGGCGGAATTGGTAGACGCGCGGCGTTCAGGTCGCCGTGTCCTTACGGATGTGCGAGTTCGAGTCTCGCCCTGGGCACCAGTTACGAGAAAGCCCGCATCAAGCGGGCTTTTTTTTGCCTCGCAACGATCATTCACTATTCGAGCTGCCCCAGCCTGTCCCCTTGCAGGTACTTCCTGCCGACCTCGGCATCGAGCACGACGTTCTTGTCCTGGAACAGCATCACGATATCGGAACCACCGAACAGGAAGTAGCCGAACTCGTCGCCCTTCTGCAGCATCGCTCCCTCCTCAGGCGTCAGGTTCACCGATGATACGTACGCCATGCCGATCGGCAGCACGGCAACCAGCCCTACCTCAGGGGAATCGATCACGATCAGTCCGCGCTCCTGGTTGAATTGGTAGGTATCGCCATCGACCACATTCAAGGTACCGTCCGGCTCGCGGAAAACATCCATGTAGACCCGGCCGTGGATGTTACGCACTTCCATAACCTCACCCGCAACCGGCACGTGATAGCGATGATAATCGTCAATGTAGAGGAAGCTATGCGTGTAGATACCGTTGCTAAACGCGTCTTCGTAAGGACTGCCGGCCAACAGCTCGGATATCGCCCAGTTGACCCCCTTGACCGTGATGTTGGAGTCCTCGTCGATAGGCCACTGGCCCATGAAGACCGCATCTGCGGGCGACACGACAACCCCGTCATCGCGAGGATCAGCGATCGGGCGCTTGCCGGGGCGTACTTCCCTCGCAAAAAACTGGTTGAACGTCAGCCAGCCGCTGGGCCCTTCGAAATAGTCCTCGATCTTGTAATCGGGTGACGACGTAAACGTGTCGATCCCCTGCGCCGAAGCCGGTGTATCGAGGAATGCGCCCCACGCTTCGGCGAGATGGTTCATCCAGGCATTGAACTGCTCGTCCTGGTTCAGGAAATCATCGGGTGCCTGGTTGACAACGAAATAGAATGCCAGGGCCCTTGGCACGATATCCCGCTCGAACGGAATCAGCGTTACGACCTCGTCCAGGTAGTCCAGGAAGGAATCGACATCTGCAATGCCCTCTACCGCCGCATTGTCTATAGCGCCCTCGAGCGCCGCTTCCAGGTCCGGGCGCTCACCCAGGAGAACAACCAGTTCATCGACGACCGGCTCATGTCCCTGGACTGCCGTCGTTTCGGTCACGCTCTCGCTTTGACATGCAGCGAAAAGAACGATCACGGCAAGACCAAACAGCTTCCTGGTGTTCTTCGGAATAAACATAGTCATTACCTTCTCTCCGGAAGATTCCGGAATTCTTTCGCAGGACTGCAGCACGTCAATTCCGGGTTGTACCTAAGGCTGACGTGCAAACTTTTCTCCTGCAAGTGTTATGTAGATCGCGGCGGACATGCCCGAGACACCGAACAACATCGTCATGACCACGATCTGGTACTTGGCGGCGACGATCGGCGATACGCCCGAGAGGATCTGACCCGTCATCATTCCGGGCAACGCGACGACTCCAACCGCGAGCAGAGAATTGATCATCGGGATCATCGCAGCCTGCAGGGCGATACGCCGCGACTCGTGGAATGATACGCCCCGCTCCGTTTCTGCCTGGAGCCGTTCGGCAGCAAGACTGACCGTATTCATCGCACCTGCGAAGATCATCCCAGCCAGCGGAATAAGGTAGCGCGGACTGAACCAGGGTTCGACTCCGATGACCAGCTGGCTGACCATTGCCAGCGTCAGGACACCACTGACAGCGATCGCGACGAAAGCGCTGCGATAGACATGCGCCTGCTTTTTTCGAATGGGCCTGATCGCGATCCAGCTTGCAACGAAGAGCATCACGGCCAGCACGGCGACAATGATCCCGGGTTCGTCAGCCTCGAAAATGTAGACGAGGACATAGCCGATCATGAGCAGCTGGAGCAGCATCCGGGCTGTGGCGTATAGCGCGGTCTTCGCCCCTGCCGCCCAGCGATACATTATTACGACGGCGACGGCTGCTGGCAGGAAAGCCAACAGGAGCCCTTGCCAGGTGATCACCTGCACGGCTGAATTCATCGTTCTGTCCCGAAGAACCTTTATTCGCAGTGTAGACGAAAAGGCCCCCGATTCGGGGGCCCTGTCGTAGAACTGTTAGTCGACCCGATCAGGCTAGTCGGACTCCGCCACATGATGATGCCCGACCTCGGTCACTGCATGCGCAACTTTGGAAATGTACTTCTTCCAGACCGCCTCGGCCTCGTCAGCCCCACCTTCCTGCTCAGAAAGCGCCGCAAACCATTTGACGTCGTTCGGTGAACGGTACCACTCGAGGTCCTTCATACCCCCGGCCATTTCCCACACAAACGCTGCGTCCCACTTGCCGGTCTGGTAATGGATTTCCATGACCGGCCCCGGCGTTCCCGCTTTCGCGCCGGCCGGCTTGAAGTGCTCCGTGATAATCTCCATCGCGGATTCCCGTTGACCGGGTTTGAACTTTACATGCGTAACACTCAGGTATTTCGCATCGTCGCCCTGGGTTACGGGCCCTTCGTCATCGTCCTGGGCGAATACGGAACCCGAGAACAATACGAACGCGACCAACACGGCAATCGAATTGCCGAGAGATACTGTCGCTTTATTTTTTCCCCTTTAGCTTTGTTTTTTTCGTTTTTATTTTGAACGCTAGGTTCAGTGCTTGCAGCATAATACAAGCGGTCAATTTAAGCGAATGTCAGCTCTGTGCAGTCTCGCGCTCCCGGCGGGATTCGATCTGTCGTTGCACTTCTTCGAACAAGTCATCGCGCAGGCCCGCAATCTTGAAAAGTTCCACGACCGTGAAGAACGGTGCTGCAAGATTCGCCTGGATGGGATGCTTTACGAGGACAGGCATCGACTTCTCGACGGCGTGACCTATGAACTGCGCGATGTAACCACCAAAAAAACACGCCGCCGCAATTATCCATCCGGCATTGCCGGGAAGGTTGCCGAGCCAGGACGCGAGCATTGCGATCAGAAAACCAGCAATAAGAAACGCCAGCGCGAACCAGACATCCAGGGTGACGTAGAAGAAAAAGAACACGAGCAGTAATACGTGCGCGAGGCTGAATGACACATCATTAACAGCGAAACCAACCCACGTCAGGGGAATCATGACGCCCAGCATAATCGTAGGAATTCCGATCATGTGAATGAACACGTTGAACGGATGCTGATGCGATGCTGCGTATCCTGTCAGCATGTCCATGAGCTTTCCGGATGCTTTCATCTTCTGTCTTATCCCCGATAACGGCTCCGCAAATCTAGCATGAATCGGTATACTGTTGACTACCCCTTCAAACATCGAGGTCGCGCTCCATGACGTTGCTGACCGTCGGCATCGCTCTTTTCTGCCTGCTGCACCTGGTTCCTGCAATGCAGCCTCAATTCCGGGAAGACCTGCATGGGAAACTCGGTGAGAATGCGTATCGCGGGCTGTTCTCCCTGCTGATCGTGGGGTCGCTCGTCGTGATCGTTTTCGGCTGGAAATCCGCCTCGCCAACACACGTCTACGTGCCACCGCTGCAGAGTGGTCCGCTTGCGTCGGTGCTGATACTGGCCGGCCTGGTACTTTTTTTTGCGGCGCAGACGAACGGCAATATCAAACGCATTGTCAGGCATCCCCAGATGACGGGTACGATGCTCTGGGGTATCGCGCATTTGCTCCTGAACGGCGATTCCCGTTCGGTCGCACTTTTCGGCAGCTTAACGGTCTGGGCGTTGCTCGAGATAGTGTTGATCAACCGACGTGACGGCGCCTGGGAAAAACCCGGACCCGCGGGGCTGAAGAACGATCTGATCCCGGTCGTAGCCGGTGTCGTAGTATTCGGCGCAATCATGCATTTTCACGCCACGCTTTTTGGCGTGTCAGCTTACCCGAGCTGAGACGACGACGCCCCGGAGACTGCGTTGCAAAAGACTCTGCTATTTATCGCGCTGGTCCTGGCAATAAGCTGGCTCGTAATGCGAATCCTGCGAAGCGACTCGAAGAGCGAGAAGCCGCCGGCAGGACAGCTTACGGAGGGAACGTCTGCGTACCACGCCGTCTCGTTGCAGTACTCCAGCAATGCCTGCGATGCCGCCAAGGCGATGACCGGACGTCGGTTCCTGTCCAGCGCTGCGCCGAGGCTGCCGCTGCCCGAATGCAACGCACTCGAGTGTCGCTGCCGGTTTACGCACCACGATGACCGCCGCACGGGCAAAGACCGCCGCAGTCCGTTCTCTCCGGCCCGACCGACCGAGTCGACCGGCACCTTCAGGGCCGAACGCCGACAAAGAAAAGATCGGCGTAAAGACGCCGATCCCGAAGACTTCTAAGCACCGGTTCCCGGCTAGTAGCCGTAGTCGACGAGCACTACCTGGTAGTTCTCCAGTTCAACCTGGTGGCGAGCGCGTTCATCGTACAGGCCTTTGATCTCTGCCTCGATTTGACCCGTACGCTCGGACATTTCCTTGAGATCCAGCAACAGTACGACCCGCTCCTCGGCGGTCGTCTCGCTGCTGATCAACGCGACCTCTTTGGCGGACATATCGTCCCTGATACGATCCAGCTCATTTTCCCTGGCGTTGATCGCGTTGGTCGCGCGATTGACGTTCGCTCGCAGTGAGTACAGCTGGTACCCGGCGCCGTAGGCGTCGAGGAAAGCCGCTTCGTTGTGCGCGCTGCAGACCCCGTTGTATCGGTACCCACTGGAGCCGACGTTGAAGCCGCGGCCCGGCTGGCAGTACTCATCGAGGCCTTGCGCGCGGCCGTGCTGGTATGCTGCGAAATCCGGTGTTACACCGTGTTTTGCGCAGGCCTTGCGACGCGCGCCGAGTTGATCCGACGTGTAGCCACGAGCGCCATCCTCATAGCCTATGGCTTCCCAGTCGCTTGTCAGGCACTCATCGCCACTCATCGTGGCACAGCCACTCAGCCCAGCGAGAGCCAGGACCGTCAATATCAGTTTCAGATGCCTCGTCATAACCCACTCCATCAATTCGGTACGCTCGATGCCTGTCACCGACGCTACCCTCAGGTGCTCGAGAGCGCCGTGATGACATTCACAATTACTCCTGTATCACTGAACGGCAGCTGAAAACCGGGTACTCGGGCGGGCCGGGCGGCCTGTCATTGTGAACTGCGTCACAGTTCCCCGGCGTTGCGGCGGATACGCTGAGAATTCACCAAAGGGAAATCGGGTTCACACGGATGGACATTGAGGCAATCAGCGGCGCGGCCACTGTCGCGCTCACGAGCACTGTCGTTTTCCTGCTCATCGCCAAGTTCTGGAGTGCGCTTTCGCGTACCGTAGGATCCGGACCCAATTTCGCCGACAGCATCATGCACGAGGCCGCGCAGCGCTTTCGTGACGAACTCGAGAAGCTGTCTACAGCACAGTCCATCTACCTTGGCGGCGCGCTGGTGTTCGCAATGCTGTTCACGGCTGCGTACGTGCTGCGGGCACAGGAACTATTCATCGGTTACCCGGCCTGGCAACTGTATCTGCAACTCGCGTTCCTCGCGCTGGCACTGACATTCGCCGTATACCAGCTTGGAACGACTTTCATCGCAGGACGCCAGGTGCGCTTCCAGCGCGATGCGAACATCGCGATCGGCCACCAGTTGCACCAGATCTCGAGCGGGATTACGCGTGTCTTCCACGATGTAGAGACAAGCGCCGGTGTCATCGACCACGTCTTCGTCGGTCAGAATGGTATCTACGCAATTAACGTCGTCGCGAAACGCGGCGGCAAAGGCAATACGGTTCGCCTGCAGGACAACGCCCTGCATTTCCCCAATGCGAAGCTCAAGTACTCCATTGTGGATATGGCAGCCAGGACCGTGCGACTCGAAAAAGACTTCGGAAAACTACTCGGACACAAGGTTCGAGTACGTTCGGTCATCGCCGTACCCGGTTGGGGCATCGGTGAACAAAGCAGCGAACACCATCTGCTGGTCAACGAGCGCAACGTCGCAATGTTGCGTGGCTGGCGCGACAACTCGGATCACCTGATGAACGAGGACGTGGGCGCCCTGCAAAAAGAACTCACGGCCAAGTGCCTGCGTTCAGTCTGAGTCAGGCAGCGCCCTCCGCCGCTTTCGTGAGCTGACTCTGCGCATCCGCGAACTGCCGTGCCGCCTTTTGCATGTAGGTTTCCGCTTCCTTGTCGTAACCGTCAACGGACGACGACCAGACTCGATTGATGTAACGCTCACCTGCCGCGAAACTGCTCATGATGTCGGCATAGGCCTGCAGGCCGAACAGGTGCACCATACTCTCACGCGCATCAGCGAACCGCCGCAGATCTTCGCGGAGCCGATTGTCGATCTCGGCGCGCAACGCCTCCCCTTCCTGCTTCGATGTGGTCGTCATCCTCTGCAGATCGCGGACGACATTATCGAGCGACTGACGCAGCTCGTTGCGATTGGTTTCGAGCACGGTTTCGGACTGGGCGTGCGCGCTTTCAGCCCGCTTGACCATGACGATTCCCGCGATCGCGGCGAGCGCCGCGAGCACGAACATCGTCCAGTTGACACTCTCGACATCCAGCGCGGTTGCGTACGCTCCCACAAGGAAACCCGCGACGATTAATACAAAACCGGTTGATTTCATAATCGAACTCCCGCTACAGCGTGTCCAGGACCATGCCAATTGCGTGGCCGACACCGACCAGCGCTTCGCCGACGATAAGTCCCGCGGCAATGGGTATACCAATCTGTTCGCTCCAGTTCTTGCCTTTGAACCGATCGGCAAGCTCCCTGGCGAGCGTACCCAGCGAATATGTCAGCACGATATTGAAGGGCAGGTAGAAGCCGAGGCCCACGGTGATGCCGAGGCCGCCCATGAGTGCCGACAACACGCCGCCAAGCACGGCGCCGGCGGCATATTTTTCCGTCGGCACATCACCGCCCATGATGCCGTCGATGGTGCTCGCGAGCGCTTGCGCCTGCGGAGCCGGCAGAGTCTCGGATCCCAGTCCGTGCGACTTGTCGAGCACGAAGATCACAAAGATAACCACGATCGGTCCGAGCCATGCGCCGATGAACTGCCCGAGCTGCTGCATGCGCGGCGTTGCACCGACGAGGTAGCCGGTCTTGAGGTCGAGCATCAGGTCGGTAGCTTGCGACATCGCAACGCACATTGCGGCCCCAACCATGAGCGCAGCGACGATCGAGTCGGCACGGTCCATGCCCAGTGCCTGCGTCAAAACGATGAGCAGGGTAATGCCAACGAGCGTCATGCCCGACAGCGGTGACCAGTTCGTTCGACCTATCGCCTCGGACAGGATGATTCCCGCCATCCAGATCCACAACGTGCCGAGCAGCGCCACCGCAATGCCGCCACCAATTCCAATCGTATCTACGGCTGTAACAGCCATGTAGCTGAGCAGGACCATCGCGCCACCGACAGCGAAGTAGAGCAGCTTGATCGGCATCTCGTCGTTCGAAGCACCCGTCTTCACCTGGGCTGCCTTCTGCATCGACTTTATTGCGCTAAGAATCAACGGTGCGGCCAGGATGACTCCCATGATCGCGCCGCCAATCAGCATGCCGATACCGAACGGCCGGTAGAGCAGGAGGCGCAATGGGCCCGGCTCACTAATTACCTGGCCCGTGGCCGAGTCCAACGGGAAGCCATCCGTTAACGCCAGCATGGGCGACAGGAACCAGTAGGCCACGAAACCGCCGATGATGAACGCGATGCCGCCGCGACCGGCGATGAAGCCGACGCCAATCGTCATCAATGAGAGGTACCAAATACCGTTCATGTAGTTCGGCAATCCGATCAGGGCGCCGAGGTCCCAGTCGGAAATGCCTGTTCGAATTGTGATCGCATGTACGGTGGCGCTGACCAGCGCGGCGACCAGCAGAATGACCGCCTTGCGAACACCTGCACCCGGCGATTTCAGGATCGTCGCCACGGCGACACCACCCGGGTACGTC
>Ga0265303_10001037_pt1 | contig 16669 bp, 14 predicted proteins | sample Helome_2_FD_192494 | JGI IMG/M metagenome (GOLD analysis project Ga0265303, IMG submission 192494) | Marine sediment microbial communities from subtidal zone of North Sea - Hel_20160317 (Illumina Assembly) | ecosystem: Environmental > Aquatic > Marine > Subtidal zone > Sediment ... | reverse complement strand
ATATGAAATTGCTTCGCCAGAATGCCTATTCCAATTGCGGCGAGCATGCCTTGTATGGCTGAAGCCGGAAAGAAATCGGCCAAACGGCCCATTTTTAAAAACCCCAGAAGAAGCATCAAGACGCCGGAGAACACTATGGCGGCTAAAGTGAATAAATATCCCTGGTACAAATCCCCTTCACCAAGGACAGTAATTGCCCCTAACAATACAATGACCAGGCCATTACCGGGCCCGGCAATGGTAACTTTAGAACCCCCCAGTAGTGCAACTATAATGCCTCCTACTACTGCCGCGATTATACCCGAAATAGGTGGGGCTTCACTTGCTAAAGCCAATCCCAGACCAAGAGGAAGTGCGATAAGCGACACCACAAAGCCCGAAAAAATGTTTTTAGGCAGAGATTTTATAAAGAGGTTGGTATTGTTGGTTTTTGCGGTCAATCTTTTTTGCGTATAATCAATAAATCAGTGGGTAAATCAGATAATATATATTCAAGGTCATGAGGGAAAATACGATCTAAAAGACCTGTTTTTTTTGGGGCATTCATTACTAGTAAATCTGCTCGTACGACCTCTGCATAATGACCTATGGAATAGCCCCGTTTCCCAAAAATACTCTGCGTTTTTACCTTAATGTTTTTAAAGAAATTTTCAGGGAGACTATTCAGGATTTTACGCACCCTGGAGTCTTCTCTTTGTTTTAGTCTTTCTTTCATGATATTTGCTTTCTTTAAGGATCGGTCATCTTCAACAGTGACGTGTATTTCTTGTTGCCTAATCTCTTCTACAATGGTAATCTGTTGTGCGCCCAGTGCATTAGCGGCATAGAAGGCATCCAAAATGGCCACAGGTGTTTCGGGTGCATCCAATCCATTTACAACAATATGCTTGCAGAGCATGCGATCTGCTGTGGGTTTTATAAGCAACAAAACCGAACAGTTTACTTTTCGGGTCAGGTTTCTGGCTATACTTCCCACATAGAATTGATACATATTTTCATGCTGAAGGGCACCAAGCATCAATAAATCGATATCATATTTAGTACAGGCCTCCAAAATTACGGAGACCGGTTTTCCTTGTTCCCACTGAATTTCTATGGCATCATCGGGAAAGTCAATTTTCTTCAGGAGTGCATTAATAATACCTGATTTTTCCTCAGTTTTTTCCCCAACATGAAGTAGAATTAATTTGGCATTAAAAAAATGTGCAATTCGCGTGGTTTCCAGAATATTTATTTCCAGAGTGGGCGAAAAAGCAAAACCGAATAAAATTCTCTTAAAAGGATGGGGATGCGTTTCCATTACTTTTATTTTGGTTGAATATAACACATATATACCTATTATGATAGATGAATTAAAATTCCAAATAACCGCCTGCCTAAATTATTCTCCAGACTTACCAGACTTATGTGTTATAAACACTTGAAATTCTATTTCTTGATCTATTCCTAATCGAAATTCATTTTAATCACTATTTTTAAAGTCAAAGGAAAAAGATGTTAGAACTAGCGGGGATAATTATTTTAGGGATCATCGCACAGTGGTTTGCATGGCGTTTAAAACTGCCGGCCATCCTGCCCCTAATTCTAATTGGTCTTCTCGTAGGGCCTATTGCCACTTTGTATACCGAGGATGGTTCTAAACTGATAGAACCAGTCTGGAATGGGGAAAAAGGACTATTCCCGGGTGAGGGGCTATATTATTTTCTTTCACTTGCAATTAGCATAATATTATTTGAAGGGGGCTTAACATTAAAGCGCTCCGAGATTAGAAATGTAGGCCCTGTAATTACTAAACTAATAACCGTGGGAACGCTGGTTACTTTTTTTGGAGGAGGCGTTGCCGCTCATTTTATTTTTGGCCTTAGCTGGAAAATTTCTTTTTTGTTTTCAGCTCTGATCATTGTTACCGGTCCTACAGTTATTACTCCAATCCTTCGAAATATTCCTTTGAAAAAGGATATTTCCGCAGTTCTAAAATGGGAGGGAATTTTAATTGATCCAATTGGCGCCTTGGTGGCAGTACTTGTATTTGAATTTATCAGTGTTGGCGAAGGACAGGAATATACAAAAACAGCATTAATAGATTTTGGTAAGATTTTACTTTTTGGAACTACTTTTGGCTTCACTTTCGCCCATGCGCTGGCGTTTATTATCAGAAAGAAATACGTGCCTCACTATTTATTAAATGTGGTATCCTTGTCTGTCGTACTGCTAGTATATGTGGAATCTGATATTTTGGCACACGAATCCGGTCTTCTTGCAGTGGTGGTTATGGGTATGGTTATGGGCAATATGGACCTGCCAAACCTTAAAGAGCTGTTGTATTTCAAGGAATCCCTGAGTGTGTTACTGATCTCTATTCTTTTTATCCTTTTAGCAGCGAACATCAACATCAGTGATATGGAGTTGATCTACAACTGGAACTCTGCGCTGATATTCCTTGTAATCGTCTTTGTGATTCGGCCTCTTGGGGTTTTTCTAAGTACAAAAGGCTCTGGTTTAAAATTGAATGAAAAACTTTTTATAAGTTGGGTTGGCCCCAGAGGGATTGTAGCTGCAGGTATTGCATCACTTTTTGGTTCCAAATTGCTTCTAAAGGGCGAACCTGGAGCTGAATATATTACGCCGCTGGTCTTTATGATTGTATTAGGGACCGTTCTTTTAAATGCTACAACAGCCAGGCTCTTTGCAAAATGGGTGGGAGTATTTCTAAAACACGCTGAAGGAATTTTAATTTTAGGCGCGTCCAAAACGTCCAGGCTTCTTGGCAGTTACCTGAAGAACAACAACAGGCATGTGGTATTGATAGATTCGAACCATGCAAATATTGATGCGGCCAAAAAACTTGGGCTCGAGGCCATGGTGGCCGATGTGTATTCAGACACCCTTACAGATGATATTGAGCTCAATGATATGGGCTATTTAATGGCGCTTACAGGGAGTCCTGAAATCAATGAATATGCCATAGACAAGTTTAGAGATCAACTTGGAGAAAATGGTTCCTTCAGACTTGTCAGTGCTGATGAGATGAACGACCCTGAGAAAAACCCTAAGGAAGGCCTCTTCTCACAGAACGATGATTTTATTAAAATGATGGAAGTAACCAGACGTTATCCTGCGCTTCACGAAATAGAGCTAAAGAATGCCAACCATTACAAAAAACTAATAGATATTACCAAAGAAGATGACGAGATTATCCCAGTATTTCTAAAAGCTTCGGATGGGAAGGTATCTATCATATCCTCGACCAATACAAACTCTGAATCAATTTCGGAAGGCTCTAAACTGGTTTATTTGGGCAAAATGTTTGATTTAGACAAAACACACTGAAACGGGAAGTATGCTAAGCCTGTGATTTCGAATATTTCGGATTCATAAAATCTATTTGAACCAGAACTCCAATGGCTAGTAGCATGCTTCAGGGAATATCAAAAGTTTGAATTAACCATTAAATGGGGCAGTTTTAGTAATTTCCACAGAAATGTCTTCTAAAGCAACAATGTACCGACCGTCTGCCTGTAAGTTGTAAAAATGAACAGAAGACTCTCTTTTTATCTTTCCCCGGAGTAATTCAGGGTCAATTTCACCGCCTTCTTGTTTCCAGGTAAAAACGGAATGCTGCATAATCTGTATAGTCTTATGGGCAGCCTTAAATTCGGCAATATAAGTCGTCATTAATGGGGAATTTTAAACTATATCTATTAACTAAGCGGATTCAAAATTATTGTATTTTCCTACAAATATTCTAAGTAAAAAGAAGAAAACTAGTCGTTCAATTTAAGTACCGCCATAAATGCTTGCTGAGGTATTTCAACATTACCTACCTGGCGCATACGTTTTTTACCTTTCTTTTGTTTTTCCAACAGTTTTCGTTTCCTTGAAATATCGCCACCATAACACTTGGCGGTTACATCTTTTCGCAGTGCTTTAATGGTTTCCCTGGAAATAATTTTGGCGCCAATGGCAGCCTGTATTGGAATATCGAACTGTTGCCTGGGAATCAGTTCCTTTAATTTTTCACACATTCTTTTGCCTATATAGTGCGCATTGTCATAATGGACAAGGGCAGATAAGGCATCAACGGGTTGCGCATTCAGCAAAATATCAACACGTACCAGTTTAGATACCCGCATGCCAATAGGCGAATAATCAAAGGAGGCATAGCCTCTAGAAACTGTTTTAAGCCTGTCGTAAAAATCAAATACGATCTCCGCAAGAGGCATGTCAAAATTTAGTTCAACCCGCTCCGTAGTCAGATACGTCTGATTGGTAATCTGCCCCCTCTTATCAATACAAAGAGACATTACATTTCCTACAAAATCTGATTTGGTAATTATTGTAGCTTTTATATAAGGCTCTTCAACCCTTGCTACGGTTGAAGGATCCGGAAGGTCGCTCGGGTTATTAACAATCATTGGAACATCCGGATTTTTTGTGGTAAAGGCATGATAACTAACGTTTGGTACCGTAGTGATGACCGTCATATCAAATTCCCTTTCTAACCGCTCCTGTATAATCTCCATATGCAGCATTCCAAGAAAACCACATCGAAAACCAAAACCGAGAGCCGCACTGCTTTCCGGAACAAACACTAAAGAAGCATCATTGAGCTGCAATTTTTCCATAGAGGAGCGCAGTTCTTCGTAATCCTCTGTATCTACAGGGTAAATACCGGCAAATACCATTGGTTTTACATCTTCAAAACCGGCAATAGCGTTTTTGGTTGGATTGACTGCATCAGTAATGGTATCCCCAACCTTTACTTCCCGCGCCTCCTTTATTCCTGTAATCACGTAGCCAACATCTCCCGCTTTAATACTGGGCTTTGGTTCTTGTGTAAGTTTCAGAGTGCCTACTTCATCAGCAAAATAAGTCTTGCCTGTAGCAACAAACTTAATTTTCTGACCTTTTGTGATAACACCGTTAATAACTTTAAAATAGGTTTCCACCCCCCTGAATGAATTATAAACAGAATCGAAAACCAGGGCCTGTAACGGCTCATCTGTGTTCCCTGTTGGAGGAGGAATACGATCAATAATAGCAGTTAAAATAGCTCCGATACCAATGCCTGTTTTAGCACTTGCCGGGATTACATCTTCAGGTTTACACCCTAATAATGCTACAATATCATCTGTTACTTCTTCCTGATTGGCACTGGGCAGATCCACCTTATTTAAAACCGGAATAATTTCAAGATCATTTTCCAGAGCCAGATAAAGGTTAGAAATGGTTTGCGCCTGTATACTCTGGGCTGCATCAACCACCAAAAGAGCGCCTTCACATGCCGCTATTGAGCGCGACACTTCATAGGAGAAATCCACATGGCCGGGGGTATCTATTAAATTAAGAATATATGCCTCGCCTTCATATTCGTATTCCATTTGAATAGCATGACTCTTAATGGTAATTCCACGTTCACGCTCCAGATCCATATTATCCAGAAGTTGTTCTTTTTTTTCCCGTTCCGTAACAGAACCTGTAAAATCTAACAGCCTGTCTGCCAAAGTACTCTTGCCATGGTCTATATGGGCTATAATACAGAAATTACGAATGTGTTTCATTTTCTTAGTCCGGCTATTTCAAATTGGCTGCAAAGATACAGTTTTCTGCTTCTTAATCCTGCCACTCGGCAATAAACAAATTGGTATCACGGGTTCCGCCATTGTTACGGTTACTTGAAAAAGCCAGGAATTTGCCATTATTAGAAAATACCGGAAAAGCATCAAAAGTTTTTCCATGTGTAACCCGTTCCAAATTCTTTCCATCTATATCAATAAGATAGAGATTAAAAGGGAAGCCTTTTTCGGCCTCAAAATTACTGGAAAATAGAATCTTTTCCCCTGAAGGATGAAAGAAAGGACTCCAGTTGGCATTACCAAGAAAAGTTAGTTGCCTTAAATCACTGCCGTCAGAATTGCAAATATAAAGTTCCATTTCTGTGGGTTGTACCAATCCCCTGGCAAGTAAATCTTTATACTCGGCTATTGCTTTATCGGTTTTTGGCCTGGAAGCCCGGAATATGATTTTTGTACCATCTGGAGAGAAAAAGGCACCTCCGTCATAACCCAACTCATCTGTTATTTGTAAAACTTCTGTACCATCTAAATTCATGGTAAACAATTCAAGGTCCCCACTTCTTGTAGAAGTAAACACTATTTTATCTCCCTGAGGAGAAACAGTAGCTTCCGCATCATAGCCCGGTTCGTTGGTAAGTTGAGTAACAAGATTCCCTTTTAGATCAGCCACAAATATGTTGAAGGAATCATATACCGGCCAAACGTATTTCCCGTCCTTGCGCAGTGGAACTTCAGGGCATTCTTTCTTGACTAAGTGTGTGGAAGCGTATACGATATGCTCGTTATCAGGAAGAAAATAGGCACAGGTAGTACGCCCCATTCCTGTACTTAGCATGGGGGGTTTGCTATCCTTGAAAGTCTCCTCAGCATTCATAAGAAATATCTGGTCGCACTGCATTTCCCAGCCGGGATTGTTTGACTGAAAAACAAGTTTTCTATCGTCAAAACTCCAATAAGCTTCAGCGTTGTCCCCGCCAAAAGTGACCTGGCGAATAGACTTAAAGTGCTTTTCTTCCTTATAGATCAGGGTATCTGTACCAGCCATAATGGAGTCGGGTTTTTCCTTAGCCGGAATTGGTTCTTTGGAATCAGTTTTGCAACCAAAAAACATTAATAAAATAATGAAGTACACCAAAGTTTTCATAGGATGATTAATTTTGTGCCAAATTAAATGCAAAACTGATGAAAAAAATAATTATTAGTGTATTTTTTATACTTGCCTTTGGATGTAAAACTGAACAACCTAAAATACCCTCCATGGAAGAAGAGGTTCAGGTCCTGGCAAGTGACGATCTTAAAGGCAGGGAAACCGGGACAGAAGAAGAACTGAAGGCTGCAGATTATATAAGGGGACTTATGGTTGACATGGGGCTGGAGCCCAAAGGCAATGCAGGAACATATTACCAGACCTTTACATTTAAACCAAAGAAAGACCCGCATCAACAAACAACTTTTCAAAATGCAGGTGACAGCACAATAACCGGGACTAATGTTATTGGTTTTATAGATAATAAGTCTTCAAATACCGTAGTGATTGGCGCTCATTATGACCATTTGGGAACTGGAGGGGAAGGCTCGTTACACAAGGGTGAACCAGAGGTGCACAATGGGGCAGATGATAATGCCAGCGGCGTGGCGGTACTCCTGGATTTGGCAAATAAGATCAAGGGCCAGGAACTTTCCAATAACTATCTGTTTATTACTTTTTCCGGTGAGGAAATGGGACTATTAGGCTCCAATTTTTTTACAAAAAACCCTACTCTCGATCTGAAAGAGGTTTCTTATATGCTTAACCTGGACATGGTGGGCAGGCTAAGGGAAGACAAAACACTTTCAGTTAGTGGCACCGGGACTTCTCCAATCTGGCCACAAGTATTAAATGCGTCGAATTCAGGGTTTAAATTGGTGTTAAACGAATCGGGCGTGGGCCCATCTGATCATACCTCTTTCTATTTGCAAGATATCCCGGTCTTACATTTTTTTACAGGACAGCATGAAGATTATCACAAGCCCTCAGATGATGCAGGGAAATTGAATTATGATGGGATGCGGCAGATAAGCTCCTATTTGTTTAACCTGGTTCAGGAACTGGATGACGATAATAAACTGGCATTCAGAAAAACTAAAAATGAAAGCGAAGAAGTGCCTAGATTTAAAGTGACGCTTGGTGTAGTCCCTGATTATCTGTTTGATGGGAAAGGCATGCGTATTGATGGGATAAGCGAAGAAAAACCGGCTCAAAAAGCAGGTTTACAGAAAGGAGATATTGTCATACAACTGGGTGACAGCAGTGTTGTGGATATGATGAGCTATATGCGCGCCCTGTCCGCTTTTGAACCTGGCGACACAACCTCGGTGCGGGTAATGCGTAATGGTGAAAATCTTAAAGCGCCAATCACATTCTGATTTCCACATAATTGTACCAATTAAAAGGGCACGCTGTTTGGGCAACTAGCCCATATCTGGTAAAAGGCGTAAAGAATTCCGCGCAATGGTCCGGGGCAAACCAAAAAGATAGCTAGATGTAATCGCTTCCTTTTTTTTGTAAACAAAGTAAATTATTTAATAGCTTTACCGACTAAACCTACCAATCTGTGAGATTCCCCGTACTATTCTTCTTAGGAATATTACCCTTAGCCATGGCCGGTCAGACCTTTGAGGTATCCGGATCTGTAAGGGATACGGACGGGAAACCAATCCCATTTGCAAACGTAATACTCCTGAAAGCATTGGATAATACCCAGGTAAATGGAATTTCCGCAGATGACTCGGGGCGCTTTAACTTAAAAGGGATTCCAGAAGACGTATACTATTTGCAGGCAAAATACTTCGGATATAAATCTACACTGGTTGCACTGGAAATAAAAAGAAACATACAAATTGGCGCTCTCGTATTGGAGCCCGATAGCGAATGGTTGAACGAGGTGGTTGTAACAGGTCAGAAACCGACTATAGAACGGAAGGCAGACCGGATTATTTTCAATGTCGAAAATACGGTGATTGCTGAAGGAAGCTCCTGGGATATTCTCCGTAATGCCCCGGGGGTTATAATCGTACAAGACAATATAGAAATACGAGGGCAACAAGCTACAGTTTATCTAAATGATCGTAAAATACAATTATCCCAAATCGAAATCCAGAATTTTTTAAAGGGCCTTTCTGGTGATATGATTTCCTCTGTAGAGGTCATTCCAAATCCTCCTGCCAGTTATGAAGCTACAGATGGGTCAATTCTCAATATCCGTACTAAAGAGAATATCGTTCCAGGCTATAAAGGAAACATAAGAGGTCTATATACCCAGGCTGTCTTTGCTAAATACAGCCTGGGGACCAGTCAGTATTACAAAAATGACAAAATCAGTATTTTTGCAAATTACGTGATCAATCCGAGAAAAGACTTTAAAAGGACAGACAACAGAATTAACTTTATTAATGATCAAGATGATGTTTTTGCGCGTTGGAATACCGATTTAGAGACAACTACCCGTTCACAGGGCCAGCAAGCCAATTTGATCTTTGATTATAAGCCTACCCAGCACGATCTGTTAAATTTCACATCCAACTTAAGTTTTTCCCCAAACGAAAGATTTGAAAATGAGCTGGAGACCGAAATGCTTAATGGCTCAGGAGTGCTGGATTCCACGCTACAAAACAATAGCACAATTACAGATGACCTTGTGAACCTTTCCTTTGATCTCAATTATGAACGCAGTCTGAAAAAACCGGGAGCCACTTTAAAGGCGAATGCACACTATACCTATTATGAATTATCTCGTCAGCAAAACGGGTCTAGTGATTATTTTGATGCCTCCGGGGCCTTTATGAGGAATTTTTCTTTTGCTACTGATGCCCTTCAGGATATCAATATTTTTACAGGGCAAGTAGATTTTTATACACCCTTAAAATCAGGGAACTTTGAGAGCGGACTAAAAGGCTCATGGATTGAATCTAAAAGCGGGATTGATTATTTGGATGTAAATAATACGCAACCCCCCTTTGACATTGCCTTGTCTGATAATTTTATATACCAGGAAGAGGTTTATGCTGCCTATGCCAGTCTTTCCCAGGATTGGGACAAATGGTCTCTTAAACTTGGCCTGAGGGCAGAACAAACCAATGTAGAATCGCGTTCAGAAACCCTGCAAGTAATCAACACGCAGAACTACTTTGAACTATTTCCTTCTTTATTCCTTAACAGAAAGCTTGGGGAAGATAATAGCCTTTCATTCGATTATAGCAGAAAACTTACCCGGCCCAACTACTCTGATCTGAATCCATTCCGGTATTTTCTTAACGAAAATAATTACATTCAAGGGAACCCGAACCTGGTTCCAAATTTCAGTCATAATTTTAATTTAAATTATACGATCAAGGATACTTATTTTATAGGCATTTATTACAGAGATAATGGACGATATATAAGCAGTTTAACTTTCCAGGACAATCAAAATCAGACCTTGAGAGAGACCAAGCAGAATGTGCAGACAAGTACTTCATATGGCCTGGATTTCACTATTTCTACTGCTATTACCCCATTTTGGTCCATGTATTTTTACAACTCTCTTTTTTATGAAGACGAGACCTTTTTAGCAGAGGAAAGTACTATTGCAACTTACACCAACAAGGTGACTGGTTATTACGGGTATCTGAATAATTCACTAACCTTATCTAAAGACGGGAGTTTTACAGGGGACCTCTCTTTAACGTATGTAAGCCAGTTTCTGTATGGCTCCTATAAAGTGGACGAAACCATAACATTGAATATTGGTTTGCGTAAATCTTTATGGGACAACAGGGCCGTGATTTCCATTGCTGCGGAGGACCTTTTACGCAGGGCCAATTACCAATTCACAACCCGCTATGCCAACCAGGATAATTCCTTATATGAAGCCCCTGAAAAACAATTTATACGTTTCGGCTTTACCTATAATCTGGGGAATTACCGACTTAGTAAAACGGAACGCAACATAAAGAAAAGCGAGTTACAACGACTTGATAACAAATAAATACCCTTTAGTTCCTTCTTTATTTTTAATTTTGTCGCGCTAAAAGATACCAGATGCCAAAAATTGGTGACATAGTTCTGCGGGAATTTCCCCTATTACTCGCTCCCATGGAGGATGTGAGTGACCCTCCTTTTCGTGCGCTTTGCAAGGAGCAGGGGGCAGATTTGGTGTATACCGAGTTTATTTCTTCCGAAGGCCTTATACGCGATGCAGCCAAAAGCGTTATGAAGCTCGATATTTATGAAAAAGAGCGACCTGTAGGGATTCAAATTTTTGGAGCCAACCTGGACTCCATGTTGCGTTCCGTAGAGATCGTAGAGAAATCCAATCCGGATATTATCGATATAAACTTTGGCTGTCCTGTAAAAAAAGTAGTAAGTAAAGGTGCGGGCGCAGGTATTTTAAAAGATATTGATTTAATGGTCTCCCTTACCGGGGCTATGGTTAAGCATACCCATTTACCGGTTACCGTTAAAACCAGATTGGGTTGGGATGACGATTCCATAAAAATTGTTGAGGTGGCAGAACGGCTGCAGGATGTGGGCTGTAAGGCTATTTCTATTCACGGGAGAACCCGGGCACAGATGTATAAAGGAAGTGCAGACTGGAGGCCTATTGCTGAGGTAAAAAATAATCCGAGAATGCATATTCCCGTTTTTGGGAACGGGGATATTGATACGCCGGAAGCAGCCAGGGTAATGCGTGATGAATACGGACTGGACGGCGCCATGATTGGCCGTGCAAGTATTGGCTACCCCTGGTTCTTTAAGGAAGTAAAACACTACCTGAAAACAGGGTCACAGCTTGCACCTCCTACTATGGAAGAACGGGTAGAGGCTGCCAGAAGGCATTTGCAGATGGCAATTGACTGGAAAGGGGAGAAGCTTGGTGTTTTTGAAACCCGCAGGCATTACACCAATTATTTTAAAGGGATTCCGGACTTTAAAGAATACCGGATGAAAATGGTGACCAGTGATGAGGCACCGGATGTTTTTGCCGCCTTTGATGAGGTGCTGGAAAAATTTGGAAACTATCAGTTTGTATAATCAGGCAAGTAGTTTTTTGGTAACCCTGCTGCTGGCAATTTTAGAGGCAATTATACCTAATACCACAATAGTAGCCAGAACTACCAACACATTCATTAGTTTGTATTCCACAGGATAAGCCAAAGAGGGTGTTATTTTTAACCACCCAAAAGCCAACTGCGACCAAATAAGCAGGGAAGCCAGAAACAAGCCTATAATTCCACCAAAGCTGGTTACCAGTATTCCCTGGACAAAATAGATACGCCGCAATTCTCTGATCGTAGCTCCAAGATTGTAGAGCGTTTTGGAATTCTGCTGCTTGTCCAGAATCATCATGATAATGGCACCCACTACATTAAATAAGGCAATGATTAAAACCAGGGTAAAAATCAAATAGGTGGCCAGGTTTTCTGTATTTAGCATGCGATACAGCGCATTGTTGAGCTGCCGCCGGTTTCTCAGTACCACTTTATCGCCTAGTACGGCGGTGATCTGGTTTCGAACTTCAGTCATATCTGCCAGGGGATCCAGGCCAAAATTAATCCCGGAGATTTGGGTATTGTCTTTTTCGAGGATTACCTGGGCCAGGGCGAGTTGTGTAAAGATGTATTTTTTATCCAGGTTTTCTTCAATGGCATAAACACCGCTTACCACTACCGGCATATCGTTATAGGGTTTTGCACCCAGGTCCTGTTGAGTGAGCGATCCTTTTCCCGGTTTAGGCGCCAGTATTCTCAAGGGGTCCTGGTAATCGTTTATGGTTAGGCCAAGCAAACTGGCAATCCCCAGGCCCACAACGGTCTGCTGGTTCTTCAGGGCCCAATTCCCCCAGTAGATCGTGCTATCCACTTGTGTAGCTATCCTATAGGCTGTATCCACCCCTTTTATATAAGCCACACAACTTTTTTGTTTGTGCGTAAGATATACCTGCTCTTCCAATTCCTTTGAATAGGAAACCACTCCGGCTATCTCCAATAACTTTTGTTCTTCTTCAGGGCCAAGAGTAAAAAATTTCCCGTTTTGCGCGGTCGCTTTTAAGTCGGGATCAAAGATGTTGCTAAAGGAAATGCTAAAGGTTTTAAGTCCGGAAAAGCCCGATAATACAATAAAAAGAGCCGCAGACCCTATGACGATCACCAGAAAGGTGATAAAATTTATGATATTAACCGCATTCTGGCTGCTCTTGGAGCGAAGGTATCTTTTTGCTATATAGAAGGGAAAATTCAAGTTAAGTGATTATTTGAAATTTAATTCATTGCTTTTTTGTGATTCCTTTTGCGTACTAGGTTGTTAAAATTTTAAACCATAGCCCTGCTATCCTTAAAAATTTTGCCTAGTAATCCATCAAAAGTAATCTATAAAAACTCCAACAACAAAACTCCAAACAATCACTAGGTTTTTTTTCTTTTTGGCAAAAGATCCGGATTTACAATGGGGTTTTCATCCCCTTTCAGAGATTTATCAATGTTATCTATATAGTCCAGGGAATCATCCAGAAAGAAAGAGAGTTCCGGCATGCGTCTGAGCTGATGTCTGGTTAGTTGGGCCAATTGGTGCTTAATAAGTGGCTGGTTAGATTTTATTCCCGCCAAAAGTTCATCTGCTTTTTTTGTAGGGAAGATACTTACATAGACCTTGGCAATAGAGAGGTCTGTAGTCACGTAAACTTTGGAGACAGAAATAAGGGTGCCATGCAGGCCGCCGTCGGTTGCTGCGCGCTGTAAGATATCAGCCAGATCTTTTTGAATTACCCCGGCAATTTTTTTCTGTCGTTGTGTTTCCATAGGGCAAAAATACGTACTTTAGGGGTTACTAAAAAACAATCGCAAACAAGTTGGTAAACCATGAATAAAATAGAGCATATTGGCATTGCTGTTAAGGATCTTGAAGGGTCTAAGCAGCTGTTTGAAAAACTTTTTGGCAGTAAGCAATACAAAGTAGAGGAAGTGGCCTCAGAAGGGGTAAAGACCTCTTTTTTTCAGGTGGGCCCCAATAAGATAGAATTACTGGAAGCCACCAGGGAAGATAGCCCTATTGCAAAGTATATTGAAAGGAAGGGAGAAGGCATACACCATATTGCTTTTGAGGTAGACGATATTGCAAAGGAAATAGCGCGTTTAAAAGGCGAAGGTTTTATAGTGTTGAATGAAACGCCCAAAAAAGGGGCAGACAACAAGCTGGTGGCATTTCTCCATCCTAAAAGCAGCAATGGGGTTTTGGTAGAGCTTTGCCAGGAGATAAAGGTAGCTGCGAGGTAAATCCTCGTTTATTTTCATAGCATCTCCCGGCTGTTAAAGGAACATACAATGGCGGAAATTGGCAAAAAAGAAGAAAAAATACAATGGCTTATTAGTGAAATTTCTGCCATCATAGAACGTTTGGAGCAATTCGAGGCCAAAACTTCGGCTGAACTTTCCGAGGTCCATCCCAATTTTATGAAAAGTGCCCGTAATCTTATCCATTACCGAGCGCTTCGTAGAGAAGATATAAGGCCAATCCAGAAAAAACTTGCAAATCTGGGGCTTTCCCGGCTCGACAAACCAGAAAGCCATGTTATGGCAAGTTTGTTGGCCAGTAAGGCTATCCTGGAAGGCTTTCTGAACAATGAACCCATTAAAAAGCCCAAGGCCGAATTATCTTTTAAAAAAAGCAACAGGCTGGGTAAATCTAACGCCAAGGCGTTATTGGGATACCGTTCTAAGGGAAGACGGACCCGTATAATGGTTACCTTACCTACAGCAGTTGCCTATGATTACCAGTTGGCCCATGATATGATTGCCAGCGGAATGAATTGTGCACGTATAAATTGCGCACATGACAGTGAAAAAGAATGGAGTCTGATGATCGGACACATTAGAACAGCGTCCAAAAAATTGAAAAAAAAATGTAAGATTTCAATGGATTTGGGAGGCCCGAAAGTGCGGACCGGGGCTTTGACAGCCGGGCCAAAAGTTAAAAAATTCCGACCAACAAAGGACGTGCGGGGCAATGTCATTCAGGATTGTGAGCTCTGGATGGGCCCGCTACCACATCCCAACACGGAGCTGTCCCATCTGACTGTAGAATTAACAAGTTTGGAAAAGCTCAAAGCAGGGGACAAGTTGTTCTTCAGGGATACCCGAAACAAGAAAAGGGAATTTACAATTACAGGAACGACAAAAACTGGCTGTGTTGCCCAATGTGGTAAAACCACCTTTCTGGAAACGGGGATGCAATTATATACCAATGCTGAGTATTCTTCTGCACCAATCGTGATAGGGGAATTAGCCAGGGTGGAACAAAGCATAAGGCTGCACACGGGAAATTTTTTACGATTGCATAGGGATGCAGTGCCCGGGGAGGCTGCACTTAGGGATGAGGATGACGATTTGATAAATCAGGCACATATTTCCTGTACCTCAGGGGAAATATTTGAGCAGGTAAGGGAAGGGGAGTCTGTCTTTTTTGATGATGGCAAGATTGAAGGAGTTATTCGCCAGCTGGCCGGGGATGAAATGCTAATAGAAATGGTCTATACCGGGAAAAGAGGAAGTAAACTAAGAGCAGATAAAGGAATAAATTTTCCCGGCAGTAAATTGGACTTCAGCGGCTTAACGGCCGAAGACAAAAAGGATCTCGCATTTGTGGTTGAGAACGCGGATATCGTAAACGTATCTTTTGTAAACCAAAAGCAGGATGTAAGAGATCTCCTTGCTGAGTTGCAAAAATTAAATGCGCCATTGGGCTTCGGGATCATTCTTAAGATTGAGACACAAAGTGGTTTTAACAAGCTGCCCGAAATTCTTTTGGAGGCCATGAGAACCTACCCTGTAGGTGTGATGATTGCAAGGGGAGATCTGGCCATAGAGTGTGGCTGGGATAATATAGGCAGGGTTCAAAGGGAAATTCTTTCACTGTGCAGGGCGGCACATATTCCTGAAATCTGGGCAACACAAGTACTGGAAAATCTCGCAAAGCAGGGGATACCTTCCCGGCCCGAAATGACCGATGCCGCTATGGCGCAACGGGCAGATTGTGTGATGCTTAACAAAGGCCCCTATATTCTCCGGGCCATTAAATTGCTGAACATCATCTTAAAGGATATGGAGTTTTACCAGGAAAAAAACGTACGACTTTGGCCCGCCATGGAGAGAGCGGATATACATTGAGTTGTTTTACTGTGATTCTGAACTAATTCACCGAATTTTACACCGTATTCAAATCAGTACCTTCAGATGCAAAACAAAAAGCTCAAATAAATCAGAGAAAAGTGCATAATATTGCACTTTCTGATTTATTTATCTCAAAAAAGCATTTACTACAACTTAAAAGTGCAATATATAGCATTTATTAATGTTTTTATATGCAAAACCACTATATTTACATTAAAAAGCGCAGTATAATGCACCTTGAAAAACTAGGAAACCTTTTAAAAAGTCGAAGAGAAGTGCTAAATATAACCCAAAGAGATTTGGCTGAACTCTCTAATGTGGGGTTGAGGACACTGAAAGCTCTTGAGAACGGCGAGACAAATCCAACCTTAAACACATTGAATAAAATATTGGAAGTTTTGGGGATGGAATTGAAGATAGCAGTAAGAAAACCTAAATTGTGATAGATGAGAATTGCGGAAGTATATCGAAATGGAGAATTTGCCGGAAAGCTGATAGAACATTCGACTTCAAATTACGATTTTATTTATGATGACACTTGGTTTGCAGATGAAACCAAGCCAGCCATAAGTCTAACGATCCCAAAAACACAAAAGAAGCATCATTCTACGTATTTATTCCCATTCTTTTTTAATATGCTGTCCGAAGGGGTTAATAAAAAACTCCAATGTCGTCAACTAAAAATAGATGAAAGGGACAATTTCGGATTGCTGATAGCCACGGCAACCCTTGATACCATAGGAGCCATAACTGTAAAATCAATATTGAAAGACAAAGAATGAGCCTTCCTCAAATAAAATATTGTCCGGGGACGCTGGCCAATGGTTTTGAAACCTATAGCCGGAATTGTTTGAATCGTGTTTTTGATGGAAAAAAGGTAAGTCATGTGCTGCACTATAGCCCACCTGAAG
>Ga0265303_10001036_pt1 | contig 16703 bp, 14 predicted proteins | sample Helome_2_FD_192494 | JGI IMG/M metagenome (GOLD analysis project Ga0265303, IMG submission 192494) | Marine sediment microbial communities from subtidal zone of North Sea - Hel_20160317 (Illumina Assembly) | ecosystem: Environmental > Aquatic > Marine > Subtidal zone > Sediment ... | reverse complement strand
CGGCGTCCTCGAAGAACTTACCATTAACGAAATTAAAGCCAGGCATTCAGAAATTCTGGAAAAATTAAAAGCCGATGACCCGGATTATATAATTCCTGAAGGAGAAAGCCACCGGCAGCATTATCTGCGCAACGTTGCCGCTATTGAAGAGCTACAGTCCGACAATCCCACCGGCAAAATTGCCCTGGTCGTTCATGGAGGGGTTCTTGACAGCCTTTTCCGTTACGTTGCGCGCCTGCCGCTGAATCAGCCCCGTTGTTTTATCGCAACCAATGCCAGCCTGACGATTATCACCCACGGCATATTTTACGATACTACGCGCTGGGTAATTGAAACATGGGGCGATACGGCACATCTGGATGGCATCGGCCAGCATTTAGGATTAGGATAAAAGGAGGCAGGTTTGGGCTTTATATTACTGGAGGGCGGCGCTGAATTTGGCGGCCGGATGGCCGATGCCGATCGTCAGGCCGTTAAGCTGGCTGGCGGATTCGACATGCCGATCAGGATCATACCTGCGGCTGCCGCACCGGACCACAATCACCAACGGGCCGGACAAAACGGCATCGACTGGTTTCAGCACCTGGGGGCCACCGATGTATCCTCCCTGGCCTTAATTGATAACCGATCAGCTGATGACCCCCTAATCGCTGCAGAGCTGGCCCGCGCCGGGCTCATATATCTCCTGGGCGGGTTCCCCCATTACTTGGACCAGACCTTACAGGGCAGCCGGAGCTGGCAGGCCATTTTAGAAGCCCATTCGAAAGGAGCGGTAATTGCCGGCAGCAGTGCGGGCGCGATGGTGCTTTGCGAATACTACTATGACCCGGCCACCTCGCGGGTGCATCAGGGCCTGAAACTGGTCAAAGGCGTGTGTATTTTACCCCACCACAATACCTTCGGAAAAGACTGGGCGCCATCCTTGAGGAAAATACTCGGGAGCATAACATTGGTTGGAATTGATGAGCAAACCGGTGCCATCAACGATAGCGCCCCGAATCGCTGGCGGCCATATGGGAAAGGCAAGGTCACGCTATATCGAAATGACAGCATCCGCCAATTTAGCTCCCAACAAGAATTTGCCCTAAATACCAATGTCTAACGGATTGGATAGTCCGTAGTTTGCCATTTTTGATTTTTGCATTATGTTTTATGAAAGTAATTCAAACCAAAAATGGGTCCAAACTTGTATTGAGGTCAGGGGTCGTATGCCGTCGGAAAAGGGCAAAATTGTTCTAATGGGATCCGGTGAATTGACCGCCACTATGGTGGAAGTTCACAAATCACTCCTGGCTCAATTGCCAGGATCCCCGCAGGCGGCCTTCATCGATACACCGGCCGGTTTTCAGCTGAATGTGGATCAGATATCTCAAAAGGCGGCAGAATATTTTCGCAATCACATTCAGCACCCGTTGGTCATCGCCTCCTTTAAATCCCATAAGCAAACGACGGATTTTGATGCCGAGAAGGCCTTTCACACCTTACGGGAGTCTGACTATATTCTCATTGGGCCCGGCAGCCCCACCTATGCCGTGCGACAGTGGAAAGAATCTCCGGTACCTGAGATCCTGACGCAGTGCGTTACAAACGGCGGAACCCTGGTGGCCGCCAGCGCGGCCGCATTAACGGTGGGTAGTTTCACCCTGCCGGTGTATGAGATCTACAAAGTCGGCCAGGACCTGTATTGGGACGCCGGTATGGATTTGCTGGGGCGGTTTGGTTTTAATCTGGTTGTCATTCCCCACTGGAACAATGCCGAGGGCGGCACCCATGACACCCGCTTTTGTTTCATGGGCGAGCCCCGCTTTCGAGAACTTGAAACGTTACTGCCGGAGAGCGTTTCCATCCTGGGAATCGACGAACACACAGCCTGTATTATTGATTTTGAAAAAAATCTGGTTACGATCAAAGGTCTGGGACGGGTGACGCTGCGCAGTCCGCAAGGAGAAATCGCTTTTAATACCGGCGACCGTTTTCCCTGTAATGTTTTACTCGAGGGCAAAGCGGATTCAGATTGGAAATCCGAATCGTCGCGGCCCCACTCATCGCCGGCCCTCTCAGACAGCCAGAATGATTCCTTCTGGGAAAAAATACACGCTTTGGAAGCCGAATTTCACGAGGGTCTGAAACAGCAAGAATCAAGAAAAGCCACCAATGCCCTCTTGGAGCTTGATCGAACGGTTTGGCAAGCTCAGACAGATTTAGAGAATGAAGAATTTATCTCCCAGGCCCGGGATACACTTCGCGACCTTATTGTCCTTTATGGAACCGAACTCGACGCCTCACCCCGGAATGAAGCCCAATGTCTTTCACCGCTGGTGGAAGGCTTGCTCGCACTGCGCCAGAATTTCAGGATGGAAAAGCAGTGGGCTGCAGCCGATGCGATCCGGGATGTTTTACAGCAGGTGAATATACTGGTGGAAGACGAAAAAGATGGCTCAACCTGGCGATTGGACGGATAAATCATCAATAACCCCTTTTTCTGAGCGGGATGACTTGAACTTGCAACCGGGAGCCGGGTCCCGCCAAGGAGGGATTGGTTTGGTACCAATCAGCTGCAATATCACCGAAAGGCTTCTTCTACCCGGCAAAGGTAACACCTCATGATTCAAAAACCGCCAATATCCATATTATTTCACACTCCAACAAACGACGGGGGGTTAGTATCCCTTTTTTCGTATTTAAGATCCATGTCCCACATCCATCTGAAGTCGGCAGCGCAATTGCCGGATGATTTAACGCCCTATGATGTTGTTGTGACCTTCAACCAGCAGTATCCGGAATCCTCTGTTGCTGACTTGACCGAATTTGTCCGCCATGGCGGCGGATGGCTGATGCTGGTTCACCTGTCCGAGAACAAATTGCCGGATATTTTCGGTGTGCAGCAGGAGCCGGCGGGGCCGGCTGCTGAATTGCGGGTGCTCTTTGAGGACGCCGGGCATCCGATGGCGGCGCGCTTACCTGACGCGATTTACCTTGATGGCCGCTATCAGGGATTAACCAAAACTGCCGATGATACCGCGACGATCCTTTACGCCGACTGGCACTACACGCACCGATCCGTTCTGACTTACCGCAGCGTCGGCAAAGGTCGGGTGGCCTGCACCAGCCTGCAAGCTTTTTCCGATCCGAAATTGCAGCCGATACTCTACCGTGTTTTGCACCAACTTGCAGGACATCGGATAGGGGCTTCATCGATTGGGATTGGCATATTGGGCTATGCACCGTCCGTTGGCCAGATACATGGATTGGGCGCTGAAAAGACACCGGGATTGAGCCTGCACGCTATTTGTGATCTAAATCCGGATCGACTCGACCAGGCGCGCAAAGACTTTCCGGGAGCCAGAATATATGATTCGGCTGACGCTTTAGCCGAAGCCCCGGATGTCGACCTTGTTATCGTGGCGACACCTCCGAATACCCACGCCCGGTTGTGTTTGCAAATGATGTCCGCCGGAAAACATGTGGTGAGCGAAAAACCACTGGCCCTGAGCCGCAACGAAACCGACACCCTGATGGAAATGGCCGCCAGACAAAGTGTTCACCTGAGCTGCCATCAAAATCGTCGCTGGGACCCCGATTATTTGGCCATAAGGCAAGCCTTGACCGAAGACGTAATCGGTGACTGTTTTTATCTGGAAACCTTTGTGGGCGGTTTTCATCACCCTTGCGGATACTGGCATTCGGACGCTGCAGTTTCCGGTGGAACATCCTATGACTGGGGTGCCCATTATCTGGACTGGATCGTCAGTTTGATGCCGGAACCGATTGAGGCGGTGATGGGTACCCGGCACAAGCGCGTATGGCACGATGTAACCAACGCGGATCAGGAACGCATCCAGATTCGTTTTGCCGGTGGTAAAGAAGCCGAATTCATTCATTCCGATATCGCCGCGGCCCGCAAACCCAAATGGTTCTTGCTGGGCACGGCAGGTGCGATCGTCGGCCATTGGCAGGACGTAACATCGTACCAGATTGATCCGCTGCTTTATTTTCAGCAGCATGACATCCCGGCCACGGAAATGAACCCGGATTTAACCGTTTTTCGCCGTCATCACACCGGACAGGTCATACCCATCAAACCGGCCGTACCCGAACGCAGGCATTATCAGTTTCATGCCAATCTGGCCGACCATCTCTTGCTGGGCGAACCGCTTGTCGCCCCGCTGGTTGACTCGGTCAAGGTTGTGGCCATACTGGAGGCGGCCGCCCGTTCGATGGCCCACAACGGCTCAACAGAGGTGGTAAATGACGGATCGAATTAACTGGGCAGTTTTAGGGAATGCCACGATTGCCCGCAAATGTGTCATTCCAGCCATTCAAAAGTCCCGCAACGGGCGAATTCAAGCCCTGGCGACGCGATCTCCGGATAATGCCCAAGCTGTCGCTTCCGAAAATAAGATACCGCGGGTATATGACCGTTACGAGGCAGTGCTGGCGGATTCTGAAATTGATGCCGTCTACATACCGCTGCCGAATGATATGCACCACCCCTGGACGATTAAAGCGCTTTCCGCCGGCAAGCATGTCCTGTGTGAAAAACCGCTGGCCTGCAATAGCCGGGAAGCCAGCGCGATGGCCGCCAGGGCGGAGGAAGCCGGCCGGTTGCTAATGGAGGCGTTCATGTATCGTTTTCATCCCCGCAGCCGGCGAATCAAGGAAATTGTCGACAGCGGCGATATCGGCAAACCAAGCCTGATACGATCTGCGTTTTGCTATCACATGGATGAAGATATTTTCCGGAGCGGTGGCAATGCGCGTTTAATAAAGACTATGGGGGGCGGCGCGCTGTTGGATGTCGGCTGTTACGGCGTTAGTGTCGCGCGCTGGCTGATGGGCACTGAACCGATCAGCGTCCAGGCCCAGGCCGCTTATCACTCCGACGGCGTCGATGTGCATGTGGTCGGCACTATGCGGTTTGCAGAGGAACAGCTGGCGGTTGTCGAAGCCAGCTTTATTTCGGCCCTGCAGCAAACCTATAGCGTCATCGGGACCAACGGCGCCCTCGAACTTCCACATGATGCGTTTATTCCCTGGGAAAAGGACGCGCTTTATATCCAGCGTAAAGTTGATGAAGAGGCCGGACGGGAGCATCTTGTTCCCGGTGCGGATGAGTACCAGATAATGGTCGAACACTTTGCAGATACAGTGTTAGGTCGGGCCCAACTGATGTATCCACCGCAAGACAGTATCGCCAATATGCTGGTGCTGGATGCCCTGTCAGAGGCCGCGGCCAGCGGAAAAACAGTGAATCTATGAAAAATGCTACGGCTAACGCCTTGACCACCGCAAACACGGTTAATTATGAGACCCTGGACAGTTTGTCTGCGCTCTGGCAGCCGGATGACACTGACTTGGCATGGAATTGTCTCTTCGTTTTGCCCATGTGGCTGACGGCCTGGTGGAATAACTTTAATCAACATGCTGATCTTTATCTGGTATCGATTCGTCAGGACGAACGTCTTATCGGCATTGCGCCCCTTTTACGCCAAAACCAATCAGCCAGCTTGATTGGCAATCAAAATGTGTGCGACAGTCTTGACTTTGTAGTTGCTTCGGCGCGGGCTGCCGAATTTTATCGCTCCCTCATTCATCAATTGAGGCAGGATGGCGTCACGCGACTGGAATTGGGGCTGATACGTCCGGATTCCTCGGCCTTTACCAGGCTTTTGCCGGAGGCCGAGAAATTGGGCTGCCGGGTTCGCTGTGAACCCGCGGAGAGGTCTTATGAAATAGCTTTGCCGCAAACCTGGAATTCGTATCTGGATAGCCTGAGCGGCAAGGAGCGGCATGAAATCAGACGCAAGTTCCGCCGTTTAGAAAGGGCCGGAATGGTCAATTTTCGGCTGGTTGAAGATGCAACCATCGGCAATAGGGAGATCGAAGCATTTCTGCAATTATTTAGAATGAATCGACCGGACAAGGCCGCATTCATGTCAAATAAAATGGAATCATTCTTCAGGGATTTGGCCTTGCGATTTGCAGCCTGCGGCCTGCTAAAACTTTATTTCCTTGAGCTTGACGAAAAACCGATTGCAACGGTAATGTGTTTCGACTACCAATCCACCCGCTATCTTTACAACAACGGATATGATTCACGCTTTGGCGCGTTGAGCGCCGGACTGCTGAGCAAGATTCTCAGCATCAAGGAATGCTTTCAAGCCGGGATTAGGACTTATGATTTTTTAAAGGGTTCTGAGGCCTACAAACAGCGTTTGGGAGGTCGACCGGTTTCGCTGTATCAATGCATGCTGGAGCTAACCTGAAGTCAAAACCTGCATAAAAGCGATTCGGCTGATGACGGAAAAGGAGTAGCAGTGAAAGCAGGAAATCTGAATATTGCAATGCTCAGCATCCACTCCAATCCTATCGGAGAGTTGGGCACAATGAACACCGGCGGCATGAGCGTCTATATCAGCGAAATTGCCCGTGAACTTGGCAAACGCGGCCACGCGGTTGATATCTACACCCGTCAACGGGATGGGGACCATCGGTCCGCCACTGAGCTTAGCGAGAACGTACGCCTGATTCATTTGGGCATTGCAGGCAACGGCAACCTTTCCAAGCTGATTTTGTATCCTTATCTATCCGAATTTTTCCAATCTCTGGAAAAATTTCGAACGGGTGAAAACCTGGACTATGATATCATTCACAGTCATTACTGGTTGTCCGGTCGCCTGGGGACCTGGGCTCAGAATGCTTGGAATCGGCCCCATGTGGTAACTTTTCATACCCTCGGTGAATTGAAAAATAGAGTGGGTGCAGTTTCACGGGAGCCTGAATTCCGGATTGCCAATGAAAAAGAGCTGGTCAACACCTGCCACCGCGTAGTGGTGCCGACGGAACGCGAACGGGATAACCTCATCCGTTATTACGGCGCATCTGAGGAAAAGATCGGAATTGTGCCGTGCGGGGTCAATCTCGAGCTTTTCCGACCTGAACAAAAGCAGCTCGCGCGCAAACGCTTGGGGTTTGAACAGGATGATACCATCCTTCTTTATGTTGGTCGGTTCGAGCCGTTAAAGGGGCTGGATATCCTTCTGGAGGCGATGGCCTATCTTAAAAACTCAAATCAGCTCCGCCTGGTCATTGTCGGCGGGGATGGTGAAAACAATCCCGGATATCAAAATCTGAGACAAAAGACCTATGAACTTGATATTTCTGACAAGTGTTTGTTTGCGGGGCCCATCGAACAAAAAAACTTGCCGCCCTATTACAATGCAGCCAATGCTCTGGTCATTCCCTCGCGCTATGAAAGTTTCGGATTGGTCGGGTTGGAAGCCCTGGCCTGCGGTCGACCGGTGATCTCAACGCCGGTTGGAGCAATGGAGGAGCTGTTGCGTGAGGCTCGGGCTGTTCGAGTGGTCACCAGTAACTCGCCGCAAAAACTGGCCGGCGAGATTCAGTCCCTGATCGCCGATCGGTCTCTGCATCCGGCGGTTGAAATCCGGGAATCTGTCCTTGGATATAACTGGTCCATGGTTGCTGATGCAATCATCAAAGAATACCAGGTGGCCATAGACCAACAGGCCATGCAAAATGATTCACTGCTCTCTGCAGAGGCGTCAGGATAGTGTGGTGTCCCGCAAAGACGTGACAAAATAGCGGGAATTATACCGGGACGTAATACTCGTGCCATGTCTCACAAATAGGTTTCTGGATTAGGAGGTATGCATTGACTCAATCTGCTGATGTACTGGTACTGTCCGCCCATCCCGATGATGCTGAATTCGGTGCTGCCGGAACGGTGGGACGCTGGACCACTGAGGGCAAAGTCGTCGTTTATGTAATCTGCACCAACGGTGATAAGGGAACCAGCGACCGGAACCTGGCACCGGAGCAACTGTCAAAGATCCGCAAAGTAGAACAGAGAGCGGCCGCTGATGTGCTTGGCGTGGGCGAGGTCGTTTTCCTCGATTACCCCGATCAAGGGTTGGAAGACACGCCGGAGTTGAGAAAGCAAGTGGTCAGGTTGATTCGAACCTACCAGCCCAGGATACTGGTGACATCGGATCCCTACCGCCGTTATCTCTGGCACCGGGATCATCGCATCATCGGCCAGGTGGCCATGGACGCCGTCTTTCCCTACGCCCGGGATCATCTGGCCTATCCCGATTTGCTCGCGCAGGGCCTGGAACCCCATAAAGTTGAAAAAATCTTATTCTGGGCGGCCGACGACATCAATTACCGCTCTGATATAACCGATACCTTTGATCGGAAAATTTCCGCGCTGCGCTGCCACGAAAGCCAGATTCGAGAGTTCAAGACCTCCGATCCGGTCAACTGGCTGAGAGATCGATGCCGGGAGATGGCGCAAGGGGAAGCATTTGAGCTGGCGGAAGGATTTCACCGGGTTGAGTTGCCCCGGTAAGGTTTTATGGAATCATGGCGTAATGGTGTATCAGGGAGTTGGCGTTATTATTATCATACCAAGCTCCCGTGATGCAATGCTCAGGTCATCAAGCGGATCTCCACTGGAAATATGACTTACAAATCCATAATAATTTGAGATTAGCGATTTGGCACGAAGTCCAACAAAAATATAAGCTTAAAAGAGGGTATATTCGCCATGGCAAATCTGCAAAAAATAAGCCACGATTCTGATTTTCCCATTCAAATTAAACGCCTGATCCAAGCTAAAAATCGTTTACAAAATTCACATCCGATGGCATTTAAAAACAACGGACTATTTTTGTTCTATGCTTGAAATATGCTGGCCATATATTCTAAATGTTGGTCGAAATTTTGAAGAATTGTTTGGGCATGAGAAAGAGACGCAAACAAAAATCAGAGAATAATGGCGTTACGGTAATGGGTGTTACCTGGTACAGGCGTGACCAGTGGGATCGGCTTTTGGAAATTTCATCAGACCGTGCCGAGCTTGAAGATACCTACGATGAATGGAAGGCAGTAGCAGAAGAAAATCTGGGGAATTTAGCCCAACACGGATATAAGCTTAGCAAAGTTGAAATCGATGTTGAGGAGCTTTTGATCTGGTGCAATTCACAGAACCGTGCTGTGGACGGAGATGCTCGGACTGAGTTTACTGTGATGAAACTCCGTGAATCCAATCAGGAGCGGCTCTAAAAACTACAGAGGGGTAAAGATGAAGGTGATTTCAACTGGGTCGAGAAGCCGGTTGTCCTCAGGTTGTCTGAAAATATCCTTGATGCCTGCTCTGAATTTCCTAAACCGAAAAGAAAGCCTCGCTCGGTCGCAGTTCTGTACATAGAGTTCGTTATGAAAGGCTATTTGCTATTCTCAGAGAGGGCCTTTACACCGCATTATTGATCCATGCCAAATTTATAGTCGAGAAATCTTGCGAAGACCCGCATTTGGCCAAGGTAAAGGTGGTTCGAAAAAAAGGAAAAAATCGCAAAATCTTAAAGCCCTTTTGATATCACTTTGAAACATGTACTTTTGTCCAAGTTTGATCTATGGCAAAATCCGGTTCTAAAGTCCCACGAAATTTCATTCCGATTCTTTGGATGTCACAAAGTTGCCCGAATCGTGGTTATTCTCAATATATCACCAGTTCGGCAATAAAAAGACTCACCACAATAACTTGTGTGTAAATGCAACATGAAATTTATTGCTGAATATCATCGGTATTGTTAAAAATACAGATATTCAAGTGCCATGCAAGTAATTATCAGTTGTTACGATAAACAAAAAAATAATGGAGGTTATGTCAAATGGATAAGATCAACTTGGGATCAACTATCCCCGCGTACCCCATGCCTGTTTCCCTTGTGGGAGCCTATGTGGACGGCAATCCGAATTTTATGGCCGTAGCATGGTTTACCATGGCCAGCTATAAACCACCAAGGATTGCCATTACCCTCGGGAAAGGCCATTACACCAATCCTGGAATTAAAGAGAATAAAACCTTCAGTGTTTGCCTGCCTTCGGAGGATATGGTGGAGATAACTGATTATTGCGGAATTGTATCGGGTAAAAAAACTGATAAATCGAAAATCTTTGATCTTTTTTATGGGGAGCTGAAAACAGCCCCGCTGATCAGAGACTGTCCTTTATGCATGGAATGTAAGCTGGTGGAAATTGTGGAGAGTGGTTTGAATGAAATCTTCATTGGCGAAATCATTGGAACCTACACAGAAGAGAGATTTCTGATTGATGGCAAATTGGATTTGAGAAAAATGAAGCCCCTGATACTCTCACAACCGGACACCTCTTATTGGCGCCTTGGGGAACAGGTGGCCAGGGCTTGGAATATCGGTAAAAGATACAAAGCCAAACGCAAGTAGCGCCGTTGGCAGACAGTTCGGTATAATCTCTTGTTAGGCCACTCAAGGTACGACGAATAACACTAATTGGCGAATAAAAAAAATTAAGGGGGGAGATAACAATGACGACATGGACTTTTGAACCCGGGCACACTGCAGCCGAGTTTTGTGCACGTCACATGATGGTGACGAATGTCCGTGGACACTTCAAGAATGTTCGTGGAACACTCAAGTTTAATCAAGACAACCCGCATGACTCCTCGGTCGAGGTAACCATCGATGCTAAAGAAATATGGACTGGAGAGCCTGAGCGTGACGATCACTTGCGAAGCGCTGACTTTCTTGATGTTGAGAACCACCCCGAGATAACTTTCAAGGGGGATCAAGTGGAGATCGTGGGGCCGCATGATTACATGGTTACGGGTGATTTAACCATTCGGGGAGTTACGCGTCAGGCGATATTGCATGTGAACTACTTAGGGCCATGGGAAACACCTTGGTGGGAGGACGGCAAGGACAGAGGCCCTAAGACTCGGGCAGGTTTTGTGGCGAAAACAAAAATCAATCGCCATGATTTTGGTGTAAGTTGGAATTCCACCCTGGAAAAAGGCGGTATCGTTGTTGGCAACATGGTGGAAATCACAATCGATGCTGAAGCGATACTGGAAAGTTCCTGACCATTGCCACTTGATGATATCACAACCTTGCCCGAATCGTTGATCATCTCAATATATCGGTATTTGGGTAATTCTTGGTTTTCTTAGAACTTATCACAAATCATCAGTGTTGAAATCGATGACTCCTTGACCCATTCCACCAAATCATGTAACTAACTGTATAAATCGTTCAAATTACAGCCTTTCCATAATGTATCATCTTCAACCTTAACCAGAAGGTGATCTCAACATGCCCAGCGACAACCAAAAGATCACACGCAAGCTCAGAGCCATCCTTAGTGCCGATGTCAAAGGGTATTCCATATTGATGGCAGATGATGAGGTTCATACAATCGAGACCTTGAAGGCGTACCGGAATCTGATGTCGGATCTCATAGGTCAGCACTCTGGTCGTGTTGTCGATAATCCAGGGGATAATCTGCTCGCTGAGTTCTCCAGTGCTGTAGATGCTGTGGAATGTGCCGCCGAAATTCAAAAGAAATTGAAGAAAGAAAACGCAAGGTTCGTTGAGGACAAAAAACTCCAGTTCCGTATCGGAGTAAACATCGGTGATGTCGTGCAGGATGGGGATCGGATTTACGGCAGTGGAGTCAATGTTGCTGCACGTATCGAAGGTATTGCAGAACCAGGAGGCATTTGCATTTCCCGCAACGCTTACGACCATGTGAAAAACAAACTGGACTTGAACTTTGAGTACCTTGGTGAACATGAGGTCAAAAACATCAAAGAACCAGTCAGGGTATACATGGTTCAGATGGATACAGAATCACCGAAACCTCTGGTGGAAGAGCAGTATGAATTGTCGGAGAAGCCTTCCATAGCAGTCCTGCCCTTTGACAACATGAGTGGTGATCCCAATCAGGAGTACTTTAGTGATGGTCTGACAGAAGAAATAATAACTGGGCTTTCAAAAATACCCCATCTTATTGTGATAGCCCGCAACTCAACATTTACCTATAAAGGAAAAGCTGTTAAGATTCAGCAAGTTAGTCGAGAAATGGGAGCAAGATATGTCCTTGAAGGTAGCGTGCGAAGTACTGGGGAACGAGTACGGATAACAGCACAATTGATCGATGGATCCTCTGGTCAACATATTTGGGCTGATCGATATGACAGAGAGCTAAAGGACATTTTTGCTATTCAGGACGACATCACAATAAACATTATGATAGCGCTCCAGGTAAAGCTCACAGAAGGAGAGCAGGCTCATTATCGCGCAAAGTACACTAAGAACCTGGAAGCTTATTTCGTTCGTTTACAAGCGATGGAATATTTCTATAAATTTAGCAAAGAAGGTAACGCCTTAGCCAGGCAAAAGTTTCAAGAATCAATTACTATGGAACCAGAAAACCCACCAGCTTATGCAGGTCTTGCTGGAGTGTGTTTGATTGAAGCATGGCATGGTTGGAGTGACAATCCTGAGCAGTCTGCCGCATTAGCCATGCAATATGCGCAAGAATGCGTTGCTTTAGACGAATCCAATTCTTCCGCTCATGCGGTATTAGGAATTGTATATCTCGTGTTGGGACTGTGGGATGAAGCGATCAAAGAGAGTGAATTTGCAGTCTCACTAAGCCCTAACAACGCCGAGAGTATTTGGATGTTAGCAGTAACATATACAAGGGTTGGTAGGGTCAAAGAGGCGCTTTCATTACTTGAAAAAGCCATTCGTTTAAATCCGATGCCTCCAAATCAATACTTGCACGAAATAGGTACCTGTCTCCGCCTTATGGGGAAGTATACAGAAGCGATAGCGGTGCTTAAAAAGATCCTAAATCGGAGCCCAGATTATTTAGATTCTCGTCTGAACCTTATCGCTACTTATGTTATGTCTGGGGACAAAGAAGCTGCATGTATTGAAGCTGCCGAGGTTCTCAAACAGAGTCCAGATTTCTCTATAGCGCGTTTTCTGAAGCACTTCCCGTATAAAGATCAAAAAAATCTGGATGATCTCAGCGAGTCCTTCCGTATTGCTGGTTTGCCTGAATAGATATCATCACGGTTTCTTAATATATCACAGGCTCTTTAAGACCTCAAAATAGTGAGGTATCTGGTAATCGGTAGTTTTGAACCCTGAAAAACCTGCGATATTCGATTTTAAACACAGATGACAAAAATTGGAAAAGACGGTTGATTGCGAATTGAGTTTCAGATTAATTCCTTTTCACAAATCAAAAAATAGAGCTCTTTAAATTCAATCAAAACAAGAGGAGGGAAATATGGCAACCTTTACAATCACAAGGAAGCTGGATTTACCATCTGAAAAAGTATGGGCTACAGTGAGTGATTTTACCCGACCGCCAAGCCCAGCTATTAAGATTGAAGTTGAAGAAAAGGGTGATCCAGACGCAAATGGGATCGGTGCAATTAGAAACATAAAGATAAAAAAAGTGCCAAAAGTTCGAGAAAGGTTGGAGGCTGTAAATGAGCCAAATTCCATCACTTATCGGATGTTATCCGGGGCACCCGTTAAAGAATATCTTGGCACTGTTAATGTTGTGGCCACAGACGGTGCAACTGTAATTAACTGGGATGTTAAATTAATACCGAAGATTCCAGGAATTGGATGGCTTGTTGGAATGGTTATAAAAAAAGCAATTAATCGATATATTGACGCAATTGAGGAGGGACATAAATAGGTATTCCATAAAACCTGCAATATCTCCAACTGATGTAAGGTTGATGAAGCCCTGATTTTCATTTGATATTGCTTACATATCTGAAATGTTGTGAAATATTTGATCATCTCAATTAATCACCACCTGGGTGATATTTGGTTTTTGCCATAGGATATCAACACCTGCCAGAGCCATCGAAAATGGTTGACTAAATCCCTATGATTTGGGTATAGATGATAAATATCCTATCTCACCTGAATTAATGCTGATCTGTAATTCCTGAATCGAATCCTGCTGCTCATCCGACACTGCATATTTCTGATTAGTCCACATACTGAGTCCTGTTGTTTAGAGCCTTAATTACGGGGGTGCCATTATGGCAGAAGAAGGTTTTAAGCGTAAACTCACCGCAATACTCAGTGCCGATGTCGAAGGCTACAGTCGCCTTATGGGCGATGACGAAGAAGCGACTGTACGATCTTTATCCGCCTACCGTGAGGTACTTACAACTCTCATTCAACAGCATAATGGCAAAGTAGTGGATTCTCCAGGTGACAATTTGCTTGCAGAATTCGCAAGTGTGGTCGATGCCGTGCAGTGCGCTGTAGCAGTTCAAAAAGAGATTAAAGCCCGTAACGATCAACTGCCGGAAAATAGAAGGATGCGATTCCGGATTGGCATCAATCTTGGTGATGTAATTCAGGAAGAAGAGCGGATATATGGTGATGGTGTTAACATTGCTGCCAGGCTGGAAGGATTGTCTGAGCCGGGAGGCATCTGCATCTCCAAAACGGCTTTTGATCACATCGAAAGTAAACTACCTTATGGATACGATTTTATTGGCGATCAGACGGTAAAAAATATTGCTAAGCCAGTAGCGGCCTACCGGGTTCTGATGGATCCAAGAGTGACGGTTTCAGGGAAGCCCATAGGCGAAAAATCTTCATCAATAAGGCGAGCGCCAATTCTGGTTGGAACGGTGGCGGCACTTTTATTGGCAGTTGCTGTGGGAATCTGGCAGTTTTACCTGCGTCGCCCATCCGTGGAGCCTGCCGTGGTAAAAGAAATGACCTCTCCATTAGATGAAAATCCTTCCATCGCTGTGCTCCCCTTTAAAAATTTAAGCGATGATCCCAAGCAGGGATATTTTGCCGATGGCATGACCGACGAGCTAATAACTGATCTTTCTAAAATATCGGGCCTCAGGGTCATCTCCCGCAATTCATCATTTACTTATAAAGGAAAAACGGTGAAGGCGCAGCAAGTTGCTGATGAGCTAAATGTGAAATATGTGCTCGAAGGCAGCATTCAAAGGGCCGGTGACCGTGTGCGAATTAGAGCTCAGCTCATTGATGGAGCCACAGATCACCATCTTTGGGCGGAAAGCTACGATGCTGTCATGGAAAACATCTTTGATCTGCAGGATAAGATCACGAAGAAGATTGCAGCAATCCTGGAGGTTAAATTGACAGCTAAAGAGCAAAATCGTTTAGCCAAAAAAGAAACAACAAACATTCAAGCCTACGATGCTTTTGTTAAAGGGTGGGACCATTTACATCGAGAAACGCCTGATGATTTAATCCAAGCATTCTCTTCTTTTAAGGAGGCGATTGAGTTAGACCCTATGTACAGTCGGGCACACGCCGCCTTAGCATGGGCTTATCTTAGCGGTTCACTTCGGTTTAGGTGGCAGGAATTTTTCCACTGGCATAATCATTACAGGCTCATGGCACGGAAATACTTAGATTTGGCTATGCGCAATCCGACTTCCACTTCTCATCTGGTGGCAAGCAAAATGGCCCTGTTTCGGCGTCTATACCAAGATGCAGTTACTCATGCTCAGCTTGCTCTTGCTTTTGATACCAATGATCCCGACACAAATTTAAATATGGCTTGGGTTTTAATGGCCTCTGGCAAGCCGGAGGAGGGTCTTGAGTTTGTTGACAAAACAATACAACTCGATCCCAGAAACATAGCCGGTCCCTTATCTGCTGCAGGAATGGCCTATTTTATAATGGGTGACCTGCAAAAGGCTGCAACGATGACGGAAAGAGCGATAAATCACAATCCGACAATCGCTGGTCACTATGAGAGGCTTTCAGCAATCTATGCACTCCTCGGCCGAAACCAGGATGCCCAGGCTGCATATAATAATTGTCTGAAGGATTGGAATACATTGAGATTTCCAGCAAATGTAACAACTGTTATGAGCTCTTTTTTTATTGAAGACCGCAAAGTTGCTGATCGCTACGCTGATGGACTCGCTAAAGCTGGTTGGCATGGGCAACCCTCCCAATACTACAAAATTTATGAAGAAAACAGATTGACAGGAGAAGAGATCCGTAGCTTAGTCTCGGGTCAGGAGATTACCATAGACGAGTTTGGTAGAACATACTGGATTGATCACAGCAAAAAAGGTAGGATAAAGGATTTATCGCGGTTGAGGGAAGGAATTTGGTGGATAGAGAATGACATCCTCTGCCATAAACTGGATTACAATCCAGCTGAAAAAGATTTGCCCTGGCTACTTGGTTTAAACAATTGTGGAGAAATATATCGCAATCCCGATTCAGTGCCCGGCTCAGGGAAGCAATATTTACATGTCAAGGATTACATTATAGCTGCCCTTACAGCTGAATAATGATTTTTGAATATTATATGTATCTGTAGTAAAATTACTCACTCAATATTGCATGTATCTCCAACTTATTCACACATTTGAAATCCCATAAAACCTGTGATACACAAATGATACATTCAATATTGGCAAAATACTCAGACTCTCATATCGCAACTTGAGGTCAAACTGGAATATTGGTGTTAGTAACGAATATTAAACCGCCAGAACCAAAAGCCTGTCGAAAGGAGAGATTGCATTTGCCGGTCTTGGAGTTCTGATTAAAGGTAGCTTTTGAAACACTTGAGCTGACTTTTTGGTTTTCTGAGTATTGTATTGACTATCTCTGATTGCAGATGATATTTACAGCTTAAGCTCAGGAAGAAGCTACCTCCCTGAGCATAACGAAGGTAAGCTTAATCAAGGTCCTCTATGAAATGTCACCAGAAATAACCATAAAAGAAGATTATATTTTAATAGAACCCAAAAAGGGTACTGATTACTCGGAGATACAAAGAGGGGTTGCAAGGTTATTTTATGTGAA
>Ga0265303_10001035_pt1 | contig 16704 bp, 18 predicted proteins | sample Helome_2_FD_192494 | JGI IMG/M metagenome (GOLD analysis project Ga0265303, IMG submission 192494) | Marine sediment microbial communities from subtidal zone of North Sea - Hel_20160317 (Illumina Assembly) | ecosystem: Environmental > Aquatic > Marine > Subtidal zone > Sediment ... | reverse complement strand
AATACTTTTACCGGAACCGGGGTAGATCGGTGTGCCCCCCAGCGGCCCGCAGGCAATGCAAATGGCGTTTTGGGGATCATTCCAGCGGGTGTCCGCCTGCACGGCGTTCCACAGCAGCCACAGGTCATAGCCTTTTCCGCCGATAAATAGATCCCTGGTTTTTTGCTCCACCGGTTTTATGGCTATCTCGGCATCGGAAATATTTACGTGCAGCGTCTGATCGGTGTATCCATTTTCAATTTCAGGCCGTTTGTAAGCGAGTGTTTTGGCCACCTTTAAGTTCAATTCAGGCATTATCTTTCTCCTTTGAGCAGTGATGATATCCAATTGTCTATCTATTAATTTCGGTCGCTGGTTGCTGGTCACCGGTTGCTGGTCACCGGTCACATTATTCTTAAGCTTAACACCTTTATATATTACCCTTCACATTTGTAATCAAGCCTCCATTTTTTGCTTCAGAAGACCCGTCTTCGCCCGCGGGCTTCGGCGCGGCAGGCAGATGACAGATGCTTCCGAGATCGGATTGGTCTGGTTTTTACCACGCAACCTGCAACCCGCAACAGTTAGCGGCGACCCGAAACCAGTCACAATTTTTTTTAACTATGAGCTATCAGCTTTGAGCTATGAGCTCTTCTTTATTTGAGTGCTTCTTCTGCTTCAAACTTCCGGTATGGTGAAAATTCCTCCATGATAATTTTATCATCAGCAGTTGTCTGTCCGGCGACCATGCGGGCTGCGAGTTCGGCCACCCCGGGTGCCAGCATCAGTCCCTGGCCGCACATGCCGGTGGTGTGCAGCAAGCCTTTTACTTCACGGTTCCAGCCTACCAGGGGGGCGCCGTCCGGCGTCATCGGGTATAGACCCCGCCATGTCCGGCGTACCCGCAGGTTCTTTAACCGGGGAAGCAGGCGAACCATGCGGGCACAGACCTGTGGTAAAAACACCGAAGTTTCACGTTTGTCTTTCCCGATGATCGGCGGATCGGGAGTGATGCAGAATATAACCTGCCCATGCTTGTTCTGGTAGAAATAATAGCTTTTGGAACCCGGTGCCGGCCGGATATCAACCACCATGCCATGAAAAAAAGGCTGCACCGGTTCGGTGATGGCGCCCTCATGAGAATCGGGCACTATCGGCAGGTCCACCCTGGCAGTATTGCATAGTTCCGGAGAGAACGGACCGGCCGCATCAATCACCACCTCAGCGCTGTAGTGGTTTTTGTCGGTGGCGACACCGACGACCTTGCCTTTTTGGCAGATAATTTTGGTGATGGTTTCCTTGAAACGAAATTTTGCTCCTAACTCCAGCGCCCGGCGGTAAAAGGCGTTGATCGAAAGCAGGGGAGAAATGGAACCGTCATCGGGCGACAGGGTGCCGCCGAGCAAACCCTCGGCATTGATTCCCGGGATAAGCGCCTTTATTTCCAACGGACCAACCCAATCAATATTCAAGCCGTGTTGTTTTTGAGCCGGCAGCAATCCTTGTAGCAGTTTTTCATCTTCCGGCCGGTATACCGGATAAATATAGCCGCCTTTTAGCCATTCGATCTTATCCCCCTGCAACTGCTGCCAGGTGGAGAATAATTCAATCGAACGGCGGCAGGTGAGTATTTTGCCTGGAGTGGAGTGGGTGGCTCTGATCCCGCCGATAGCATGTTTATTTTCTCCCTGACCGGGAGAAGGGTGCATATCGATGACCAGCGGTTTAAGGCCAAACTCCGCTAAAGCCATGGCAGTGGGAACCCCAACAGATCCGGCTCCTGCGATTATTACGTCATAAGCCAAAGCCAGGTTTCTCCTCAAAGTATATGTTTTATTATTGAATTGGAGTTTAACACTCATGCTAAATTCCAAATAACAAATCACAAATACCAAACCTCTTCGGTCATTACACATTGGAATTTGAGATTTAATTGGAATTTAGTGCTTGTATTTTGAATTTTCAAAACTCTGTATCGTTTAATGGATATCACCATGAAGGTTTGGCTGTTAACTTATGACTAAACCTTACTTGCTTCCCGCAAACACCCCAATGGGAACTTCTACCAGAAGCGGTCGATCGACCCGGTCGGTGACCATTTTTAGGTCAATGCCTTCTTCCTGGAATATGCGCCAGATCATGGGGCGACAGGTCTTGGAACCGCAGGCACCCATGCCGGCGCGGGTCAAGGCTTTGATTTGATTTAAATCCCGGATGCCGCTTCGGACGGTGGCCCGAATTTCTCCGGCAGTCACTCTTTCGCAGCGGCACACAATGGCCTCATCCGGTGGGGGCTCTTTTTCGTAAATGGTTGAGGGCTCAATCTGTTTTTCCTGGACCCATATTCCCACGGCAGCCTTGGCAACCGCCTTATCAATTTTTAACCGCACCAGAAGGGTGCCGGGGTATTTGCGCCGTGAACTTACTTTATCAACCGGATAATATCCCAGAATGGCGCCGTCAAGATCGGTGACCGGAACTTTTTGACCAACTTCCACTTTCTCGCGCCAGACTTCATAGGGCAGGGTCACAAAGGGGTGGGTGGGATTTTCTCTGAAGTCCACCATCGTCACCGAAAGTCCCGGGCAAACGGCGACACAGCTTGCACAGCCGGTGCAGGCATCCATGTCATTTATATAGGGCAGCCCGGTGATTTTATCGTCCTGTGTTTTGACGGCTCCCACCGGACATACTGAGGTGCAGGGGTTGCAGGGAACTTCCTGGTAGCAGTGGAATATGGGGAATACCCCGTCTTCTTTTTGGGGCGGCTTGCGACGGGTTGCCGGTCCCGGTTTGGATTTTAAAATGGTGGCCTTGGCATCCCATTCCCGGGGCATTTGCTCGACATCGATGTTCAGGGATTGGGCGATCTTATGACCTTCTATCTTGCCGGTGAACATGGCGGCCGATGCTTCGGCAATTTCCTGGGCATCGCCGGCGCAAAATACGTCCATTCCCCACTGCCTGGCTTTGAAATAAAATTCGTTGACCTCGGCCAGACCGACGGCAATCAAGACGGTATCCACTTCAAATGTTTTATGGGTATCGGACATGACATGCCAATTTTCATCGAGGCGGGCGATGGTGACGGATTCAACCTTATCCGTGCCGTTGGCGCTCACCACCGTGTGGCTGGTATAGATGGGGACCCCCAGTCGCTTGAGTTTGTCAGCGTGCACCTTGTATCCGCCAACCTGCGGCAGGGCTTCAATCAGGGCCACCACCGCGATGTCGGCCTGAATCGCATGATAACCGGCGATAAGCCCGACGTTGCCGCCGCCCACAATTAAAACTTTTTCAGAGGATTTTACCAGGTCCCGGTTTACCAGTGTTTGAAAAGCGCCGGCACCGTAGACGCCTGGCAGGGTATTGCCTGGAAAGGAGAGCATTTTTTCCCTGGCACCCGTGGCCACCAGAAGCTTTTGTGGCCTTATTTTTTGGTATTGATTGTCTTTAATCACCCCAACAATATTATCTGAAAATACGGCCACTGCGGTGGCGTTCAACCAGACCTCCACGGAACTGAAGGATAGAAGCTCATCCTGCAATATCTTACCGATTTCAAAGCCGCGGGTGCCGGCATGGGAATCTTTTACCGAGCCAAAAAATTTATGGGTTTGAAGCACCAGTTTGCCGCCCAGCCGGTCCTTGTCATCCACGATAAGCGCATTGACCCCCAGTTTGCCCAGTTCGATTGCGGCTGAAAGCCCGGCCGGACCGCCGCCGATGATTAATACATCCACTTCTTTGATGGGTATTTCGCCGGTCGGAAAAATGCGGTTATCTTCCGGAATTTTCGGAAGGCCCTCAACGCGTTTCACCACCATTTTATTGCGCAAAGGGGTCATGCAGGATTTGACCGGCAAGCCATCGGCAATGACCATACACTGGGAACATTGGCCGTTGGCGCAGAAAATCCCCTGGGGGCTGTTATCTTTATGATGATGTCCGAAAATATGGATACCGTTTGCAAACAGGGTCGCAGAAATCATTTCTCCGTCAAAGCCGGTTAGCTGCTTCCCGTTCCAGGTAAAATTCACCGGTGTTCTCTGGGGTATTTCAAGAATTGGATGTTTAGTTATTCTGTAATTAGCCATGGCTACTTATTATGGATATTTTTAATTTTATAGAATATGAACTAACAAAATGTTGATGAATAATTTTATAAGTTTCGATTGCCGGATTCACCGTCGATTTCTCTCTTTTGCATGTATTGGTTAAATCTCTGTACATGCCGTTGGGCAAGGGTGCGAGCCAGTTCAATGTCGGCATTTTCGATTGCATCGACTAGTTCGCAAAGGTCGGTATAATTTTCCTCCAACTCGGGTTTCTCCATGGAGAGAAATCGATCGTAATACCGGTGGATGTTATCGTGAATTGAGGTGAGAACAGATATATAAACAGGATTGCCGGTGATCTGGGCCATGGTCATGTGTATCTGCTTATCGATATCAATGAAGGCATCTCTGTGGGAACTACCTTTTTGGGCACACGCTCGAGCATTTTCCAGCAGATCCTTTAACTTTCGGATGTCCTCTGCGACACGGCTTTCAGCAGCATGAGCAGCGACGATTCCTTCTACATCCTCACGGAATTGAGCCAGATGATTCAAGGATACTTTTTGTGAACGAATCAAGAGACCAAGACTTTCGCTGATTTGATCCGTATCCACCGATCTAACCACTGAACCGCCGCCCACGCCCAACTTGATTTCTATCAGGCCTTTTTGCTCCAGAACTCGCAGAGCCTCGCGCAGGGTGCCGCGGCTGATGCTGAACATTTCTTTCAACTCCCTTTCAGCCGGTAAGGTCTGCCCGGCGGCCAGCCGGCCGTCAAGGATTGCCTCCTGGATTTGTTCAACCACATCCTGAAAAACCTTTGTTTGTTTGGCGGCCTGAAACATGGACACCTCGCTTTAAAATATTATAATGGTTAGACCATTATAATATCCTTGTTTTATTCCTTCTGTCAAGACCCCATTTGCCATGAAATTTATATATAGTTCATTTAGTTGCAGGAATTCTAAGATTTTAATCATAATTTGCTTGACTAATGGGGTTGAAGTATTTAAAAAATCTGTTTTTACGGCCAGATTTAAGGTATGGTTTTGGAGTGATGCTAGAAACTCGTTCCGGCATAAAGCCCCCATATTAAAAAAAACCGATTTGTAGATTCAGCGGATTTCTGCTGAATCCTAAAAGGATTTTAGCGACTATGTTAAACAATAAAAAAATTACAATTATCGGGACGGGCAACATGGGAGAGGCGCTGGTCGGCGGATTGATCGTCTCCCAATCATCAAAGCCCAAAAATATAATCTGCTCGGATATCAGGCAGGATAAGCTTGACCAGGTTAAATCAAAATTCAAGGTTCGTACCACCACCAACAACTTGAAGGCGGTGGCCGAAGCGGACATCATCATCTTTGCCGTCAAACCACAGATCATGGCCGCGACCCTGGTCGAAACGGCTGCCAAACTCGATATGTCCAAGCTTGTTATCTCAATAGCCGCCGGTGTTCCCCTGGCGGCTATGGAAGCCTGTATTAATAAGGATCTGCGCCTAATACGGGTGATGCCCAACATTGCCGCCTTTGTGAAAGAGGCTGCATCGGCTATAGCTGCAGGTGCACATGCTACCAAAGAGGATGTTGGTCTGGCCATGGAGATTTTCAATTCCATCGGCAAATGTATTTTTTTGAAAGAAAACTATTTAATGGACGCCATTACGGGATTAAGCGGCAGCGGGCCGGCCTATATATTCTTGATAGTTGACGCACTTGCGGATGCCGGTGTCAAAATGGGCCTTTCACGACAGGATTCGCTTTTTTTAGCGGCTCAAACCATTTACGGTGCAGCCAAACTGCTAATCGAAACCCAGGAGCATCCCGGTCAGCTGAAAGATAAAGTCACCTCACCCGGCGGCACAGCCATTGCCGGGCTGGCGACCCTTGAAAGCGGTGGCTTGCGAACGACTCTGATCAATGCGGTCGAGGCGGCCACCCATCGATCCCAGGAGCTGGGTGATATCATGATCAAGAATTTTTCTGAAAACAACGGCAATCACAAAAAGCCTGCCTGATCAACCTGCTACGATATCCCATTAATAAGAGTGTAGCTGCATATAAAAAATAGAAAATATTACAGCGTAGTCCCCATGGCCCCTTTCAGCTGAATTAGCCCTTTGGGATGGCAAGGACCCATTCATAAGCTATCCATGCCTGATTCCTCGATATTTGCAATTCATTCAAATGGGTGCTAGAATTGAATCTAAATATGTTTCACCATTTGTCCAGCGGCGGGAGGACCCACTTTTGAGGGTTTTTAAAATCTTATTCACCACTATGCTCCTGCTTGGATTGTGCAGTGCACTTATACCGGGCAACGCCCATTCTAAAAGTATTCAATGGCAATCTTATGCTGACGGTATGGCGCGCAGTAAATCCGAAAATAAAAAGATGTTTGTGCATTTTTACGCCGATTGGTGCAGCACCTGCAAAATTATGGAAAAGAAAACTTTCAAGGACCCCGGGGTTATTGCCGCTCTGAATAAAAATTATATCCCGGTTAAAGTTAATGTTGATAAAAGCAGAAAGATATCGGAAATCTTCAAGATCAAATTGCTCCCCGATACGTGGTTTATTGCAGAAAATAGCGAGATAATCGGCCACCGTCCGGGGTATATTGCACCGGAACAATTAAAAGCCCTTTTGAAGATGTTTTTGGGGGATGATCTCTGATAATATGGATCAAGTTAAACAACGAGAGAATAACGATTTTTGTAGCCTAAATGTCATAGAATTGAAGGATATTTTCCGAAATAATGCAAATCCGGGACCTCCGGCGCCGGGTCCTTACAAACCAACCTGTGTTTTCCTTCTGCTGTTTAATTTTGAAGAACCTCACATCCTGGCGATCCAAAAAGCGGACAGCGAGGGTTATCCCTGGCGTAATCAGGTGGCTTTGCCCGGTGGGCATCTGGAAGACGAAGACGCCAGCCCACTCGAGGGGGCATATCGCGAGTTGGAGGAAGAGACGAAAATCAGCCACGATCAGGTTGAATTGATCGGCTCTCTCGGCCATTACCAGACTATCAACGGTCGGGATATCGAAGCGTTTCTCGGGGTATGGGATGCTACCGGCCCCGTCCGGCATGACCCCTCAGAAATTTCTAGAATCCTCAAAATTCCTCTGGGGGCCCTTGTCCACACTCACCACTTCAATAATTTTCACAATCGCATACCTTCCATTGATGAACTCAGATATCCGTTTGAAGATGTCGTTATTTGGGGTGCAACCGCCCGTATGTTGCATCATCTCATTGAGCAGCTGTATCCATTATTTGGAAGCATACCTTCGGATAAGGCGTATGATGTTGGTGATGATCAGGCATCCACTTAATATCACGAGCAGGGCGGGTATCCAGATGTAGACGTTATATGCGTCATATTCACGTGTTACGGAAATGCCGACCAGACCGACCAGGAAGACAACCAGCATAAACGCAATAGTCAGACTATAGGCGGTTTTGGACTGGTACCAGGAAATGATGGGTTTTCTAAATACCGGACTTTTCTCGGATGGCATGATTAAAAGAATTGCCTAACGTTTAAAGTGGCTAAAATTAAGGATCTTGATCGTTGTTATCAATTATAGTAAATCTTATGCTTATGTGTGAAAAAAATCAAGTTATGAAGATGGAAAATGGAAGGCGGGCGACAGATTTGTTTGCCAAGAAGGCTGGATATTTGGTGGTTTGTCCGATGATATTTATTTTTTTATGGGGATGTGCCGTTGCACCTCAAAAATTGAAAATAAAAGGAAAGCCGGATGCTTTTGACGAAGGTGCCATTATTTCCACCCAAAAAGCAGCTGCGGTTTCTTTTGGAGAGCTATTAGAAAATCTAGGAACCAGTCGGGTGATCTACGTGGGGGAAAAACACACCAGTCAGGAGGACCACAAAATTCAGCTGGAAGTTATTAAAGCCCTTTCTCAAAAATTTCCTGATCTGGCAGTCGGCATGGAGATGTTTGATCATTCCTATCAGGATGTGCTCGATCAGTGGTCTGCCGGCCAACTTGATCAAGAGGATTTTTTAAGAAAAGTCCACTGGTATGCCAATTGGCGCTATGATTTTTCTCTGTATAAGGATATTCTCGATTTTATCAAAGAGAATCGCCTTCGGTTAATAGGGCTCAATATTCCCAATCATATTCCGCCAAAAATCCGCGAAGGTGGTATCGAAAGTTTAAGGAATGATGAAAAAAAGTACCTTCCGCAGCAAATAGATTTATCCAACACAGGCCACCGGAACTACGTTCAAGAAGTTTTTGAAAACCATCGGCACCATTTCAGGGGTGAGGTTGAGTTTGAGAATTTTTATGCCGCCCAGTCTGTCTGGGAAGATGCCATGGCCGAAGCAATCGCAAAAAATTTGAATAATGATGTGATGATCGTGCTGGTCGGCAACGGGCATATTCAGTTCAAATACGGGATCCCGGTTCGAGCATTTAAGCGAACCGGCGCAGCCTTTACAACCCTATATCCGGCTGCTACCGGTACTGAGGTGGCGCCTGATATAGCAGACTACATCTGGGTCACGAAATAATGTGATTTCGGATCGGGGATTTTGGATTTCGGATTGTTTCGATTTGGGAATTGGGATCTGGGATGTCGGTTTTTTGTGCAGACGACATAGTACCGAATCGGTGAACCATTTGACATTCAGAGGATTGAAATTAGCGCATCCGGTACTAAATTTAATCGTACGGTGAACTTATGAATAACGATTCTAACGTCTGGTTTAACGGAGAATTGATTCCACGGCGCGATGCCACAGTGCCTATTTTATCCCATGGCTTTTCACGTGGATCGGCAATTTTTGATGTGTTCGGGGTCTATCCCGGACCCCAGGGGCCCATGGCGTTCAGAATGGATGACCATTTGAAACGACTGATGAAAAGTGCCGAACTCCTGGAGATGGAGCTGCCCTATTCCACAGGGGAAATCATAGAGGGGGTAAAGGCAACGGTTAAGGCCAACCGCATCGGGCGCGGAATCATAAAAATTCTGGCGTTTTGGGGCGATGAAGTCATCACCGAGCTTGTGTTGGATTCCAGGCTGGATGTCGCCATATTTGCCATCGCCGAAGGCGATAACCTGGTAATGGATAAGAAACAAACCCTGTCCGCCGGTCTGTCAAAGTGGCGCAAGCTGCATCCCGAAACAGTTCCCGTAGCTGCCAAGGCGTGCGCTAATTATCTGAATGGCTATCTGGCACGCAAAGATGCCGCCAGGCGCGGTTTTGATATCGGTATCTTGCTGGGGACCGATGGTTTTTTGGCGGAAGGCTCGACTGAATCTGTATTTATGGTAAAAGAAGGCGTGTTAATGACACCGCCTCTGGGCCGGGTTTTATCGAGCATAACACGCCTGTCAATCCTGCAGGCAATGCCGGAAATCGGCATTCCGATGGTGGAAAGACCCATTTCGGCCGATGAATTGATTGCGGCTGACGAAATTTTTACCGTCCATACCGGCACCAAAGTCGAACCGATCGGCCGTTTTGAAGACAGGCAATTGGATGCACCCGGACCGGTAACCGCACGGGTCATGCATTTAATGGATGATATAATGCAATTTAGAAACGAGCGCTTTAAGGGATGGTTTCAGCCGTTAACATGGATATGATTCGATAGATGATGGATAATGAAAGGGCACAATCATGAATCCAAAAACTTTTTTCAGCGAAATTTTAATGATGGCCCTAATGACCATGGGGCTGTTGTTTTTGGGCAGCTTTCCAGTAGCAGGGTCTGATATTGGAGAAAATCCGGTAAAGGTGCACCCTGTGGGAATTGTTACCCCTGATGGCGGTAAAAGTATCTGGCTGGTCGGCGATGACATGAATGAATTTCTTGCCGGATATTCGTCGCAAAATATTGAAGATCTTAAATTTTATCAATTCACCACCTGGAAGGACGCTGCAACTTTTATGGTCGCTGTCAACCAGCACCAAGAGCGGTCAATTCGAGATCTGGCCGCAAACATCCAACGACTAACCAAAAGAGTCACAATGCTGGAGCGAAAAAGGTTTTCGGCAACGACTTATCCGGCAAACCAGAGGATCGAGGCTTTAGAGCAAAAGGTCAGAGAAATGACCGATGGCGGCTATCGATAAAAGCTTATCACCGGGTTATCATAGACTTACACAGCCTGTGAAAGGCCCTTGTAATAGTCACTATTGAACAACATCTGCCACCGTGCAGGCCAGGGCCGTGCGGATAATTCCAGGCGCTATTTTCAACATCGTGCCGCGTTGACCGGCATTGACCAGAATCTTTTCAAATTTCAATATACGTTCGTCCATGACCACCGGCCATTTTTGACTGGTTCCAAAAGGGCTGATTCAGATTTAATTTCAGCGAGATAGCTGCCGTTGACCATGTGCCTGAAAATATTGGTACGGCTCGCACGGGCTATTCCCCTGGCGGACCGCTGATAACCGTCCCATCGCGAACGGTTCACCACAAAGGCATTGGATGAAAATCTCCCCTTCAGGTATTTAGAAGCTATCACCAAGATGCTCTAAAACGATAATAATCCACACCAAAGCAGCCAGGATCATGCTGATAAATGCCGCGGCAGAGCCCATGTCTTTGGCTCGTTTTGATAATTCATGCTTTTGCGGACCGATTCGATCCACCACCGCTTCAAGGGCTGAGTTCAGCAATTCAGTGAGAAGAATCAGCAGGATGGATGCTATCAGCAGGGCCTTTTCAACGGCAGAGCGCCCGAGCCAAAGGCCTGAGGGCACCATGATTATAGCCACAACCACCTCCCCCCGAAAGGCCAGTTCGTTTTTCCAAGCCGTTTTCAACCCGGCAAATGTGTAATTAAAGGCATTTTTAATGTGGCCGATTAGACTTTCATTTTTATTTCCCATAACCGCTGAATAGCATAGAACCGGTGATTATAAAACCAATAAGCCGGGTTTAAAAATTGTTGTCATTGGGCAGGATTCATGTTAGGTGAAATGTCAAAATTATTTAAAATTATTTTATATCGGTTTCATATCCTTATCCCATAATTTGAATCCAGCGCTGTCTTTATATAGTTTGGTCAAGGTTAAAAAGGAGGTAAAATAAATGAGTAGCGGCAGCAAAATAGTGGTATTAGCGACCGTCTTTATTGTGGCTTTCATTTTGCAGATCGTGTTGATCGTTGCAGATCGGCACGAAAGCCCCGGCACGGTAGCCGTTGCTTTTAGCAAGGCCTATTTCAACCTGGATGTCGACATGGCTGATCTGATCTGCTCAGAGATGACGGCTGAAGATGCCGATGTCGTGGATGATTATCTCAAACGCGTTGCTGCAGAGGCCCGAGCCGAGGGATTTGATCCAAGCTGGAAGAAAATGGTCCTCGCTCACATCGAATTAGAAACCGAGATGATGGATGAAAACATGGCCGAAGTCCAAATTTCCTGTGAACGGAGAAGGTCGATTAATCCGGTGTTTGCGGCGGTGGCAAAAATCTTTTTTCTCGGTGATACCTATAGAGTTGAAGAAATCCTTACTGTGGTAAAAGAAGATGACGGCTGGAAAGTTTGTGGTCAACCCTTTTCTTTGACCGAAAGTTGATGCCGTAACATGCACTTGATCTATGCTCGTTTGCGCGAGCAAGCACGTTTAATTGTTGCCGGCTTTCCTTCCCCGGATTTTTATCAGGACCACTCTCAAGCCTACGAATATTCAAGCCGGTTATTTCAAGCTGATCCTGAGATTAGAAAATTATGCCGTTTTGTCAGCGAAAACCTGGATGATGATTTCGGACACGGGTTGCAGCATGCGATCAAAGTAACGATTGATGCCGGTGCGCTGATGCATATTGAGGGGCAGGCCGCCGGCTACAGTGAATCCATGCTTGAACGCAGGACCCAAATCGTTCAATCTGCCGGGTTGCTGCATGACACCAAGCGTAAAAAGAAAGATCATTCTAAGCATGGAGCGGACTATGCCCGTGCCGTGCTTGAGAACTATTCGCTTTCCTATGATGAAATCGAGGACGTTTGCCGGGCCATCCAAAACCACGAAGCCTTTAAAAGCAACGTCACCATCGACACCACTGAAGGCGCTCTGATATCGGATTGTCTCTACGATGCCGATAAATTTCGGTGGGGTCCCGATAATTTCACCGACACCCTGTGGGATATGGTATCTTTCTTAAATCCACCTTTGCCAAAATTCATGGCCCGGTATCCCCGGGGTATGGAAAGCCTGGAAAAAATTAAAGCTACTTTCCGCACAGAAACCGGAAAGCGATACGGTCCGCAGTTCCTTGATCTTGGTTTGGCCATCGGGCAAAAATTACACGATGTGATTCTATCAGACTTCTCCGAATATCTTTAAATTCTTTTATTGTTCAATTTGGTTATATAGCCATATCTTTCTTGTTTGACACCTGCGCCGGTTTTCAATATACTTTCCCGACAATCAACTTTCGTAACAGTTAACACCCAATTGTTTACCACAATTGGGGTCCTAACCATCAGCGCAAGGAGGTAGAAATGGTTGCTACGACTTGGCCCACTGCCAATTGGCCGGAGGGTGTTTCGCACGATTTAACCGATTATGAAAGGCCCCTGTTCTCAATTCTTGATGACTCTGCCCGGGATTACCCCAACCAGGTTTACACCATTTTTAATGATGCCACCCGGACCTATGCCCAGGTAAAAGATACGGCCGACCGGATTGCCAATTTTTTGGTTTCCCGGGGCATTCAACCGGGGGACCGGGTAGCGATTTTTCTACCAAATATTCCCCATTATCCCGCACTTTTTTTCGGTATCCTCAAAGCCGGTGCTGTCTGTGTGACCTGCAATCCCCTGTACACGGCCAACGAACTTAATTACCAGTTGAAGGACGCCGGCGCCAAAGTGGCATTTTGTATGGACCATCCGCAATTTTATCCGACCACGGTAGAGGCCATCAAGGATACCGATGTTGAAACTGTGGTGATCTGCAGCGTCAAATCATACCTGCCAAAGGTTAAAGCATTTCTGGGCGGGCTGCTGGGCAAAATTCCCAAGGCTGATAATTATCAGCCGGGCCACCTTTTCTTTGACGAGGTGGTGGCAGGTGCCAAACCGGAGCCGCCGTCGGTTGAGATTAATCCGACCGAAGACCTGGCCTTGATCATATATACCGGCGGAACCACCGGAGTGCCCAAAGGCGCGGCGTTGACCCATTCAAATTTTGTTTATAACCTTGAGGCCTTAGCTGAATGGGGCATGTTCGTTCATGAGCCCGGCGGACAGCCGGAAAAGCTTCGCAAAGGCGGTTTCCACACCTATCTGGGGGTTTTGCCGTTCTACCATAGTTTTGGTTTGACGGTGGCCATGTTGTCTTCCTGCTCATTTGGCGCCAGTCTGATCTGTATTCCCGATCCGCGGGCGGGTAACCCCCCATTTACCGAAGTGCTCAAAGCTGTCCAGAAATACCGGCCGACTATTATGCCTGCGGTGCCGACGATTTTTGTGGCCTTCACCAATCATCCTCAAATTGATCAGTACGATTTGACATCTCTGATCGGATGTTTTTCCGGCGGTGCGCCGCTGCCTCCGGAAGTCTGCAAACAGTTTGAGGACAAAACCGGTGCGGTCATTTTTGAAGGTTACGGTTTGAGTGAGACAGCCCCGGTGGCCACCTCCAATCCGACCAGCCGGGAAAAACGAAAAATCGGGACCATCGGTTTTCCGATACCCGGTACGGACATCAAAATATTGGATATCGATTCCGGGACCCAGCCCTTGCCCCAGGGTGAAGACGGAGAAATTGCGATTAGCGGCCCCCAGGTCATGCAGGGGTATTGGAATAGACCCGATGAAAACGAAAAGGTGTTTCGCGAGGTGGACGGTCGACGGTATTTTCTGACCGGCGATATCGGCCATGTCGATGAAGAGGGGTATATTTTGATTACCGATCGCAAAAAGGACATGATCCTGGTTGGCGGCTTCAATGTCTACCCGCGGGATGTGGAAGATATTTTGTTTCAACATCCCAAAGTGGCCCTTGCGGCAGTCGTTGGGGTACCGGATGAAAAGAGCGGAGAAATCGTTAAAGCCTACATCGAGCTTAAACCCGGTGAATCAGCTGCCGAAGAGGAAATCCTTGAATTCTGCAAAGAAAACATGGCCGGCTACAAACGTCCCAAAATAGTTGAGTTCAGGGAAACCCTGCCGGTTTCAAATGTCGGTAAGATTTTACGCCGGGTACTAAGAGACGAAGAGATCGAGAAGGCCCAATGAAAAAGTGGATTACAGATCGTCCCTATCTTGTGACAAGCGCCATTTTTTTAATCGTTGTGGTTATCGGCTGGCAGGCACTTTACTGGCAGGCTGAAGATTTCACCTTTCTTCTGCTATTGTATTTTATTGTCACACTGGGTATCCGCTTAGACGACATCTCCCGCAAAATTGGAGGCGGAGCCGGCGAATTGTCTGCCGGCTCCGTTGACCGGGAATCCGTCATCAGTCAGTTAAATGATATCAAAGCGTCTCTTGTGACCATTCATGTGACGCTAACTAAATTACTGGAAGAAAAGAAAGGTTTGGATAAGTAGCGCGTCGAGTTATTCAAATTTAGAAAACCTGGTCATCTGGGCCAGGTCAGAGTTAACCGGTGATGCCGAAGAAAAATACCGTGGATTGTTTACGTGCAACAATTTAAACGATTCATCCACCCTCAATCCGTCCGAACATACGACTCCCCCTCATTAACCACCATTGAATTGGAAACCAGAAGATCGAGATGCTTTTGCATGATCATCTCTTCGGCCATGGCATAGAATTCTTTTGGTTCCCGGGGGCGCTGGTACACAATCCATGCATCAACGATGTCCGCCATGGTTCTGGGCTGATTTAAAAAGTCCAGCAAGCGCTGCTCCCGATAATCGATCACCGCCAGATATTGATCCCAGAGGTCTCCTGGATCTTCTTCGAATATACCGGTTTCATGGCAGGTCAGCCAGATAGTTGCGGGAATTTTTTTCAGCCGTTTAATAGATGAAATCGTTTCCTGAATGCTTGAATTCCGGTCGCCATACCAGGGTCCAAAAGCGGTTAAGTCATAATCTCCCAGAAATAGCACCCCGGGTTCCTGAAAGAAAAAGCATAGATGCCCCGGCGTGTGTCCCGGCGTAGGAACAATATCAATGCTCAGGCCTTTCAGCCGAATTTGTTGTCCCCCTTTTAAAAATCTGGCCGGTTTGCGAGGCTGGAAATGAAACTGGTGGATGATAATGTCGCGCCACACCTGGCGATGATTTTCTTTTTCGATTCCATATCCATCCAGAAATAATTCAAGAGCGGATAATTGCGGGGCATCCTGCTCAGAAATTAGTAACGGCACCTCCTCAAATAGATCCAGGTGCATAAAATGATCTTCATGCCAGTGGCTGAGCCAGACTTCCCTGACGCCGCTTTCATCACGAAGACGTTTTAGGCGATCACGATCTGAAGCCGGATCTATCAGGATTCCCGTACCATCTATATACAGGGAGTGGCAAAATGGATATTTGCCGCGATTTTCCCCCGGAATAAATCGAATGGGCCCGAAACATCGTTCTTTCACAATGGCTCCTTTGCGGTCTGATCAAATTGACCGGAGCCTATCACAGTCTTAGTCTTTGAGTAAACATAAGAAGCCATGATAATCGCTATCATATAGTCCTTGACATCCGGTGGTCAAATCGGTTATTTTCTCCATCAAATGATGGAAGCGTTTATTTGGAATTTACTGATCGATTAAAAGGGAGATACTAAATGCCGTCACGCCTTGAAAGGGCCCGGCAGGATCCCAACTCAATGAAGGCCAAAATTCTGGCCTCAGCCCGCAAGATATTTGGTGAATACGGGTATAATGATACCACCACCCGGATGATTGCCGGAGATGTGGGTATCGATATATCAACCCTTTACTATCACTGGGGGGAGAAGCAGGACCTGTACGAAGCGGTTCTGGTAGAGATCAGCGAAGAGATCCAGAAAAAATTAGGCGAAGTAGAAAAGAAGGTCAGTGGCCAATCACTGGCAACCCGTCTTGAATTAGCCATTGACATGATGTCGGATTACCTTTTTTCCCATCCCGAAGTCTCAAACCTGATCCTGTTTGGGTATTTTAACAAAACCCGCCACGGCGTCACCCTGGACATCAGTATGTCGCAATACATTTCCAACATTGCCTTTGCCATGGGACTTTCGGAAAACAGAGAAACGGTATCAACCGAGGCCAAGGCCCGGATTTTAGCTGTTTGGAATACGGTGCTGAATTTTATCTCCGGAGAAAATTTTTTCCGGCCATTGCTGGATACCAACCGTGAAGAATATATCCGGGTGGTCAAAGAGACACTCAAATTTATTCTCGTGCCGGCGTTTACTTCAAAAATGCCTAAAGTGCCCTAAATTGCCTAAAATGCCTAAAATTATTGCGTTGCTACGCTCCGTCCGTTTTATGAAAATTCTAATTTTGTAGATAGGGTATTCAGAAGCTTAACGAAAAATATTTTACCGAACATTTCTTATTTTATTTTTTTGAATCGATAGAATTCCTCAATTTTAGGCATTTATGGTTAAACTTTTACGCGACCCGATAAACAAATAAATTAATAACGGACTAAGGGGAGGATAGAACATGGCGCTAAATCTTGATGCGGTCGGCGAGAAAATCG
>Ga0265303_10001034_pt1 | contig 16712 bp, 14 predicted proteins | sample Helome_2_FD_192494 | JGI IMG/M metagenome (GOLD analysis project Ga0265303, IMG submission 192494) | Marine sediment microbial communities from subtidal zone of North Sea - Hel_20160317 (Illumina Assembly) | ecosystem: Environmental > Aquatic > Marine > Subtidal zone > Sediment ... | reverse complement strand
CGATCCACGTGCGAATGGTGGATCGATGGATAGCCACGCATTCTCAATGAGCACCTCACTGTCATCAAGCTCGCGAACGGCGACGTCATCGACCTCGAAGCAGTCGTCAGTAAGTACCCCTGATGGGCGTCTGGCCAGGGTGATGCGGTGGTTGAGTCGCTCCATGGGTGCACTTTACGTCGGAACGGTCCGCTCCCGTGCAGAGCCGTCCGTACGGTAGACAACCGCATTCCCCTGCTTGCCGATGGGCACGGCCACATCGCATCCACGCAAGCAGTAGGCCATTTGCTGGGCAATGCGACGTGGGCGCCCCAGCGCACTGGCCAGGTCTGCAGTGGTCCACTCCTGCGGAAGCTCAGCTGGCAACAGGCCGGCAAGGTCGGATGGATCGCTGAGGATCAGCGTGTCGCGGATATCCAACAAGCGCCGCTCCTGCACAACCCAACCCTTGCGTCGCCACGCCTTGCTCGGATCATGGCGACGGAGCTCCTCCTCGATCGTCATCACGAGGAGGAAGTCCAGATACGGATGCGATACGAGATCAGGGAAGCTCACCAACTCGGAGAAGAGATCGGTTGGAGCTCCGTGTCGCGGTGATCGCCTCCTGCCACTCTCAGTTCCGTCGTCATCGATCTTGACAATCCATTTGTCGATGGCGATCGGATGGACGACGCGGATTCGATGGCCGAGGTCGAGGAGCGTCACAAGCTTGCGCTTCATCGACGAGAAACTGCGGGTTTGCACCTCGATGAGCATGTCACCGCTGACCACATCGATGACGAAGCCATCAACCGGCTGCTCGAACGAATCACCTGGCTGTGCACACCACTCCTTCAGCGAGGCGTGCAGCGGCTTCTCGCGCAGCGTGCCGATGTGTGGATCAGACATGCCACGAGCGTAGGCGGTCGCTCCTCCCGATCCTCGGACCGCAATCGAGTCGCAGAGACGCGGTAGCAGACGCCTGCAGATTCGTCTCACCTTGACGGTGTGCACGAACTCGTGCATACTCGCCAGCCAGATGGCAAACACCACCGCAACCGACATCATCATTACCTAGGCGTACACGTCAAACGACGTGTGCGCTGCTGAACCCTCCAATCCGGAGGGTTCTTTCGTTGAAGGGGCCACCATGACCACATCCGTCGAGATCTACGACACCACGCTGCGCGACGGGACCCAGCAGGAGGGCATCTCGCTCACAGCTCGGGACAAGCTGCGCATCTGCAGGCTGCTCGACGATCTCGGCGTTGCCTATATCGAGGGAGGCTGGCCTGGTGCAAACCCGAAGGACGACGAGTTCTTCGAACTCGCCCAGACCGAGCTGGACCTCGAGCTGGCGAAGCTGGTGGCCTTCGGCTCGACCAGGAGATCTGGTGTGAGGCCCGAGGACGACGAGCAGGTTCAGCGCTTGCTCGCGGCCAACACGTCGACGGTGTGCCTGGTCGGCAAAACGTGGGACTACCACGTCGAGCATGCCCTCCGCACGACACCGGACGAGGCCATCGCCATGATCGGCGACACCGTTTCGTACTTCCGGTCCCAGGGCAAGGACGTGTTCTTCGACGCGGAGCACTTCTTCGATGGCTACCGAGCGAACCCCGAATTCGCTGTGGCAGCCATCCAGGTGGCGTACGACGCTGGCGCAGCCAGACTTGTGCTGTGCGACACGAACGGTGGATTCCTGGGCCACGAGGTCGAGCGGATCATCGGCGAGGTTACCGACGCCGTCTCGGACGGCACGTTCGGTTGCCACTTCCACAATGACTCCGGCCTCGCTGTGGGCAACTCGCTCACTGCGGTTCGGACAGGGGTGTATCAGGTCCAGGGGTGCGTGAACGGATACGGCGAGCGCACGGGCAACGCCGACCTGTGCTCCGTGATCCCCAACCTGTCGGTGAAGATGGGCATCGAAACAATCCCCGAGGACAGGCTCGGCAAGCTCACCGCGGTGTCCCACCACGTGGCGGAGGTCATCAACCTCACGCTCGATCCGCATCTGCCGTATGTTGGCTCGTCGGCGTTCACGCACAAGGCAGGCCTCCACACAAGCGCGCTTGCTCGCCGTGCAGATGCCTACGAGCACATGAGTCCACTTGAGGTTGGGAACAGGACGCGAGTTGTTGTGTCCGAGCTGGCAGGTCGATCAACAATCCTCGCCAAGGCGAAGGCAATCGGACTGGATATCACGCCGGACCAGGCGCAGGCCGTGGTCGATGAGATCAAGGTCAAGGAGCACGAGGGCTACCAGTACGAGGCTGCCGATGGTTCGTTCGAGCTGATCGCGCGCCGAGCTGCTGGTTGGGAACAGGACTTCTTCTCACTGGAGTCGTATCGCGTGTTCGTTGAGCATCGCGACGGGAACGTCGTGGCGGAGGCAACCGTCAAGGTCCACGTTGGGGACGAACGGATCGTGTCCACCAGAGAGGGCGATGGCCCGGTGTCCGCCATGGACCGGGCGCTTCGGGCGGCGCTACGAGACCGATACCCGGCGATCGACGGGTTCAGGCTCACGGACTATCGCGTCCGAGACCTCGACAGCTCAGACGGGACGAGCGCACGGGTCCGGGTGCTGACGTCACACAGCGACGTCGAATCAACGTGGGATTGTGTCGGTGTGCACCAGAACATCATCGACGCTTCGTGGACTGCCGTCGCCGAGGGCCTGATCATGGGCCTTGTGCGGGCAGAGGAACGGTCAGACGCGAACGGCTGGACCAGCTAGGTCCAGGCCAAACAGAGCCGAGCCGCAGGCAATCATCGCCATCGCGACGTCAGTGGTTGGCGAGGCGCTGCCTTCGGTAGGCCTTCTCAGCCTCGACAAGTACCGGCACCACCAGCGACAGGCCAAGAACGGCCAACCACTGCGACCCCGTCAAGCTCGCCGTATCCAGGAGCCGCTGCAGGAACGGCAACTCGATGCCCAATACCGTGATCACAGCAGCGAGCCCCATCCAGAGGAAGTATGGGACGGCAGGTCCCTCCCAGAAGGCCCCGGGATCCCGACGATCCACAACACCAATCCCCACCGTCGCGAGAGCTGAGATCCCAAAGGTCATCGTCATCGAGATTGAAGGTCCGTCGATCTGGGGCGTATCGGGGCCCCACACGAGCGGGATGATCGAGGCAATCCCCAAGAGGACGCCTGCGACACCCCACCGCACGCCGGTCTGGCGATTGACCACCTGAAGCCTCGGATCGCGCGGAGAGCGCAACATGAGACCTGGGTCGGCAGCATCCGTCATGATCGCGATGACAGGAAACACGGCAATGAAGAGGCTGACGTACAGGATCATTCCGGGAGTCAACGCGACCCCCTGGTTGACATTGAAGATGGTGGCAAGCAGCATCAGTGAGAGAAGCCCGAGCATGCCGGTCAGCTGGTAGGCGATGTAGGCCGTGACCTTGTCGTAGATGTCCCGACCGAGCTCCACCGCGTGCACGAGCGTTGCGAAGTTGTCGTCCGTGAGGATCATGTTCGCCGCCTCTTTCGAAACCTCGCTCCCGGAACCCATGGCAACGCCAATGTCTGCTTGTTTGAGGGCAGCGGCATCGTTCACTGCGTCACCTGTCATGGCAACGATTTGGCCGGTCTCCTGCATGAGGGCGGCCAGCCGAAGCTTGTTCTCTGGTGACACCCGACCAAAGACGTGGAGGTCGTCAAGGTTCGCCTTGACCTCCTCGTCGGACATCTCATCGAACTCCTGACCAGTGATCACTCCCGGACCGAGATCAAGGTCGTCCGCGATCGCCTTTGCGGTGATGGCGTGGTCCCCGGTGATCATGCGAACGTCGATGCCTGCGGCGTGGGCCTTCTCGACAGCGACCTTCGCCTCAGGCCTGAGCGGGTCGATGATGCCGACAAGGGAGACAAACGTCAGGCCTTCGACGTTGCCCATCGGATCGGCGACGACGGAATCGAGATCACCCTCAGGGAAGCGTCTCACCGCGAATGAGAGCACTCGTAGACCTCGTTCCGTGAGCTGCCTGTTCGCTGCGATGAGCTCCGATCGAACAGCGTCCATCGGCACGGCTTCCCCGTTCCAGAACGCCGTTGCACATCGATCGATCACCACATCAGGCGCACCTTTCACGAGCTCGTAGAGCGGATCCTCGCTCTCGTCCGGAACGAGGTGATACGTGGCCATGAACTTGTACTCGGAGTCGAACGGCACTGCCGCAACGCGAGGCAGCTCGCGCCTTGACAAATCGGCGTCGACTCCGATCTTCGCGGCCAGCACGACGAGAGCAGCCTCGGTCGGGTCACCCACGACCACACCGTCATCCGACACGGTCGCATCGCCACACAGTGCAAGGCCATACCCCAACGGGGTGAAGTCCGGCGAATCGTCACCCGCGACATGAAGAATCGCGCCCTGCTTCTCGTATCCGGTGCCCTCGATGGTGTACCACAGCCCTCCGTTGAACATCGAGGTAGCGGTCATTTGGTTCAACGTGAGCGTGCCGGTCTTGTCGCTGTTGATCGCACTCGTCGATCCGAGGGTTTCCACGTCACCGAGGCTCTTGACGACGGCCTTGGCTGCGGCGAGGCGCTGGGCACCAGACGACAACATCATTTGGACGAACGTCGGAAGCCCGGCCGGTATCGCAGAAATCGCGGTCAGGATGCACAACAGGATCAGCGTGTCCGTGTCGAGGCCTCTCGCGAATCCCACGACGAAGATGATGGCGACGGCAACCCAGGCGATAGTGCCAAGCAGTTTCGTCAGCTCGGCAAGCTCCTGTTCAAGGGGTGAAGGCTTCTGCTCCACCGCCTGGAGCATGTCTGCGATCTTGCCCATCTCGGTATGACTGCCGGTCGCAGTGACGATGAACCTCGCTGTTCCCCTGGTGACCGAGGTGTTCTGGTACACCATGTTGAACCGGTCTCCGATGGGGATCGCGCCTTCGGGAAGAGGCAGGGAATCCTTTGCGACCGGGGCGCTCTCGCCTGTCAGCGCGGCTTCCTGAACCTCCAACGTCGCTGATCTGAGAATGCGGCCGTCGGCAGGCACGAAATCGCCTGCCTCCACGAGTGCGACGTCTCCAGGAACGAGATCCACGGCATTGACCTCGACCACCGAACCCGCCCGTAGCACCCGTGCCGTTGGTACCTGCAAGCTGTCGAGAGCGTCCACCGAAGCCCGTGCCTTCATGGCCTGGCTGGTGCTCATCCACACATTGAGCAGAACGAGGAGGCCAATCAGGATCGCCGTCGCGATTTGGCCGATGACGAAGCTGAGCACCGTCACAACGATCAGCATGACGTTCATGGGCTCCAACACCTGGGACCACGCAACACGCCACGTGCTCGGAGGCTGCTCCTTTGGCAACGAGTTCGGACCGTACTGACTGAGCCTGGCAGCCGCTTCGGCAGGTTCGAGACCGTTCTCACGGTTGGTGCCGATGTCGCGAGCCACCTGGTCTGCCGATTGTGAATACGGCGTTGGTGTGTCAGTGGAGACAGTCACCCAGTCCTCCTCGGTGCGAGCTCTGGACACTACCGCCTGACAGGCGGCTGCGGTTCTGAAGACGGCTCTGGGACAGCGTGCAATGGAGAACATCAGCACCCACAGAACCCAAGCATGTGCGATCCTTGGGACATCACAAGGAGGAGCACCATGGGCAGGCCGATCACACCCCAGGATCTTTGGGAACTGCAGAGGGTTGGCCAACCCGAGCACATCCCAGGAACGACGTCTGCTGTTGTCCCCGTGGTGCGCTACACCGAGGACTCCAAGCCGCACTCCACCCTGTACCTCCTCGACAGGGACGGCTCCGTCCACAGTCTCACGTCGCCAGACCGATCATCGTCGGATCCGGAGCCATCACCCGACGGCTCGCACGTCGCCTTCCTTGGCAAGACAGGAGACGATCCGGCCCAGGTGTTCGTGATGCCGCTCGACGGCGGCGAGGCAGATGCGGTGACCGAACTCCCCCTTGGTGCGAGCTCAATTACGTGGGTCCCCGGCAGGCACTCCCTCATCGTGTCAGCCCCCCTGTACCGAGAGCATCCAACCGTCGAGGGCACGGCAGACGAGAAGGGGGCGAGGGATGGATCGATGCCGCCTGTCGTCACCGAGGATCGCGTGTTCCGCCATTGGAAGAAGTGGCTCGCTGGTGCAACCGTGGATCACCTCTTCCGGGTCGACCTCGACACGGGCGTCCTGACCCACCTGACACCGGATCTCGACAGGCTCATCGGACTCGACGAAGTGGCAGGTTCCATCACGGTGACACCTGACGGCGAGACGATCATCTTCACTCTCGACGACTACCCAGAGCCCTGGGAGCACTTCCGGTTCTCACTACATCGCCTGCCCGTCTCCGGTGGTGAAATCACACGTATCGCAACAGGCGAGTCTGCACAGCAGTATCGCCCACGTGTCTCACCCGATGGTTCGATGCTTGTCTATGGCACCCAATACGAGCACGCCTACTACGCAGATCTCGTGAGGATCGTGTCGCACCACCTCGCAACTGGGACCGAAGAGATCCTGACAGCGGACTGGGACCGATCGGCCGGGGGTTGGGAGTTCATCGGGGATGCTGCGTTGGTGTTCCATGCAGAGGACGAGGGCCACCTGCGTTTGTTCACCCTCTCCCTCGACGGCGGTACGCCGATGCCTCAGACGGCGACCGGGTCCAATCATGGACCGAGGGTCGGAATCGACTGCTTCTGGCATCGGCACGAGTCGATGTCGATGCCTCCCGAGGTCGCGATCACCTGCGGTGGCCATACGGACATCGTTTCGACGTTCAACGACGCGGCTCTCGCAGATCTCGACCTCCGGCCCGCGGAGGAGATTCGATTCGAGGGGTCCAACGGAGCCCAGATCCAGGCATTCGTCGTCGAGCCGTCAGGGTTCGAAGCCTCGTCGACATGGCCACTCCTCCACAATGTCCACGGCGGCCCACACAACGGAACCATGGATTCGTGGCACTGGCGATGGAACACCCAGGTCATGGCTGCAGGCGGATACATTGTCGTCTCGGTGAACTTCCACGGCAGTTCTTCATTCGGTGATGCATTCGCCAGGTCCATCCGCGGAGAGTGGGGCGACATGCCGGCACGTGACGTCGAGGCTGCAACCGACCACATGCTGTCACTTGGCTACATCGATGAGGACCGCATGGCCATAGCCGGTGGCTCCTATGGCGGCTACCTCGTCACATGGTTGACCACCCTCACGGATCGCTATGCCGCCTCGATCTGCCATGCCGGGGTCACCGACCTCCTCGGCCAGTACGCATCGGACCACACTGAAGGACGGGAAGCGGCGATGGGTGGAAGTGCGTGGGAGGACATGGACGCAGTCCTGCGTTGGTCACCCCTTGCGCACACGCATGACATCGTCACGCCAACCCTCGTCATCCACGGAGAATTGGACTACCGGGTTGTGATCGATCAGGGCCTTGCGCTCTACGGCATCCTGAAGGCGAAGGGTGTCCCGTCCCGACTCGTGTACTACGGCGACGAAGGACATTGGATCGAGAACAAGCAGAATGCCATGGTGTGGTGGGACGAGTTTCTCGGCTGGCTCGATCGCTGGCTGTGAGCTGGGCAGACGCACGACCGGCCATCATTGCGGTTCTGCCGAGTCACGACCTGGCGATCTCCATGGAGTTCTACGGTCGGCTCGGAGTCGAGGTCCAAGCAATGGGACAGGACTACGCAGTGGCCGCGTGGGGACACAACGAGCTCTTCCATGTGCGGGCGATACGCGATCTCGATCCGAACACCAACCCCACCATGCTGTTCGTCCACGTGGAGGATCCCGATGCGTGGCACACCGAGCTTGTGAGCCGCGGCATTGTTGCAGCCCTGCCGGTGGACGAACCGTGGGGTGTGCGCGAGTTTCGTTTCGATGACCCGTCCGGTAACACCCTACGCATTGGCCGAGGCCTCAGCTGAAGCAGGCTCAGAGTTCGCGTCACCTTCACTGTGGTTCTGTGCGTGGATACGTGGGGAGTTGCGACGGCCCGGCACGCGTTCGATGCAGCTACCCGACGGACCTCATGCCGATTGCAGACAGCATCCGATCTATCTCACCATCGAAGAACACGTCAGCATCGTCTCCGTAGATCCAGTCGAACTGGTGCGTCACCTCGAGCGCGACGATTCCGTGCCAATGCGCCCACGTGCCAAGGAGGACGCCCACGACGGATGCGGGAATCGAAAGATCCGCCGCGATCTCCTCCGAAAAGGCCAACTCCCCCTGCGTTGGCTCCCTCGCGGAGCGCAGATCAAGGTTTCCGCTTGCCAGGGCCTCTCCGGCCACAGCGAAGAACGCTTGACCCATGCGCCGATTCGCCTCCACGGTGGGGCCACCCTCTGGTGCGGCATAGCCGGGAACGGGCGTGCCGAAGATCAGCAGGAACCGATTGGGCTCGGCGAGCGCCCACGCACGGTACGCCCTCACGCCTGCGGCGAAGCGATCGGCGGAGCTCCCTTCCTCGGATGCGATCGCAGACTCCACCGCGATTGCCAGATCGGTGTACGCATCAGTCACCAGTTCGGTGAGCACGGCGTCGCGGCCGTCGTAGTAGCGGTACAACCCCGCCGGGCTCATCCCGACCGACCTGGCAACACCCCGAAGCGAGAGTGAAGGTGCACCGTTCCGGGCGATCTGGTCGAGGGCTGCCGCCTTGATTTCGGAGATGGTTTCTGCTCGAAGGCGTTCACGTCTGGTGACTGTCATGCGCCAATCCTCCCATGGTTCGAGACCTGGTGCAAACACCATTGACAATGCGAACGGTGTTCGCATATGATGTCGACACAGCAAATGAACACTGTTCGCACTCTGCAAAGGAGCCACCATGACCGCACACGACCTCCACACCGTCCTTGGCGCAAGCGGCGGAGCAGGGAACGCCATTGCACGGGCGCTGAGCGAAGCCGGACTGCCCACCCGCACTGTCAGCCGATCCGGAGCCGAGCTCCCAGAGGGCACCGACATCGTTCGAGCAGACATCACCAACCGGGAGGACCTCATGCGGGCGATCGACGGTTCAGGCGTCGTTTACATGGCGGCCCAACCGGCATACCACCGCTGGCCCCAGGAGTTTCCTGCGATGCTCGAAGAGGTCATCGCAGCATGCGCCACCATCGATGCCAGGTTGATCATGGTCGACAACCTCTACGCATACGGACCTGGCCACCACCGCCTCACTGAGTCCACACCTCGCACGGCCACCGACACCAAGGGTGCCCTTCGGGCTGCCATGTACGAGCAACTCATGGCTGCACACGAACGTGGTGAAGTGCGGGTCGCCGTCGGCCAGGCATCCGACTACTACGGTCCCCGATCCGACAACTCCGGGGTCACCGCCCTTGCCGTTGCACCCGTTGGGGGTTCGGGTGCCTTGCGTTGGGTCGGATCGCTCGACGCTCCGCACTCGGTCGCATACCTGCCAGACATCGCGAGGGCATACGTCGTGCTCGGGACATCGCCAGAGGCAGATGGTCGCGCATGGATACTCCCCCACGGTGACGCCGTCACCGGAAGAGAGTTCCTGGAGCTCGTGAACAGCGAGCTCGATGAACCTCGCAGGACGGCGACGGTATCAAGGTTCATGCTGAGGGTTGCCTCCCCGTTTCACAGGATCTCGAAAGAGACGCTCGGGGTCTCCTACCAATGGACCGACCCGTGGATTGCCGATGACTCCCAGTTCCAGGAGACGTTTGGTCCGTTCGCCACGACACCGCTGGAAACAGCCGTCAAGGAGTCCGTCGAGGCCTACCGGTAGCAATCGATCGAACCTCACCCTCGTGTTCAGGTCGATGAGCCACCAGCATCCGATGCAAGCTCATCGATCATGGCCCACAGTGCTTCGACGTGGCGGCGCTCGGTGTAACTCTGGCCGATCGACACCCTGACAAATGCCGTGTTCTCAACGGTGGAGGGGGTCACCGCAAACTTGCCTGAGTCGTTCAGGGCGCCAGCAAGATTCCGGGTGACATCGTTCCCGTCACGATGCGTGAAGCAGACCAGTCCGAACGGGTGAGGCGCAAAGAGATCGAATCGGTCATCGGCTTCAATCTGGCTGGCCAACCATCCAGCAAGCTGCACATGTTCCCGAACCGCGCTTCGGAGTCCCTCGGCACCGTATGACCTGATCACCCACCACAGCTTGAGCGCCCGGAACCGCCGACCGAGCGGTACATGCCAGTCCCTGTAGTCGATAACGCTGCCGGTGTCGGATGCGTCGTTGCGCAGGTAGGGAGGGAGGATGCTCAGCGTCTCGATAAGGGGTTCTCGGTCGGCGACCCACATCACATTGCAGTCGAAGTTCACCATCATCCATTTGTGAGGGTTGAACGTGTAACTGTCGGCAAGGTCCAGGTCGGGTTGCATCCCACGGCACTACTCACAGATCATTGCCGTCCCGGCATACGCTGCTTCGGCGTGGTGCCACATGCCGAACTCCCGCGCCAGCCTCCCGATCGCTGCAGTGTCGTCCACCGCCGTCGTAGCAGTCGTTCCAATGGAAGAGACAACGGCAATCGGGAGCAACCCGGCATCGACGTCGTGCTTCACCAGGGAGCGAAGGGCACCCACATCCATCGCGAACTCGTCATCGACGGGCACCATTCTGCAATGCCCGATACTGGCAACCGTGGCACCTTTCTCGATCGAGGAGTGGGCCTGATTCGACACGTACACAACCATGTCGCCAGCGTCAGCATCGTGCCGCCGCTTGTACCTCGCCACCACCAGCGCTGTATGGGTGGCGTCAGATGCGCTCATCTGGATGACACCTCCGCCGGGCCCCCCGCTCTTCCATCCCTCGGGAAGGCCCATGAGATCGACGAGCCAGTCGAGCACTCTCGACTCGATCTCAGTCGCTGCAGGGGATGTCGACCACAACATCCCCTGCTGTGCAAGGCCGGCCGAGGCAAGTTCGGCGAGCATGGAAGGCGGCGAAGCATTCGCTGGGAAGTAGGCGAACCAGTTCGGAGACTGCCAATGCGTAACACCAGGCATCACCACGCGGTCGAGGTCGGCAAGGAGCGCAGCGAAGTCCTCGCCGGACTCCGGAGCCGACTCGGGAAGCATCGCTGCGATGTCGCCGGGTTCGACCTGCGCAACAACGGGGTACTGCTCGACGGTTTCCAGGTAGTTGGCCACCCAATCGACAACGGCGTACCCGTTTCGGCGGAACTCCTCGGGGGTCATGTGCCTGCTCATGTCCCTGATGTTCCCACACCGTCGGAGATCACCGATCGAGACCGTGATTCCGCAGATGCGCTAGCAGTTCTCGCATCATGAAGGCGGTCGCACCCCACAGGATCCCCTCATCGAACTCAAAGAACCACAGCCGGTGGCCAAACCAGTCCCGTTCGACCCACCTGTCCTCATCGAGGAGATCATCGAGGGTGGGTTCGATGATCACGTCCACTTCCCTGTGATCCGGGATCAGCTCGGTTGGCCGGTCGATCCGCGCCACGACGGGCACGATCGGCCTGCTTCGATCCCTCGTGGTCACCGGCGTGAGGCCTCCGAAGATCTCAACCACGTTCTCCCTGGGCAGGGCGATCTCTTCCTCAGCCTCCCTGAGCGCAGTTGAGATCGGCTCCTCCCCATCCTCCCTGTGGCCACCGGGAAACACGACATCTCCCGGATGCGTCGGCATGTCATCGGGGCGCTTGGTCAGAACCACTCGAATATCACCATGCTCGTCCACATAGAGCGGGACGAGCACCGCGTATTCCGCCCCAGGAGGATCCTCCACTGGCGGCAGCAATCGGAGTGCGGTCCATGTTTCCATTCGGCGAGCTTATCCGGATAGGCTGTGGCCGATGGCGACCACAGTGCACAGCCAACCGCGCTATTCGCGCAGGCTCATGCTCCGACCCTTCCGTCGCAGGGATGTTGGACCGCTCCATGATGCCATCACCGTTTCCCTGGCGGACCTCCAGCCGTGGCTGCCCTGGGTCGAGGGATACGACCGAGGCTCGGCGCAACGGTTCGTTCGAGAGTCCGTTTCGGCATGGGCAGAACGAAGGGCCTACGACTTCACCGTGAGGACCATCGAGGATCCGAACCGTCACATCGGCAACGTTTCGATATGGCACACGTCGACCCAGAACGACATTGGGGAGGTGGGTTATTGGATCCGGTCCGACGAAACAGGCAACGGCTACGGGGCGGAAGCCACAACCCGAGCAACCCAGGTTGGATTCGAGGAGATGCGCCTCCACAAGGTGCAACTTCGCATCGCGGTCGGGAACTCCCGATCAGAGCAGATCGCCAGGCGCATTGGTTTCGTGTACGAGGGAACGCTGCGCGACGAGGTCAAGGTTGGCGACCGATGGCTCGATCACACGGTGTGGTCCCTCCTCGAATCGGAGTGGTGGACCCAACGTGACCGCCTCCGCTCGGAGGGCACGATCGCATAGCCGGACACAGGGCTCTCCACGGAAGATGTGGGCCCGCGCCGGATCCGCCACCACAACACCCGAAACCCTGAGATCCGATGTCGGATGTCCGTCTAGATCCCGAGTATCTGGGCCTTCTTGGCTGCGAACTCCTCGTCAGTGAGGATGCCCTGGGCGTGGAGGTCCGCGATCTGCTGCAGCTGATCCAAGTCGGTTCCACCCGCCGATGGGGACGCCGGAGCAACAGGTGCGGGTGCGGCTGCATGCTGCTGGTCCGCAGCGCTGACCGTCTGCTTCTCGATCCCGAGCTGGTCCATCGCCTGGGCGAGCTCTGCATCGGTCATCTCTCCGGGGTCGACGCCAGTCGACTGCTCGATGCGCTCGGCATCGCTCGACGACATCTTGTAGACACCGTACCCAACCATGCCGCCGACCAACATCACGCGGCGGCGCCTGCGCCGACGCTGCCTTCGAACCGGCCGCGCTCCTCGTCGTCTCATCGGGGGCATACTCGCGTCTCCTTCATCGTTTGGTCACTCAGGCTCTGGCGGTACCAGCGCGCCATCGCGTGAAGAAAGGCGTTGGTCTCCAACTCGCCAATCCCACCGTGCCCCATCGTAGCTGGACACCACTTCGATCGGAACGGGATCACCTCGAGTGACCTCAAATGGGACGTCCACAGCCAACAGTCCCTGGTCCCAGCTGGGAACCCCGTTCGGTGGAGCATTCGAGATGGTGATGCCAGGGGACAGACTCGCCGAGAACCAGACGCCAAGGCCGTGAACCACCCCATCCTTTCGGGCGATCGCGTCAGCCTGCTCGAACTCCAGGGAATCGCTGCCCACCTCCCCGCGAATCATGGTTCGCGCCTCGGACATCACAGCCGCTCGGCTGATCTCTGCCCACATGACGTTGTTGACCACAATCCGTCGGAGCGCGCTGAAGTCCAGGGTGAGCAATCGATCCGACCATCTGTTGATCGGCTCGAAGTCGCGTGGAACATCGACGAGGGCAGCGTGAACATCGACCTGGCTCGGAATGAATGCTGCGGCTGGCTTGGCAAGCCTCCTGCGCGCATCCGACGCCCACTCCATGATTCCCTCGTCAAGGCCGATGCTGCCGATCGTCTCGGACACAACCACGTCGGCGAGTTCTGGCAGTTCGACATCGCCAGACGACGCCTCGATGAATTCGATCCGGTCCGCAAGATTGTTGACCTCGGCAATCTCCTTGGCAATGCCGATGATCGGCTCCCGCTCGATGGCATACACCGTGCGCGCACCGGCCATCGCAGCGAACATGGAAAGCACTCCTGTGCCGGAGCCGATGTCCACCACCACGTCGTCAGCCTTCACTGTGGCCATGATTGCCTTGAGGAACGACTCCGTCCTCTGGGTATCTGCAAGCATCGAATCGTGGAAGTCGAAGCTGCCGATGGCACTGTCGTCGTAGCCGCTCACGGTCTCCCCTGTGGTGTCGCCGTCACCCTACCCATGCGTTGCAGGCCTCGGTGATTGCCCTTCTTGTGCCGTTCAGCAGGGGCTACCGTAGGGCCCTGCCATTGAAGCGAACTGGAGACACCATGAAGATCGGCATCCTGACAGGCGGCGGAGACGTTCCTGGCCTCAACCCATGCATCAAGGCGGTCGTCAACCGCGTTGCCCACGAAGGGCACGAGGTCGTGGGGTTCAGGCGTGGCTGGGGTGGCCTTTTGTATTCGAATCCCGACGATCCGGCTTCGATCGCCGAGAACACGATCGATCTGACCCCATCGAACGTCCGAACCGTTGACAGGACAGGAGGAACGTTCCTCCATACCAGCCGCAGCAACCCCGGACGCGTCCGCACTGCAGAGATCCCCGAATTCCTCGGTGAACCGCCCGCAGACCAGGAGAGCCCATACGACTACACCCCTCATGCCTTGAGAGTCCTTGATGCTCTCGGTGTCGATGTCCTCATCCCCATCGGTGGAGATGACACGCTGTCGTATGGTCTTCGCTTGCATCAGGAGGGTGTGCCGGTCATCGCCGTCCCCAAGACGATGGACAACGATGTCAACGGCACCGACTACTGCATCGGGTTCTCGACGGCCGTGACACGAGGGGTCGAGTTCATCCACAACCTGCGCACGAGTACGGGAAGCCACGAGCGCATCGCCGTCGTGGAGCTGTTTGGCAGGTACTCCGGCGAGACCAGCCTCATCACCGCGTACCTTGCAGGTATTGACAGGGCGATCATCTCCGAGGTTCCCTTCAGTGTTGAGCGGCTGGCCGAGATGCTCGTCGAGGACAAGAAGCAGAACTCCTCCCACTACGCAATGATGACGATCTCCGAAGGCGCCCAATTTGAAGAGGGCGAGATGGTGCTGTCAGGCGAAGAGGACGCGTACGGCCACCGCAAGCTCGGAGGCATCGGTGCCCAGACGGGTGCATTGCTCACCGAGCTCACCGGCCAGAACATCATCTATCAGCAGGTGGCCTACCTGATGCGCTCAGGAAACCCGGACTCCCTGGACCTCATGGTTGCCACCAACTACGCAAACATGGCTGCCGATCTGGCGCTCGAGGGGATGTCAGGCCGCATGGTTGCCCTTCGCGGCGGGACATACACGAACGTCCCGATCACCGAGACGAGCGAAGGCGTCAAGCGGGTGGACGTGTCGGAACTCTATGACTCGGTCAACTACCGGCCGAAGATTCGCCACGTCATGGGCAAGCCGATGTTCTTGTACTAGAAGCTCGCTTCGCTCGCAGGAGTACGACCGACCGAGAACGCCGTCCGTTGCCTTTGGATCTGATCCAGGCCCAACGTTGATTCGCCCCCTCCTACGCCGCCGGGCGCCCCCTGGCCGAAGCCGGGTGGGAGGGGTTCTGCGAACTCATGGATCCACAGGCACGCCGATGACTGATGGCTCCGTGCTGAAACCGAGGTCCGACAACCGACAGCGCTCGGTCGTTCATTGTCTGTCGTCGGCTGTCTGGCGTGACAATCGCTGAGAGTGATACTCATGAATTTGCCCTAGCCAAGCGGCTCGGCTGAGCGCATTATTGGGGTAGGTCAATCGACGGAGGTCGCAGTGCATCAGGACATCACCATCGACGTTGGAATCGACGAGGACGAAGCCATGACGCTTGTCCATGTTGCCCTTGACCTACGCGGAGACCACTTCGATGCGACGGGCAAGGCCAAGCGCAACCCCACCGATCCGAACGTACCACTCATCGGTGAGGAGCTTGCCCTGGCCAGGGCCCTGGGCATGCTCGAGGAGCAACTCGTGGATCGGGTGTATGCCCGTATCGACGGAGCATCCATGTTCGAGAACTGAGCACGACGAAGGGAGCGGCCGCGTACGGCCGCCCCCTTCTCCAGGTCGTACTTCGCACTAGGTAGTACGCAGCACCACGAGCTTCTTTCGCTAGAAGTCCATGCCTCCGCCGTGTTCGTGACCGCCACCAGGCATTGCCGGAGCATCGACTGGCCTCTCGGCGACGAGGGCCTCGGTGGTAACGACGAGAGCCGCGATCGAGGCTGCGTTCTGCAGCGTTGACCGTGTCACCTTGGCGGGATCGATGATCCCTGCGTCGATGAGCTCGACGTACTCACCGGTGGCGGCGTTGAACCCAACGTTGCCCTCGGTCTCGTTCGACACCTTGTCGACGACGACGCCACCTTCGTAGCCAGCGTTCTCTGCAATCTGACGCATAGGAGCTTCGAGTGAGCGGCGGACCAGCGCACGGCCAGCCTTCCAGTCATCACTCTTGCCACGGAGCTTGTCGACCGCAGCGGAGCTACGGAGCAGGGCGACGCCACCACCGGGGACGATGCCCTCTTCGACAGCTGCACGGGTTGCCTGGATGGCATCCTCGATGCGATGCTTCTTCTCCTTGAGCTCGACCTCGGTCGCCGCGCCAACCTTGATGACCGCAACGCCACCGGAGAGCTTCGCAAGACGCTCGGAGAGCTTCTCACTGTCCCAGTCTGAGTCGGAGTTGTCGATCTCCTGGCGGATCTGCTTCACACGAGCCTCGACGTCGGCGTGCGAACCGGCACCCTCGACGATCGTGGTGTCGTCCTTGGTCACAACGACCTTGCGGGCGGTACCCAGCATGTCGATCGTGGTGCCGTCGAGTTTGAGCCCGACCTCTTCGGAGATGACCGTCGCACCCGTGAGGATTGCGATGTCCTGGAGTTGAGCCTTGCGACGCTCACCGAACCCGGGAGCCTTGACGGCGACCGAGTTGAACGTTCCGCGGATCTTGTTGACCACGATCGTTGCAAGTGCTTCGCCCTCGACGTCTTCGGCGATGACGAGGATCCGCTTGCCGGACTGCAT
>Ga0265303_10001032_pt1 | contig 16721 bp, 15 predicted proteins | sample Helome_2_FD_192494 | JGI IMG/M metagenome (GOLD analysis project Ga0265303, IMG submission 192494) | Marine sediment microbial communities from subtidal zone of North Sea - Hel_20160317 (Illumina Assembly) | ecosystem: Environmental > Aquatic > Marine > Subtidal zone > Sediment ... | reverse complement strand
CTGCCAGGCAGAACGGCAGGAGCACGGCCAGCGGACTGTCCGTCCACCAGGCGATCGCGGTGGACAACAACGCAACGACGAGCAGTCCGCCGATCACGCCTTCCCAGGTTTTGCCCGGGCTGATTGCCGGAGCGAGTTTGACGCGGCCGAATTGCTTGCCCGCAAAATAGGCGCCGACGTCGGCTGCCCAGACAATCAGCAACGCGAACAACAGGTATTGGGCGCCGCTTCGATACAGCATTATTAATGCCGTGAACATCGGCACGAGGACCAGTACCCCCGCAATCCATCGGACAGCGACTGGTATCCCGGTGGGATAAGAGAACGACCAGATGAATGCCACGAACCACCAGCCACAGGCAATCTGCAGAACAAGCAGCGAGCTGTCCGGCATCAGCCAGTACGGCACAGCGCACAATAGCGCGATCAGCATGACATAAGACGCGCGCGTCGCACTCGTGGACAGGCCGACGAAGGCCGACCATTCCCATGCGCCGGCCAGAATTACGAGGCCCACGACAATCTCGGTCGCCCGCGGCGGAATCAGGAACAGGACGACGCCGAGTATGACAAGCGCGATGACGGCCGTGATTATGCGGGTCTTCAACAATGCGCCGCCTCAACCTGTTCGCCTGTGTGGCCATAACGCCGTTGCTTGCCGGCGTAAAAATCCAGCGCCTTGTCGAATTCGTCCTTGTCGAATTCCGGCCATAACACGTCCGTGAAATAGAGCTCCGCGTAGGCGAGATTCCACAACAAAAAGTTGCTGATGCGCTCCTCGCCACCCGTGCGAATCAGAAGGTCTGCATCGGGTGCCCCGGCCAGCTGGAGTTTGCGCGCAAATGCCGCCTCGTCGATTTCGGACACGCGCATTGCGCCGTCGGCGACTTCAGTAGCCAGCTTTCTTGCCGCCTCGACGATATCCCAACGCCCTCCGTAGGCAACAGCGACATTAAGCTCAAGGCCGCTGTTTCCAGCCGTCCTGGCTTCTGCTACGTCTATTTTCTTTACGAGACCAGGTTTCAATTGCTTGCGCGCGCCGATAAACCTGAGCCTTACGTTATTACGATGCAGCTCGTCCACTTCTCGTCGCAGCGCCTCGACGAAAAGGCCCATGAGGTTACTGACTTCTTCCTCGGGTCGCCGCCAGTTTTCGCTGCTGAACGCGAATAGTGTCAGGCATTCGACGCCGCGCTCAGCGGCGACTTCGACCGTCGCACGAACGGATCGTACGCCTGCCCGGTGGCCGGCATGTCGCGGCTTGTTCCTTGCGCGCGCCCAGCGGCCATTGCCATCCATGATTACGGCAACATGCCTCGGAATGTTCGCTGGCTCGATGGACACGAATTGATCGGCTGACGGCTCGCCGTCAGATCTCCATCAGCTCGGCTTCTTTGACCGCCAGGACTTCGTCGATCTCGGCAACGTACTTGTCCGTAATCGTCTGGATGTCACCCTCGGCACGACGTTCCTCGTCCTCGCCGATCATCTTTTCCTTGAGCAATTCCTTGACGTCGTGCATGGCGTCGCGGCGGATGTTGCGTACCGCGATGCGACCGCCCTCAGCCTCGTGGCGCACGATCCGTATCATGTCCTTGCGTCGCTCCTCCGTCAGAGCCGGAAGCGGCACGCGAATTACAGTACCGGCCGTCGCGGGATTCAACCCGAGATCGGATCCCATGATGGCCTTTTCAATCGGCTGCACCATGTCCTTCTCCCAGGGAGTAACGACCAGCGTGCGCGAATCCTCGACGCCAACGTTCGACACCTGGTTCAACGGTACCTGGCTGCCGTAATACTCGACCGTTATGTGATCAAGCAGGCTCGTATGAGCACGACCTGTGCGAATCTTGGTCAGCTCCTGATGTAATGAGGCGACGCTCTTGGACATTCTATTGCCGGCGTCTTTCATGATTTCATCCAACACGATTTTTGCCCTCCTCTATGCCCGATTCATTGTCAGGCGGATACCAGCGTTCCGACATCGTCACCCGCCATGGCCTGCACGAGAGCATTGGCCCGTGACAGGTCGAACACGCGCAACGGCAAATGATTGTCACGGCACATCACGATTGCCGTGGCATCCATGACATTCAGCTTGTCCGCGATAACCTTGTCGTACGACACGCGATCGTATCGTGTCGCGTCCGGTCGCACCTGCGGGTCTGCGTCGTAAACGCCGTCCACCTTGGTGGCCTTGAGCAGCACGTCTGCGCCGATTTCGATCGCGCGCAGGCTGGCGGCTGTATCCGTCGTGAAAAAAGGATTCCCGGTTCCGGCGGCGAGAATGACGACGCGCCCCTTTTCAAGGTGGCGCACCGCACGACGGCGGATGTAGTCTTCGCAAACGTCGTGAATCTGCAGTGCCGACATGACACGCGCAAAGACGTCGAGCGACTCGAGCGCGTCCTGAATCGCCAGGGCATTCATGACCGTGGCCAGCATGCCCATGTAATCGCCCGTTACGCGATCCATACCGGCTCTCGCAAGACCCGCGCCCCGGAAGATGTTGCCACCACCAATAACGATTGCGATCTCGACGCCGGACTTCCTGGCCGTCGCGATTTCTGCAGCAATTCTCTGGATAACGCCGGGCTCGATACCGTAGTCCAGTTCGCCCATCAGCGCTTCGCCGCTGAGTTTCAGGAGTACACGCCGGTATTGCTGCGGCGAATCACTCATACACTGGCCTCCTCGGTATCTGGTGGGGAAACCCCGACGGCCGTTGATTCTAGCGTATTACCCATACTAGGTCTCCTCTAAAATCAACGGCTTAAACGAACTTCCTCAGCCAGTACCCTTAACCTGGGCCATGACCTCTTCGACGAAGTTGTCCTCTTTCTTCTCGATCCCCTCGCCGACCTCGAAACGGCTAAACGCCGTCACGCTTGCGCCGGCATCCTTGAGCAGTTTGCCGACGCTGATCTTGTCGTCTTTAACGAACGGCTGACCGACGAGCGTGATGTCTTTGAGAAACTTCGCGACACGGCCCGTGACCATCTTCTCGACGATCTCGGGCGGCTTGCCGGATTCCGCAGCCTGCTCCGAGAAGATACGGCGTTCGCGTTCCAGCGTATCCGCCGGTACACCGCTCTCATCAATGCAAATCGGGTTGATGGCGGCAACGTGCATGGCGATGTCCCGCGCGAGCGCTTCATCGCCACCCTCCAACGCGACGGCCGCGCCAATCTTCGCACCGTGCGTGTAGTAGCCGATCGCACCATTCGATTCGACGAATTCCGCCCGACGGACCGTGATGTTCTCACCTACTTTGGTCACAAGTTCGGTGCGCGCTGCTTCAACGGTACGCCCGTCTTCAAGCGTGGCATCCGCCAGAGCAGCAACGTCGGTAGCGCCCGAGTTGAGCGCCGCCTGCGCCACGGCACTTGCGAAAGCCGCGAAATTTTCGTCCTTGGCGACGAAGTCGGTCTCCGAATTGACCTCGACCATCATTGCCCTGCTGCCGTCGGCGGCGATGACAATACGACCGTCGGCCGCCACACGGCCGGACTTCTTGTCGGCCTTGGCCTGTCCGGACTTTCGCAGGGCTTCGGCTGCCGCTTCCAGGTCACCGTTGGTTTCAACGAGGGCCTTCTTGCACTCCATCATGCCGGCGCCAGTACGCTCACGCAGTTCTTTCACCATTGCAGCTGTAATCGACATTGCCTAGTCCTCCGCTTTCTTGTCGGCCTTGGCGTCTTTCTTGGCCGCGGCCTTGTCGTCGGCCTTTTTTTCGGCCTTGCTGTCTGCTTTTGCCTCTTTCTTTCCCTCGGCTTTCGGCGCTTTCTTGGCTTCGGCCGTTACTTCTTCCTTGGCCTCGGCTTTCGGCGCTTTCTTGGCTTCAGCCTTTGCTTCTTTCTTTGCCTCGGCTTTCGGCTCTTTCTTGGCTTCAGCCTTTGCTTCTTTCTTTGCCTCGACCTTTTCCTCAGCCTTTACATCAGCCTTGGCCTCGGGCTTTTCCTCAGCAGCCTTGGCCTCGGGCTTTTCCTCAGCAGCCTTGGCCTTGGGCTTTTCCTCAGCCTTTGCTTCGGCCGTTTCCTTCTTTGCAGCTGCTTTTTTCGCCGGCGCCTTCTTCTTTACGGCAGCTTTCTTTGCGGTCTTCTTCTTGGCGCCTCTCTTCTTCGCGCGGGCCTTCTTCGGCTTGCCCTCCTCGTCAAGCTCCACAAACTCATCTTCGCCAAGCGCGACCTCGGGCAGTGACGCCTTACCATCAATTACCGCGTCAGCGATGACCGCCGAATACAGCTCGATGGCGCGCATTGCGTCATCGTTGCCGGGCACAATGTAATCAACGCCTTCAGGTGAACAGTTGGTGTCGACAATGGCGACAACCGGAATGCTGAGCTTGCGGGCTTCGCGAATCGCAATATCCTCGTGGTCTACGTCGACGACGAACAACACGTCGGGCAACGAGCGCATGTCCTTGATACCGCCAAGGCTGCGTTCGAGCTTCTCCTGCTCGCGACTGAGGCCGAGCACTTCTTTCTTGGTCAGCCCATCGAAGCCGCCCTCTTCGGCCATCTGTTCCAGCGTTTTCAGGCGCTTCACCGACTGCCGAATAGTCTTGTAGTTGGTCAGCATGCCGCCGAGCCAGCGCTGGCTGACAAAAGGCATCTCACAACGCCTGGCATGTGTCTGGATGGCCTCGCGTGCGGCGCGCTTGGTGCCGACGAAGAGAACCGTACCGCCATTGGATACAGTTCCTTTCACGAACGCGCAGGCTTCGCGCGTAAGCGGCAAGCTCTTTTCGAGGTCGATGATGTGAATTTTGTTACGTTCGCCAAAGATGAACGGTGCCATCTTTGGGTTCCAGTAACGGGTCTGATGACCAAAGTGCACGCCAGCCTCTAGCATCTGGCGCATGGTTACGTCTGCCATTTCTGTATCTCCGGGTTAGGCCTCCGCATACCCCATTCCGCAACCCCTTTTTCGGTGGGGCACCCTGCGAAACGTGTCGGTATGCGTGTGATTTATTTACCCGCAGCAGCAACTGTTGATACTGGGGCGCGCGCTTTATACCATAGCCAACCGCGCCCAACAACGCGATCTCGCAAGATTTTTTCACTTATTAAAGACCCTTAATGACTGTATCCATCAAAAACGAGGAACAGCAGGACAAGATGCGCGCCGCCGGCAGGCTCGCAGCCGATGTCCTCGACATGGTTGGTGATTATGTTAAGCCCGGTATCACGACCGAGGAACTCGACCGCATTTGCCACGAATACATCACCGATGTGCAGGAAGCCGTGCCCGCCCCGCTCAACTACCGCGGGTTCCCCAAATCGATCTGCACCTCTGTCAATCACGTCGTCTGTCACGGCATCCCCGGTGCCAAGAAACTGAAGTCGGGCGATGCCGTCAACATCGACGTTACAGTCATAAAAGACGGTTTTCACGGCGACACGAGCCGCATGTTTTTCGTTGGCAAGCCCAATATCCAGGCACAACGCCTTTCGGAAATTGCTTTTGAAAGCATGTGGTTAGGTATCAAGGAGCTGGCCCCAGGCAAGCATCTCGGTGACGTGGGCGCGGCCGTGCAGCGGCATGTCGAGAAACACCGGTTTTCTGTCGTTCGCGAGTATTGCGGCCATGGTATCGGCCAGGCGTTCCATGAGGAACCACAGGTGCTGCACTATGGCCAGCCAGGCACTGGACTGGAACTTCGCGAAGGCATGACGATGACCGTCGAGCCCATGGTGAATGCGGGCAAGGCCAACGTGAAGCTGCTGCCCGACGGCTGGACTGTCGTTACCAAGGACCACAGCCTGTCGGCGCAATGGGAACACACGGTACTGGTCACCCGGGACGGTTACGAGGTTCTCACCCTTGGCGCCGACGATCGCTGATAAAACAATAGGTTACGGAGAGATCCGGGCATCGCTGGCGGCGGCTGGCGACGAACTCAAGGCGCGATTCGAGGCCGGCGAGTCGGTCATTGAACTCGTGCACGCTCGCGCGGCCGTCATCGACCGGCATCTCGTCGACCTCTGGAACCAGTTTGACGCGGGGCTCGCAGCGCTCGTCGCCGTGGGTGGCTACGGTCGGCGCGAGCTGCACCCCTACTCCGACGTTGACATTATGCTGTTGCTTCCCGAAGACCTGCCTGCTGAGGCCGAGGAGGCACTATCGGCGTTTGTCACCGCACTGTGGGACATCGGGCTCGAGATTGGCCATAGTGTGCGAACGGTTGCGCAATGCGATGAACAGGCCGGCAAGGACCTGACCATCGCGACCACGCTCATGGAGGCGCGCCTGCTCGCGGGCCCGCAGGGGCTGTTCGACGCGATGCAGGCCGTAATTGCGCCGGAACGGATGTGGCCATCAACCGAGTTCTTCGTCGAGAAGCACAAGGAACAGATCGAGCGCCACCACCGCTACCACGACACGGGCTCCAAGCTCGAACCTAACGTCAAGGGCAGCCCGGGCGGCCTGCGGGACATCCAGATGATCGGCTGGGTCGCCAAGCGCCATTTTGGTGCCGCGACGCTCGCTGAACTCCTGGACCACAAGTTCCTGACCGAAGGCCAGCTCAGGCGCCTCGAGAACGGCCAGGCCTTCCTTTGGCGCATTCGCTTCGGCCTCCACATCCTGACCGGGCGCCGCGAGGACCGCCTCCTTTTTGACCACCAGATCAAGCTTGCGCACCTTCTGGGCTATGAAGATGCAAGCTACACGCTGGCCGTCGAACAACTCATGCAGCGCTACTACCGAACCGTTATGGATCTGAGCCGACTAAATGAGATGCTGCTGCAGCAGTTCGAGGAGGCGATCCTGATGGATCCTGAGGCTCCGTCTGAACCGCTGAACGAGCGCTTCCAGGTCAGGAACGGTTACCTGCAGACGACGCACGACCGGGTATTTGCCGACGATCCGTCTGCACTACTCGAGTTGTTCCTGGTCTTGCAGCAGAACGCAGAACTGCGCGGCGTCAGTGCCTACACGATCGGGCTAATTCGACGCCATTTGTACCTGATCGACGACGAATTCCGCCAGAACCCGCGCAATCATCGCCTTTTTCTCAATATCCTGAGAGCACCCGAAGGCGTCACCCATGAATTACGCCGCATGAATCGTTACGGCGTGCTCGGACTTTATATACCCGCCTTCGGCCGCATCGTCGGCCGCATGCAATACGACCTCTTCCACGCGTACACGGTCGATGAACATACGCTGTTCGTCGTCAGCAACCTGCGACGTTTTGCGCTCTCACGCTACGACGAGGAATTCCCTCACTGCAGCCAGATCATGCAGTCGCTCGAGCAACCCGAGATCGCCTACTTGTCCGGCCTGTTTCACGACATTGCCAAGGGTCGCGGTGGCGACCACTCCGAACTCGGCGCCGTCGACGCCAGGTCGTTTTGCCTCGAACACGGCCTGAGCCAGTACGAGGCCGGCATCGTCGCCTGGCTTGTCAGGAACCATTTGATCCTGTCAACCACGGCACAGAAGAAAGACATCGGTGATCCGGATGTGATCAATGAGTTTGCCAGGCAGGTGGGCGATCCGCTGCACCTGGACTATCTCTATATCCTCACGGTCGCCGACGTGCGCGGCACCGATCCTAAACTCTGGAATTCCTGGAAAGCGCAGCTATTCCAGGACTTGTACGAACTGACACGGCGCGCGCTGCACCGCGGCTTCGAAAATCCGATCGATCGTGAGCAACTCATCCTGGAGAAACAGGCAAAGGCGCGCGAGACATTGACGGCGAACGGTGTCAGCAACGAACGCATCGAGCAGGTCTGGCAGTTGATGAACGCCAACTACTTCCTGCGTCATCGCCCCTCCGAGATTGCCTGGCACACCGAGTGGCTGGCGGATTCGGATACCGGCTCGGACGTCGGACTGGTCGATGTGAGACGACGCGAGAACGGCGACGGCGTCGAAGCGGCCTTGTTTACACCAAGCGTGAAGCGAACCTTCGCTCACGCCACGGCTGTCCTCGATGAACTCGGCATGACGATCATGGATGCACGCGTCGTGCCGCTCGAGAACGGCTACAGCATCGACTCATTCGTATTTATGGAACTCGACGATCGCGTCGAGATTGACGAATCACGCATGCAGAAGATACGCCGCTCCCTGACTCGTGTATTGACTGCATATGACGACAATGTCGTGCTCGTCACTCGCACGTTGCGGCGCCAGGCCCGTATGTTCACGACGCGCACAAGCGTCGACTTCAGCCCGGCAAGCAAGGGCGACGTGACGGTTCTCGATCTCGTCGCAGCCGATCGGCCTGGACTACTGAGCACAATCGGACAGGTATTCATCGAGCAGAATATCGATATTGAGACCGCAAAAATCATGACTATCGGCGAGCGTGCCGAAGATGTTTTCTACATTCGTCCCGAGTCCGGTGGAACGCTGGACGACGCGGCGCTCGAAAACCTGCGGCGGGTGCTGCTGGCACGACTCGACAGCAAAAACACAGGATAACGATGCAAGTACTGGAACAGACAATAGAACAGGCGTTTGAGGCCCGCGCCGAGGGATTTGACGATCGGGGCGAGGTCGAAGCTGCCGTGGCCAAAGCACTGCAAATGCTGGACTCGGGCGAGGCCCGCGTAGCGGAAAAAATCGGCGGCGAATGGAGAGTCAACCAGTGGCTCAAGAAGGCCGTGTTGCTAAGTTTTGCGCTCAGCGAAAACGAAGTTGTCGAAAGTGGCCACAGCCGGTTTTATGACAAGGTACCAATGAAGTACGCGGACTACACGGCCGAGCAGTTTGCAGCCGACGGCGTTCGCGTCGTGCCCGATGCGATTGTCAGGCGCGGCGCCTATGTCGCCAGCGATGTGGTGCTCATGCCCAGCTACGTCAACATCGGTGCGTATGTCGATAGCGGAACGATGGTCGACACGTGGGCTACCGTAGGCAGCTGCGCCCAGATCGGCAAAAACGTACACCTGTCAGGCGGCGTTGGCATCGGTGGCGTACTTGAACCGCTGCAGGCCGGCCCCACAATTATCGAGGACGACTGCTTTATCGGCGCACGCTCCGAGGTCGTGGAAGGCGTCATCGTCGAGGAAGGCGCCGTGATATCCATGGGCGTCTACCTGGGCCAGAGTACGCGCATCTACGACCGCACAAGCGGCGAGATCAGCTACGGCAGGATTCCCGCTGGATCGGTTGTCGTACCGGGCAACCTGCCATCGCCCGACGGAACATACTCGTTGTATTGTGCTGTCATCGTGAAACAGGTCGATGCCAGGACACGCGAAAAAACCGGATTAAATGAACTACTGAGGAACCTGGACTAGGAAACGATGCTAACGGTATTTGGAATCAAAAGCTGCGACACCTGTCGGCGAGCGAAAAAGTACCTCTCCGAGCAGGACATTGAGTTTCAATTTCACGATGTCAGGGAAGACGGCCTAGATATTCAGATGCTGGAGCGATGGGCGGCGCGTATTGACTGGCAAAAACTGCTGAACAAGCAGAGCCTGACGTGGCGAAAAATCCCCGAAGTTGATCGCGCCGACATGACGAAGAACAAGGCGTTTGCCTTGATGATTGACCGCCCAACCCTGCTGAAGCGCCCCGTGCTGGAAGCCGACAAGTTCCTGGCCGTCGGATTCTCGGAAAAACGTTTTGCTGACTTCTGGACGACCACGCAGTAACCGTCAGCCAATACGGCCCGTGATGTAGTCCTCAGTCAGCTTGTGCTGCGGGTTCGTGAAGATCCGGTCGGTTTCATCGACCTCGACGAGCAGGCCCAGGTGGAAGTAAGCCACGCGCCTGGAAACACGCGCGGCCTGTTGCATGGAGTGGGTAACGATGACGATCGCGTAGTCTTCGCAAAGCTCATCCATCAGGTCCTCGATACGCGCCGTCGCTATGGGATCGAGCGCTGAGCATGGCTCGTCCATGAGAATGACTTCAGGGTTTACGGCAATTGTGCGCGCGATACACAGGCGCTGCTGCTGGCCACCCGAGAGGCTGGTGCCCGGCTCATCAAGTCGGTCCTTTACTTCGTCCAGCAGGCCGGCGCGATCCAGGCTCGAATGCACAATGCTGTCGAGCTCCGCGCGATCGGCCGCAAGCCCGTGGATTCGGGGTCCGTAGGCAACATTGTCATAGATACTCTTGGGAAACGGATTCGGCTTTTGAAACACCATCCCTACACGTGCACGCAGCGCGACGGGATCCTGCTCCTTGCGATAAATGTCCTTGCCGTCAAGCGTGATATTGCCCGTCACCTTCGCAATCTCAATCGAGTCATTCATGCGATTCAGGCATCGCAGGAACGTCGACTTGCCGCAGCCCGACGGACCAATCAGCGCAATGACCTCCTTTTTGCCAATTTCCAGCGAGACATTCTGAATTGCATGGTTATCACCGTAGTAGACGTTCACATTCTCGGCAACCATGAACGGGTGCGCACAGCGAATGTCGCCGACCGTTTCGCCGAGTTCGGTTGGCCGATCACCAAGAGCGGGCAACACGATTCCGGATTCCGGCGCGGCGTCATCCATTGTTTCGGACGGCGGCACAGGCTGTGGCTCGAGATTGTCGGACGTCAATTCGGTCATGGCTGTCATTTTCATACAGGAATCTCCACAGCTCAAATGCTGCGATTACCATTTGCGCTCCATGCGTTTGCGGACGATGACGGCCGCGAGGTTCATGAGCAGAAGAAAGCCCAGCAGCACGATAATCGCGGCTGAGGTTCTCTCGGCAAATGCGCGCTCGGGGCTATCGGCCCACAAGTAGATCTGCACGGGTAGCGCCGTGGACGGGTCTGTAAATCCACCCGGCACATCGACAATAAATGCCACCATGCCGATCATGAGCAGCGGCGCTGATTCGCCAAGCGCGCGGCTCATGCCGATGATCGTCCCCGTCAGCATGCCGGGCAGCGCCAGCGGCAGGACATGATGAAAGACGACCTGCATCTGGGATGCGCCCAGGCCGAGTGCGGCCTCGCGAATGGAAGGCGGTACGGCCTGAATCGCCGCGCGCGAGGCGATGATAATGACGGGCAAAGTCAGGAGCGTCAGCACCAGTCCGCCGACGAGCGGCGCAGACCGCGGCAGCCCCATCCAGTTTATGAAGACTGCGAGGCCCAGAAGTCCGAATACGATCGACGGCACCGCTGCGAGATTGTTGATATTGACCTCGATCAAGTCCGACCAGCGTGACTTGGGCGCAAACTCCTCGAGATAGATCGCGGCTGCCGCCCCGATCGGAAACGACAGCACGATCGTTACGATCAGCATGTATAGCGAGCCCATCGCCGCACCACGAATACCGGCCAGCTCGGGCTCACGCGAGTCACCATTGGTGAAAAGCGCCACGTTGAAGCGGCGCTCGAGTTTGCCGGCTTCCTGCAGCGTATTGATCCAGCCAATCTGCTTGTCCGACAGCGGCCGCAGTGACTCGTCGATAGCCGGATCGATATTGCCTTTAACGAGCATGTCGACATTGGACGCCGCGGGTACCCAGACAGTCTGCATCGTGCCGATCAGTTCGGGAGATGCTTCAACCATGTCACGCAGCTGGTAACCGGCACCGGCGCTGACAATCCTGTATAGCTGGCGCCTGTCGCCGCGTCCGGATACATCCGGGAACTGTTCACGTAGCGACGTCCGAACAAGGCCATCAAAATCGGCGTAGACAAGGTCAAGTTCGCCACCCGGCGCGATCACATCCTCGCGCAGTTCGACGTCCATCTGCATGAAGGTCTGGCGGAACGCCGAAGCCCCCTCGGCTATGAGGGTCGCGAAGAACACGCCGAGAAACAGCACACCGACCGCGGTCGCCAGGATGCCTAAAACACGGAACGTCTTTTCCTTGCGTCGGCGGCGGGCGAGCCCTGCTTCTACTTTTTGCAGCGTTGTCTGTACTTTGCTCATCGCGGCCTACTCGTACTGCTCACGGTACTTGCGGACGAAACTCAGCCCCACGATATTCAATACCAGCGTGACAACAAACAGCATCAGGCCCAGCGCAAACGCAGCCAGCGTCTTCGCACTGTCAAACTCCTGGTCGCCGACCAGCAGGGTCACGATCTGAACCGTCACGGTCGTAACGGCTTCGAACGGATTCGCTGTCAGGTTCGCGGCAAGCCCCGCCGCCATGACCACAATCATGGTCTCACCGATCGCCCTCGACACGGCCAACAGGATGCCTCCGACGATGCCAGGCAATGCCGCAGGCAGAATGACCTTGGTCATCGTTTCCGAGCGCGTCGATCCAAGGCCGAGCGCGCCGTCCCGCATTGTCGAAGGCACCGCATTGATTGCGTCGTCCGACAACGACGACACGAGAGGAATAATCATGATGCCCATGACGAGGCCTGCCGCCATTGCACTTTCGGAGGCGACCGAAATGCCGACGGATTCGCCGGCCTGGCGCACCCAGGGCGCAACCGTCAACGCGGCGAAAAACCCGTACACGACAGTCGGTATGCCAGCCAGAACCTCGAGCAGCGGCTTCGCTATGGCGCGCACGCGGTTACTGGAATACTCGGCGAGATAAATGGCCGTCATGAGGCCGACAGGCACCGCCACGACCATCGCGATGCCTGTAATTAGCAGCGTACCTGTGAATAAGGGCACGGCCCCGAAACTACCCGAAGATCCCACCTGATCGGCGCGGATCGCCGTCTGCGGACTCCAGTTGAGCCCGAACAGGAACTCTGTCAGTGGCACTTTCTGGAAGAACCGGATTGCTTCGAAAAGGACCGAGAGCACGATACCGATGGTCGTGAGGATGGCGATGCTCGACGCTGCGATCAGCATCAGCCGAACGACGCTTTCCACACGGTTTCGCGCTCGCAGGTCCGGGTCAATCCGTTGCCACGCGATGGTCCCGCCCAGCCCGGCCATGCCCACTGCAAGCACCGCCAGCAGCTGGCGGCTCTTCGCGACATAGCCGTTAAACCTGTCCGCCGCATTCTGCAGCACCGCATCGACGTTGACGCTAGTCACGTCTCCAGCCGCGAGATTCCGGATATTGTTGACCAGCAGGTTGAGCTCACCAGCGCTCAGGTCCTGGTACGACAGCGGCAAGCCCCGGATTACGAGTGCAACGACGATGCGCGGTTCCACGAGCACCCAAATGAGAAGCAATGCCAGGGCCGGCAAAGCGACCCAGACTACGACGTAATATCCGTAGTAACCCGGTAGGGAGTGCAGCGCCGAACCGTGGCCCGGTCCACCGACAAGTGCCAGCGATCGCCTGCGTCCGAAATAGAACGCCGCAATCGACATGAGACCGAGCAGCAGGATGAGAGTCGTACTTTGCATACTTTTCTTGTTGGAGAACGGCAGGCGGCGATCCGAATGGACCGCCGCCGGACCCGGTCAACTACTGTGTTAGTTACTTACCGTCGTCAGGGGCTGCAGGTTGCGAACCGCGGAAGCGACCGCACCTCGCTCCTCATCCGGCATAGGAATGAGGCCGCGTTCGGAAAGATAGCCCTCGTCGCCCCAGGCACGCTCGCTCGTGAACTCCCTCAGGTAGCCTCGCAGCCCCGGAATGACGTCGACATGTGCCTTCTTGACATAGGAGTAGAGCGGACGTGACACAGGGTAGTCGCCATCGGCGATGGCGTCGAAGCTCGGCTCGATGCCGTCCACGCTGGCGCCCTTGACTTTGTCCATGTTCTGGTCGAGAAAGCTGAATCCGAAGATGCCGAATGCGTCGGGATTCGCCTCGAGTTTCTGCACGATCAGGTTGTCATTCTCGCCCGCTTCCACGAACGCACCATCTTCCCGAATCGTGTGGCAAATCGCTTTATAGCTGTTCTTGTCCGAGTTCTTGAGTTCCTTGATCCAGGGTACGGTCTTGCAGCCACCCTCCATCGCCAGTTCGACGAAGGCGTCGCGTGTACCCGACGTCGGCGGCGGTCCGAGCACCTCGATGCGACTGGCAGGCAAGTCTGGATTAACGTCGGCCCAGGTCTTGTACGGGTTCTCGATGAGTTCGCCGTCTTCCTGACTTGGCACTTCCTTCGCCAGCGCAAAGAAGATATCCCTGCGCGAGAGAGACATCGCCGGCGCACTAATCGCATTGGCGATAACGATTCCGTCGTAGCCGATCTTGACCTCGATAATTTCTTTCACGCCATTGGCAACACAGGAATCGACTTCCGACTGCTTGATGGCACGCGATGAGTTCGCGACGTCCGGGAAGTCCACACCGACACCGTCACAAAAAAGCTTCAATCCGCCGCCGGATCCCGTCGACTCGATCTTTGGCGTCTTGAACTCGGTGCCGCGCCCGAAACGCTCGGCAACAACCGTAGCAAACGGATAGACTGTCGACGACCCGACAACGTAGACATAATCGCGCCCTGACTGGGCACTCGCCCCGGATGAAAAAATCAGCCCGAGACAAGTCGTCGCAAGAAGGGTCAATGCATTCTTCTGGAAGCTCACGTTGAGTTCTCCGTTTATATTGGAAATCCTGCGCAGAGCTTAGCGGTCGAATGTTACCGAATTGTTGCAACGCGGCTTGCCTGGCAAGCCAGGGATATTGTCGAATTTTAGTTATTTTAATTATATTTTTCAATTTGTTACCGAGTTATCATTAAGCGATGTCTGAACCACATTCCGAACCCGTAATCGACCTTCTCTGCCGTCTTGTCATACGTCCCTCGGTGACACCGGACGACGCGGGCTGTCAGCCCTTGTTGGCGGACCGGTTGACGAGCCTGGGATTCGACTGTGAAACGCTCAAGTACAACGACGTAACCAACCTCTGGGCACGCCGCGGCAGCGCGGCCCCCATACTCTGTTTTGCGGGCCACACCGATGTAGTTCCCCCAGGCGACGAGGACGAGTGGAGCAGCCCGCCGTTTGAACCCACGTTTGTTGGCGACACGTTGTATGGCCGCGGCTCAGCCGATATGAAAAGCGGACTCGCGGCGATGATCGTGGCGATCGAGAATTTCCTTGCCGAACACGCGAATCATGACGGCAGCATCGCATTGCTGATTACGAGCGATGAAGAAGGCCGCGCTCGCGACGGAACGCTCAAGGTCATGCAGGAATTACAGAGCCGCGATCAGCACATCGACTGGTGCGTGCTGGGCGAGCCCTCGAGCCAGCGAGAGCTTGGCGACATCGTGCGAATCGGACGTCGCGGTTCACTGAGCGGCATGCTGACCGTGCGCGGTGTTCAGGGTCACGTCGCGTACCCACAGCTTGCTGACAATCCGATTCGCCGTTTTGCGCCCGTGCTTGCGGAACTGCACCAAATAGAGTGGGACAATGGCAACGAGTTCTTTCCCCCTACCAGCTTCCAGGTCGTCGATGTGCGTGCGGGTATCGGCGCGCCCAACGTTACGCCGGCGGAACTGTCGGCCCGCTTCAATTTTCGTTATTCGACGGAATGGACGCACGAGTCATTGAAGGAAAAAGTCGAAAGCGTGATCGCGCATCATGACATCGACTACGAGCTGAAATGGCACTTGTCGGGCGAACCATTTCTGACACGGCCGGGCAAACTCATCGACATGGTAAGCCAGGCGGTTACTGAGCAGACCGGCAATGCTCCCGAGCTGTCTACAGGTGGAGGCACATCGGATGGACGCTTTATTTCTCCCGCAGGGGTCGACGTTATCGAACTGGGCCCTGTCAATGCGTCGATACACAAGATCGATGAGCACGTCAGCGTTCCTGACGTCATTGCTCTGACGCGCATGTATCAGCGCATCATGGAGCTCATGCTGCTGTGATCGCGCCGGGAATCAGGCGGCTCGGAGATTGTTGTAGATTCCGGCGATTCCTAGTCCGCCCAACCCGATAATCACCCAGGTGGGCATCGACAGCCCCAGAAGTCGCCAGACGACGTCGGCACATTCGCCGGACCCCTGGAAAATCATGCCCAAAGCATCGAAAAGCGGGAAGTTCCCCATGATGTACTCGAAGCCCGGGCCACAGGACGGCACCTGGTCCGCGGGCAGGTTTTGCAGGTGCACATGCCAGCTCGCCACACCGACGCCGAAGCCTGCCGTGAGCAGGATGAAAAAGGCGTATATTCGCGCACCGAGTTTGCCCGGATTGTGCACCGCGGCAACGAGGAACGCGATGCCGAGCAAAATCGTGGCGATACGCTGGAAAACACACAGCGGACAGGGATCGAGCAGCAACGCGTACTGGGCGTAAAGTGCAAAACCCATCATGCCGGCGCAGGCGATAAAACCCGCGAAATTAAGCAGCCGCTTGCCTGGTAACACCATATTCGTTCAGCCAGAGTCCTGGCCCGTTTCGTCAGAAACCAGAGTATGGCGTACATCGCGGCCGTGCACCATGTAGATCACGTATTCGCAAATGTTCTTGGCGTGATCGCCAATTCGCTCCAGCGAGCGCGCAGCCCAGGTGACATTCATGACACGCTTGATAGACCGCGGATCCTCCATCATGAAAGTAATACACTGCCGCTGGATCGCCTCGTACTCGTCGTCGACAAGCTCGTCTTCGCGCACCGTCTCGAGCGCTTCTTCAACATCGAGGCGCGCGAATGCATTCATCGCGTCGCGAAGCATGTGGGCAACGTGGTTACCGAGGGTTTTGAGCTCGCGATACGAATCAGCCGGCCGATCCATGGCCGCCAGTTTCGACGCGAGAAAGCCGATTTTCTCGGCCTCGTCACCGATTCGTTCCAGATCAGTAATCGTCTTGATTATCGCGACAATCAGTCGCAGATCACCCGCGGTTGGCGAACGCGTAGCCAGGATTCGACTGCACTCCTCGTCGATCGTGACTTCGAGA
>Ga0265303_10001031_pt1 | contig 16736 bp, 15 predicted proteins | sample Helome_2_FD_192494 | JGI IMG/M metagenome (GOLD analysis project Ga0265303, IMG submission 192494) | Marine sediment microbial communities from subtidal zone of North Sea - Hel_20160317 (Illumina Assembly) | ecosystem: Environmental > Aquatic > Marine > Subtidal zone > Sediment ... | reverse complement strand
CCGGACCGACAATAAACAATGGCTACGTAGCTCAGTTGGTTAGAGCACATCACTCATAATGATGGGGTCCCCTGTTCAAATCAGGGCGTAGCCACCATTTTTTCAATGACTTAGCTTCGTTTTCTACTCTCCGACCACTCTCAATGTAGGAGAATTGTAGGAGATCTTCTTTGTTATGGATTCCACAACCTCTCTCAGGTGATCAATTTCCGCCCTGGAGTAATGCGTCGTGATGTCTCCATTCTTGTGTCCTAACAGGTCTTTCCGGTCTTCATTACTCCAACCCGCTGCCCTCACGCGTCTGCCAAAGGTATGCCGCAGATCATGGATTCTTAAATGCCTGAATCCCCAGGGGCATTCCATGCCGAGCTCCGCTTGATACCGGTTCGCAGCGCGTTCCCTGGCATTCCGCCAACCCTTGCCATAAACCCGGGCCCGGGGAAATACCCGAAACTGATCCTTGCCTATCTGCTTTTTCAGCACCGACTGAGCCACCGAGTTCAAAACCACGAACCGCTCCAGACCATTCTTGGAGTATTGCTCGGGTAGTTCAAACAGGTCATCGCCCTGCTGCCAGCTCCATCTGAGCGAACACAGTTCCTGGTCCCGCACGCCGGTATTGATCAAAAACAAGGCCATTCTGACGAGATCAGGTGCCAGTTCGGACAGTAACAGCTTTTGCTCTTCCCAGCTGATGGGATAAGGTTTGCGTTTGTGCCCCTTCTCCAGCCGAAACAAAGGCGCTGACTCCAGCCAGCTCAACCCGGTTTCAACATCCCGCCAGTAACGTGCCGCCAGGTTCAAGATCCGCCGCACCACCGCGAGATATCGGTTGGTGGTGCCTGCACTTCGACCCTTCTGCCGCATGTGTAAAACAAACGGCTCGAGGGTTCCGCCGTGAACCTGCTCCAGGTAAAGATCACCGATAAATGGATCGAGTATTCTGAGCGCCTGGGCATCGTTGTGTAATGACTTTTTGGTTTCCTCCGTTAAAAACTTCGTTGCCGCCTCACGAAACAGTCTTTTGGGTCTAACGCCGAAAAACTTGGCTCTATGATGCGTACTTATCACATGACTTAAGATCGCTTCGGCTTGTTCGCGGCAACCTGTTTCAGTGCTGCTTTGAACGCGCTTTTTGCCGATCCTTTTATCGATGTGCCAGATTTGGCCCCGCTTAACGAGACCGGGTGTCTTTTTGTTGGCCATGGTAATTCTCCCATTGGCTTACCGGGACACCCGTTGCGGGATATATAGTGCTCCGCAAAAGCGTCCAGTTCAAGTCGGTCGAAGGCAATGCCCTGTTTGCCGATACGAATTTCAACCAGATAGGGCCGCACCTCGGCGTTAAAGCGATTGCGGTCCATGCCCAGGTATTGGGGTGCATCGCGGAAACGAATCAGCCGGGGCGTGATAGTTGACGGTTGTTTCATTTATCTAATCCGTAAATCGGGCATCTACAGATTGGTCATGGTAGCGCTGGAGTGGTACGAAAATACGTTCGAAAGGTCGCACCTGGAGGTGCATTTTCGAACGCTTTTTATGCGGTTAAAGGTGGCAAGCTGAAGCCTTTGCAAACTAACCCTGGAGAACACCGTTTATGGCAGACACGACGAGTCCATGCACAACGTCGCTGGTGCAGCAAATCACCGAACGCTACGGCCTGTTGATTTCACATTCCCAGTTGGCGGAACTGCTGGGCAGGTCGGCTGGCGGCCTGCGCTACAGGCTGAAATATCCAAGCGACCCAAGCACGCGCGCGCTCAAGGCCTGCGGGCGTAAGATCGGGCGGCGGGTCTACTATCCGGCCTACGAGATCGCCCTGATCATTGCTGTTCCGATAGAAGACTGACACCACTCACTGCCGGCGACCTCGTATCGTGAGTTACTCAGCACTGGAATGGGCTTTTCGCCAGGACCTCGAAGCGATTTCAAAATTTGCCCTCGTGGTTCTGGCCGATGCCGCGAACCGTGAAGGCGTTTGCTGGCCGAGGATTGCGACAATTGCCAAGAAGATGGGTGTATCGACACGTACCGTACAACGGTCGTTGCGGCTCCAGGCCAGGCGTGGATTGATCACGATCGAGGAACGCTATCGCCCCGATGGATCGCGATCCTCAAATCGCTATCGGTTACATCTCGATAGAGGTGTCAGTGTGTCACCACCCCCTGACAGTCGTGACACCAGCCCGTGTCACGGGAGTCAGGGGCCTCATGACACCAGCGTCATGTCAAGAACCACCAGAGGAACCAACAATGAACCACCACCACGACTACAAGGTGTAGTGGAAAAACAGTCGGTAGGTCGTGGTGGTGATGATTTTGATCTGGTTTATCCCGGGACCCTGTTGTCGCAAGAACGCGCCGGGGCCGAGGCAATGCTTGCGGAATTGCAGCCGCCACTCGACCAGCTAGTGCTGGACGAGTGGTCCGGCATCATCGCGGCTGGTGCGATTCGGGCCTCGCCGCTCGGGTGCCTGCGCGAATTGGTCAAGCGCGCCCGGAAAGGCACTTTTACCCCGGAGCGAGGCTTGCGCGTGGCCCGGGCACGCGATAGACAGCAGCGCATGGAGATCGCCCAAGCCGACATCGACCGGCCGGAACTGCCGGTGGCCGACGAGAACAATCCACTTGTAAAGCGGCTCAGGTCGCTTGCCAAAAGCCAAAGCGGGTAATGATTGCTGGATTGACGAATCGCTGACTCGGGCTTGAACCGAGGGCTACCCATTGCCATTGACCGTCGTCGGAATGCCCAGCCGACCGCTCGGGGTACCGGCTGCCAGGCGGAAAGCGGCCGCGTCACTACATAGCGAAGCGCGGTAGTGACGCGGTCGTAATCGGGACCTAAGTGCGAGCCGTGCTTGAGTATTCTGGATGTGCGCGCGAATGCCGGCCGGATTATGTCGTAAAGGTGTAGTGAGAAGCATGGCTTTCGGACATGATAAAGCTGTGCCGCCCGAGCATACTGCACGCAGCTTTGAATTCATCCGCGGCCACTGCGGCAAAGTGGCAAACAAGGCACCATCCGGATCGTGAAACCGGTGCATCGGCGCAAGCCGCGATCCATCTTCGATATAGGGCAGCAATCTTGACGCTGATCCACTTCAATATCGGACAGTGTCATTAGTGCTGTCCATTCATACAGGCATCCGCCTGTCATTTAAAGCGAGCTGCATTTGACGATGGCCTTTGGCCGTTGACAGACCGAGCTCATTTTTCATTAACCGCAGGCCAGTCCTGCATTTTCAAAGGAGGTGTTAACACACTTAAATAACCGCCCCTATGGGCATGTTGGATTGCGTTGGATTATCCCCGTACCGGGAATATCCGCGTTGCCTCGAACCAGGCATTGTCAGGTCGTTAGGGGGGTTGTGCCCCATGACCGTCTCGCGAAAGCGAATCTGTCAGCTCAGGCTGCCCGATAGGTCAGAAACACTAACCTGAAAGGAAAACACACAATGAGAGACCTGAACTACCAACTGAAGCAACTCTGCCGTCACTGCCGGGAGGGCAGCCACGCCACCCAGGCCAAGCGTGAGCGAATGCTGACCCTGATCGGCAACCAGCTCCATGAACTGGGATATCGGGGCATGGTCGCAAGATCACTCAAGCCGAAACACATCGAGGCACTGCTCGGGCGTTGGCGCGAGCAGGAACTGACGACCGGCACAATCAAGAACAGAATGGCCGCGATCCGCTGGTGGGCGAACAAGGTGGACAAGCGCAACGTGGTGGCGCGATCCAACGAGCACTACGGCATTCCAGACCGGCGCTTCGTCACCAACGAATCGAAAGCAAAGACCATAACCCACGAACAACTGGAAAAGGTCCGCGACGAGCACGTGCGCATGAGCCTGGAACTGCAGCAGGCGTTCGGCCTGCGCCGCGAAGAAGCCATGAAAATCCGCCCCATTATTGCTGACCAGGACGATCACCTGTTTCTGCAGGGCAGCTGGACCAAGGGAGGCCGGGAGCGCATCGTTCCGATCCGTACTGAACAACAACGAGAAGTCATCAACCGCGCTCACCGTCTTGCCGGCCGTGGCTCCCTGATCCCCAGCAACCGCAACTACGTGAAGCAGATGCGGGTCTACGAAGGCAATACCCGAAGGGCAGGGCTTCACCACATGCATGGCCTGCGCCATTCCTATGCCCAGAACCGCTACGAAGAGCTGACCGGCTGGCAATGTCCGGCTGTCGGTGGGCCTGATTCAAAGATGCTGACATCAGAACAACGCGAGGCAGACCGAGAGGCGCGGCTCACTATCAGTCAGGAATTAGGGCATGAGAGGGAGGCTGTGGTCGGTGCCTACATAGGGAGGTAAGACCATGCGTGTTTATCGATATCAGATCAGGAAATGATGCAATTTTCGATGAAAGCGAATGATTTTCGACAATCACCCTGGGTTATCCCGGCTGGCCGGCAGCTCCCAGCTACGGCGAGGTTAGACCGAATTAGTAGTTGTTAATATATCCGGTATGGCGTATATCTTGACAATATACGCGAGAGAGTATATACAGCTAATATACGATAGGTCGTATAAAGAGGGTAAGCGATGGGAAAGATCATACGCAACAACAATGATCTCGGTGAGGCAATACGCCGGGCACGCAAGAATATGGATTTGCGGCAGGTTGACGTTGCCCAAAAAGCGTCGGTTCGCCAGGCGCTGGTCTCAGACCTTGAGAACGGCGCGACTACGGCGAAGCTCGATACCGTGATCAGGGTGGTGGCTGCTCTGGATATGGATCTGTCCATCGTTCCGCGCCGGAAAGCCGGGTTCGACCCAACGGAGTATTGAGTGGGACGTAAACGCCGGGGACGTGTGCTGGATGTGTATGTCGGCTCAAGCAAAGTCGGCAGGTATTCCCTTGAGCCGAGCGGTGCAACATCGTTTCGTTATGATCCGGACTGGTTGTCGTCTGAAAAAGCATTTCCCATTTCCCTGTCCATGCCGCTGTCCGATCGTCTCTGGTCAGGGGAGGGCGCGACCAGCTACTTCGACGGGCTATTGCCGGATGATCGCACCGTAAGAGAAAAAATTGCAGCGCGTGAGCATGCCGATAGTGCCGGTATTTTTGATCTCCTGGCTGTCATCGGGCGAGATTGCGTGGGGGCGCTGCGTTTCGTACCCGAAGGCCTTGATCCCGGTGACCCGACGAAAATGGAATACAGGCCGGTAACCGATAATGAGATTGCAGCCCGGATCGCTTCCCTTGGTATCACGCCTCTCGGTGTCCATGCCGAAGATGATGACTTTCGTATCTCAATTGCGGGAGTACAGGAAAAGACCGCCTTTCTCCGGGTCGATGACCAATGGCAGCTTCCACTTGGACCGACGCCGACCTCCCATATCTTCAAACCAGCAATGAAGGGAGGCCCGGCAGGAGCTGATTTCTCCGATACACCCTGGAATGAATGGCTCTGTCTTGTACTGTGCCGCGCACTGGGCCTTGAGTCGGCGAATGCCGAGGTACTGATATTTGATGACGAACCCGTGTTGGCCATAGAGCGTTTTGATCGGGCCTGGCAGGATGGCGTACTATACCGACTGCCGCAGGAGGATATCTGTCAAGCGCTGGGTGTTCCGCCAGCGCGGAAATACCAAAGCGATGGCGGACCGGGTATTGCCGATGTTCTGGAATTCCTGAACGGCGCAATTACCCCGTATGAGGACCGATTAACCTTTATGAAGGTACAGATCGTTTTCTGGCTGCTGGCAGCTATCGATGGCCATGCCAAGAACTTCTCGATATTTCTCTCACCAGGTGGTTACAGACTTACCCCTCTGTACGATGTGATGTCGGCCACACCCTGGCCGGAATTCCCGGTGCAGAAGAGCAAACTGGCGATGACCATCGGGGACGGGGGTTATTATCGCCTCAACCAGATCCAGCTCCGGCATTTTTATCAGACTGGCCAAAAAGCCGGGCTGCGTGAGCAAGATATGGATAGTATCTTCTCTGACCTGATCACGCGGATGGATGATGCTATATCAGGGGCGGCCGTTTCGGCTGCTGATGCAGGTATGCCGGCATCAACGTCCAGCGCGATACTGGATGGTGCAAGTAATCGAGCCAGAATAATTCAGAAGGCATGATGCAAAGAAATGATTCGACACCTATGAAATACGAGAGCGAGAATGATGCCGCAGCTTGAACACATTGAAGCCATCGAAAAACGTCTGTGGACCGCGGCCGACACTCTGCGAGCGAATTCGAACTACGCCAGCAACGAGTATTTCCTGCCGGTCATGGGGGCGTATAAGGAGAATAAACGCGGCATTCCTGGCGTCCAAGCAGAAAATCAGTGACAGGATGCGCCTGAATCAACTCTCTACCCGACCATTTAATGGTTGCACCCGCTGAATTTTGTGCTGAATATGCCGCCTTCCGCTTAGTTGCGGCCCCTCCAGCTTCCGTCAGGCAACAAGCCGCCTGGCAACCTGTTCTTTGGTTACCTTGGCGTGTAGCGATTGTCGATGTGAAATCCCGGGTCTATACCAACCAGTCCGAGCCTGGCGAGGCCCGTGCAGCAGGCAGCAATTCGGGCGGAGGCGGCAACGCGCCTTTCTTTATGAGGTGAGCCAGAATCTTGTCAATAACTGCCGGATCCTCAATGCAGGCGATCACTTTGGCATCGCCCCCGCACTTCTCGCAAGTCGACACATCGATGTTGAATACCCGTTTGAGGCGTTGGGCCCAGGTCATGGCCCGATGGCGCTGTTCGGGTGTTTTCTCTTCATTTTCTTTCCGGGTAAGCCCACTGCCTCGTTTGGCTGGCGTCACATCGACACGGTATTTGCTGTTAGGCGCAAAAACTCCATGGAATCTGGTCAGGTTCACTCGCGGCTTGGGAACCAGGGCAGCCAGTTTGCCGATGAAATCCAGCGGCTCGAAGATGACATGGGTGGTACCATCGTTGTAGGGCGTTTTGAGCTGGTAGCGGATATTGCCTGATGGCGTCAGTGACAGCCGTTTCTCCGATACTGCTGGTCTCGAAATATATCTCGCCAGCCGCTCCAGTTTCTGACGTTCCCAGGCTTGAGCCGCGACTCCGGCGTGTAGGCTGAACCCGGCCACTTTCACGACCTGGACGAATCGGTCATCGCCTTCCCGGGATGGAATGGTCTGCAGCGTAAACACTTTCCGCCCCTGCTGCGGGCCGATGGCTATCCGGTAACTGACCGAGCAACCCAGTACCTGCCGCATCGGGTCTTCGTCTCCCTCATCCAGAGCCAGGTAGCTGTTTTCGTCATCTCTCTCAAGAATCCCCTCTCGCTCCAGAAATCCGGCAACCCGGTGGCTGATCATATGCATCAGCTCCGTTAGTTCCTGCTGGTTGGGTGCGTTGGTCCGATGAAATCGGCTCTTGCCCCGGGGCGTGGTGGTGTAAACGCCGTCCAGAAACAGCATGTGAAAGTGCACATTGAGATTCAGCGCAGAACCAAATCGCTGAATCAGCGTCACCGCGCCGGTTTGCGCGGTCTTTCGCGTGAATCCCGCTTTTTGGATCAGGTGGGCCGAGATGGCCCGGTGAACAATCCCCAGCACCCGGCCCATCAGTTCCGGGCGACTGGCGAACAGGAAACGGAGCTGAAACGGAAAACTCAGTACCCATTGACGGATAGGTTGCTCTGGAAATACCTCGTCGACCAGCAGCGCGGCGCTTTCCGCCATGCGCCTTGCGCCGCAACTGGGGCAAAACCCGCGCCGCTTGCAGCTGAACGCGACCAGGTGTTCATAATGACATTCAGTGCATTGCACCCGCAGGAAACCGTGCTCCAGTCGGCCGCATTTGAGGTAATCGTCAAATTCCTGTTGCACATGCCAGGGCAGCGGCTTGCCCTGTGCAGCCATCACCTCTCTGAACGCCGGGTAATGCTGCTCGATGATTTGATAGAGCAGAGCCTGCTCTGGTCGGTGACGCTTATAGGGTGGGCCGTGTGGCGATCGGTCCGTGATCGCTGCTTGACGCATTGCGCTCTCCATTCCCTGGAGAAAGCAATGTTCTCAGAATGTTCTCGGCGTGTACACTTTTGCTTGAAGCGTTGGTCACCGGTTGTAGCTCAAGCGGCTGGATAGAGCCGGGTTCACCTTAGTTCGGAAATGTAACGCAGCACATGTGGGAGTTTTGTGGGAATCGGCCGGCATACGAAAAGAGCCAAAGACTGGGGAATGCCATGGGTTCCGGTTTTTTTCAGGGGCAGTACTGCGGAGATTTGATCGATCCCAGTATGTCGGGATGGGAAGAGCGTACCGGTCGTGGTGGTTACGCATTCCCCGCCTATCGGCATGGTGAAGAGGAAGCCGTCGCGGTGGCAGAGCACGAAGAGGTGTATGACCGACTCTGGGACGAGACGATTGGTTTTTATAAGATCCTCATGCCTGTTGCTGAAAGCGCCGGGGTGCTTATGGCCCAGCACGGCGTCGGTTACGACAGGGCCCTGGATTACGACCACGTTGTGAAAACCAATGGTGATTCGTATATCGGGCGTCAATCCGTGGCATTTTCCGCCGGTTATATCAGGGGATTGCTCGCCGGGTTGTAGTTAGTAGTTAACCGCCATGGGTTTAAACCGGCCCAACCCGGCTTTTTAACAACGCTACGAATGCTAATGCGCTGGGCTTGGCCGGCGCATGCCGGTCGCGATACACATTGATATAGTCGGGTAACGGCATCGAAAGACCGGGTATGCGGACCAGGCGCCCGGCGTCAAGACGGTCCTGCACCGTGCGCGCCCAACCCAATGCGACACCTTCGCCGAGTTCGGCCAGATCCAGATACATGGCGTAGGTGTTTAGAATCGTAATTGTCGAGGTGATGGGAAACTTGATATCGAATTCAGCAAGAAACTCACTCCAGTCGGGCCAGTCCCTGCCGCGTTGCTGAAGGCTCAGCAAAGGCTTACCCGCGAGCTCGCCGGGATCACCCGGGTTTTTCAAGCTGTCAAACAGTTCCGGCGAACACACCGGAAACAGCAGGTCATCACCAATTGACTCGGTCTCGAATCGCTGTTGGGCCCAACGACCCTGCTGTAAACCGATATCAAATGCCTCGGGGGTATCTTCGATTGGTTCCGGAGAAACGACAACCCGCAAGTGCACATTGGGATGTTGACGCTGAAATTCGCCCATGCATGGGGTCAGAATGGCGCTGCCCAGACCCATGTCTGAATAAATCGTAAGTGTCTCCGAATCCCGGCTTTCCAGCCGTAACCGATCGGTGGTCTGTGCGATATCAGACAGCGAGTGGCGCACGGTGTGCGCCAGTTCCTGGCCGGCTGGTGTCGGTGTTACGTCGTAACGGCCACGCGAAAACAATTTCACGCCAATCGATTCTTCCAGTTGCCTGATCAATCGGCTGATGCTGCTTTGTGTCAGCGCCAGTTCATCGGCAGCGCGGCTGAAGCTGCCCAGTCGGCAAGCAGCCTCGAAGGCTGTGAGCGTGTTCAACGGCGGTAAGCGCTTTCTGAAATTGGACATTCTACAAATTCCCCCGGCCAGGCGGGTGTTAAAAAAAAAGATTGCCCGCGTAGTATAAACAATCCAGATATTTGTTTTCCAGATATCTCAGGCAGAATTATCGTTTCTCTGGTGGGCAGAGAACCCTTAGAGTGCGATATCTGGTCTAAACATCAAGCAGGTCGAACGAATAACCATGTCTGCAAACAAAAAAGCCTGGAACTGGCTGCCGCCATTACCGATTCAATACGTACCGATTTTTGTATGGCCTCCGCGTGCACTCGATGCCCTCAAGTTTCTGGTCTCGAGTCCTTTCATCGGCTCGATCATGCTGCCCTATGGTCTGCTCGCCATGCTTACCTGGTATTGGCTGCAACCTGAACTCGCACGTTGCGCCGAGTTCGAAATTGGCTGGATTCTGCAGCTGCTGGGCCGCAATGCGTTGTTGATCTTTGTCGTCGCCGGTGGGCTGCATCTCTATTTCCACGTGTTCAAGCTGCAGGGAACCGAGCGGCGATACGAATCCCGTGAATTGCAACGCGACAATCCGCGGTTTTTTCTGCGCGATCAGGTAAAAGACAACCTGTTCTGGACCATGATCAGCGGCGTTCCCGTGTGGACTGCCTACGAAGTGTTCTTTTTCTGGGCCATGGCCAATAACCACTTGCCTTACTACCTCGAATGGCGCAATCACCCGGTTTCGTTCGTGCTGATCTTTCTGATGATTCCCTTTTTCCAGTCGCTGCATTTTCACCTGGTGCATCGTCTGTTGCACTGGAAGCCGTTGTTTCGAATCGCCCACGAGGTACACCATCGCAACGTCATTCTCGGGCCCTGGTCCGGGTTCTCGATGCATCCGATCGAACATCTCATTTATATGAGCAGCGTATTGATTCATGTTGTGCTGCCGTCGCATCCATTGCATATCATTTTTCATAACCATTGGAATTCAATCGGCGCTGCAGTTACCCACAGTGGTTATGAAGCCCTGACCTTTCGAGGCAAGCCGTTCCTGTACCTGACCGCGTTTCACCACCAGTTGCACCATCGTTTTCTGAGCTGTAACTACGGTAGCCCGCTGGTGCCGGCTGATCAGTGGTTCGGCTGTGACAATAACGGTGCCAAAGAAGCGAACAAGTTAAGGACCTGAATCTATGTCTACAAACCTGTCATTAACCCGACTAAACAGTGCAGGCAACCTTGCCGCAGACTGGGTCTGCGAGAGGTTGAGGTTAGCGGCCGACGGCAGTTTTCCGGGTGTCGAAAATGAAATTGATGCCTATTACAAAATGCCGGTATTGTTCGCGCTCTCGGGTCGAACCGGTGAAGCGGACGCCGTAGTAAATTATCTGCGCCAACGCTTTTACGACGGCGGAGATTTTCACGCGGACAGCGATGTTTCGGTGCTCAGTTTCAAGAACTATCGCAATGGCTGGATAGCGCGAGGCCTGCAAATGCTGGGTAGTACCCAAATGGCAACTGCAGCAGGCGACTACCTGGAAGGCGAGACAGTGCAAACGTTTGGCGCGGTTGTAACCGAACCATGGGAACCTGGAGTCAAGGTCATGGATTGGGGTACAACCTGTTCTGCGGCCAAGGCATTCCTTTGCCTGGGTCGCGTTGAGGCTGCGATTCGCTGTGGGGAATATCTGCTTGAAACGCTGGCGAATCAACCGCAGGCGGAACGTTTTTTGTTGAAGCGAGATCTGAACGGGGACTATCTGAAAGACGATGACCCAACCTTCGTGATTGAAATCGGTGGCACCGGTCAGGTCTACTTCCCGCTCGGTTTCGGGATGCTCGTGTTTGCCGATCTGTATGCATTGACCGGGGATGACAAATGGCTCACAGCAGCGGAAAAGCTTTATGACACCGTGATGAAATGTCACGACGAAATCTATTCAGTCATTACCAACCGCAAAGCAGCCTGGGGTGCGGCTCAGTTGTACTCGGTAACCGGTGATGCCAAATACGCGAAACTCAGCCTGGATATCTGGCAATGGACGATGGATACACAAACACCAGAAGGTTTCTGGTTGCGTCATCCTGAGTATTCGTCGCTCGAAGAACAGCCATTGGAATTTACCGTGGACGCCGCGGTTGAAAGCGGTTTGTACATGTTCGAACTTGCCCGTAGCCTGTCCAGTTACCTGACCAAAGATCAATAGATTCATGCGTTCGTCATATGACTATATCATCGTCGGCGCCGGTTCCGCGGGCTGTGTGCTGGCAAACCGTTTGAGCGAAAATCCGGACGTCAGTGTGCTATTGCTGGAAGCTGGCCCTGCCGACAGCAGTTTCTGGCTCAAGGTTCCCGCCGCGTTTATTTACGAATACACCAGCCCACGACACAACTGGCTGTACCAGACCGATCCCGAACCGCAACTCGATGGGCGCCGCGTCTACTGCCCGCGCGGCAAGGTGCTCGGCGGCTCGTCGAGTATCAATGGTATGGCCTTCGTTCGTGGACAGGCGCAGGATTTCGACGGTTGGGCCGCGCAGGGCTTGCCGAGTTGGTCCTACGCGCATTGTCTTCCCTATTTCAAGCGCATGGAAACCTATAGCGGTGGAGAAGATGAATTCCGTGGGGGCAACGGGCCGCTCAAGATTCATCGTCCGGCGCACGCAAACCCGTTGTACGATTATTTTCTCCAAGCGGTGCAGCAGGCCGGCTACCCGCTGTCGCAGGATACCAACGGTGGCCGCCAGGAAGGATTCAGCCCAATGGACCAGAGTATTCATAATGGTCGCCGCAGCAGCACCTCAACCGCCTATCTCGACCCGGTTCGAAGGCGCGACAACCTGACTGTCACGACCGGCTGCCACGTCACGCGGATCCTGCTCGACGGCAACCGCACCCGGGGTGTCGAAGTTCTGCAGGCCGGTCAACAACATCGGATCGAGGCCGGCGAAGAAGTCATCATCGCCGGGGGCGCGACCAATTCGCCACAGTTGCTGATGCTGTCCGGCATCGGTCCTGCCGACGATCTGCGTCGGCATGGCATCGACGTGGTTGGCGACCTGCCCGGGGTCGGCGCCAACTTGCAGGACCACTGGGACTTTCAACTGCAGCAGGAATGCACTCGACCGCTGAGCGTCAATCCCGAGATGTCACTGCTGAACCGCGCAAGGAGCGGCCTCCGCTGGTTACTGAACAAGGATGGCCCGGCGGCAACTAACCAGTCCGAAGTCGCGGGTTATATACGTAGTCGATCGTCGGATCGGCCGGACCTGCAGATCTGTTTCATGCCACTCGCGATCAATTACGAAAAAATGCAGCCCCTTGCGCCGCACGGATTCCTGTTGTTTGCAATGCCGCTACGGCCGACGTCGGTCGGCCGCGTCAGCCTGAAATCCGCCGACCCGTTAGAACCGCCGTCAATCCTGTGCAATTACCTCGAGACCGAGGAAGATCGCCGGGACATGATCGATCTGCTCGAGGTTTGCCGCAATATCGTCGCCCAGTCGGCTTTCGACCCGGTGCGCGGCGGCGAAATCGACCCGGGTCCGGGAGTGCGCAACGAAGCCGATGTACTTCGTTTCGTCAAGGACCATGGCAAACCGACCCACCACCTCTGCGGGACCTGCAAGATGGGTATAGATACCATGGCGGTCGTCGATGAGCAGTTGCGCGTGCACGGGATCGAAGGATTGCGGGTAATCGATGCATCGATCATGCCCTCGATAACCAGTGGCAACACCAATGCGCCGTCGATCATGATTGGTGAAAAGGGCTCCGATTTGCTCGCCGGGCGCAAGCCATTAGACGCACAGGAAGTTTCAACTGAGAACTATCTATGCAAGTTTCTAACCAAATAAGGATGTTTGGCTTTTAATAGCTCGCTTGGACAAGCGGCAAAATTTCGACCCTGAGGAGGGAAAAATGACAAATAAATCAAACGATCCTGGCGCTGACATTACCGATCGGGAGTCACTGGACAAATTTAACGATCTACACTCGTCTTTCGAACATGGAAAAGTAAGTCGTCGCGGATTCATCACAGGTGCTCTCGCGCTTGGTGTTTCACTGTCAGCAGCGTCTGCACTGGTGAATCAGGCCGAAGCGGCGACCGCTAAAAAAGGCGGCCGATTGCGCCAGGCGGTGACAGGTGGCGCAACCAGCGATGTACTCGACCCGGGCCTGATTCTCGACCAGTACATGATTAACCTGCAGTTCGGCCAGTTGCGCAATAACCTCACCGAAGTGGCAGCTAATGGCGAATTGGTTCCCGAACTGGCGGAAAGCTGGGATGCCAGCCCAGACGCGAAGGTGTGGAACTTTAAAATCCGCAAGGGCGTCGAATTCAGCAATGGTAAGTCAATGACATCGCAAGATGTGGTCGATTCGTTAAATCATCATTTGCACGAAAATTCCAAGTCCGCAGCTAGAGGTATCCTTGGTGGTATTGCTGAGGTCAGCGCTGATGGTAAGCATGCTGTGAAAGTAACACTGAAAGGTGGCGATGCTGATTTTCCTTTTATTCTGAGTGATTATCACCTCAATGTGTGCCCCTCAAATGGTGATGGCACTATCGACTGGCAGTCTGGTATCGGTACTGGTGGTTACGTTTTAAAGGATCACGCTCCGGGTGATCGTTCGCTCACTACGCGTAACCCTAATTACTGGAAAGAAGGGCACGCTCATTTCGATGAAGTGGAAACCTACCAGATTGCCGACGTCAATGCCCGTACCTCAGCATTACGGTCCGGTGCGATCGAAGCCATGCAGGGTGTGGAAGTGAAAACCGTTCACTTGCTAAAGCGGGTTCCCGGAGTGGTTGTCAAATCCGTGACGGGTAACAAGCAAATTACGTTGCCGATGCGTACCGATACAGCGCCATACGACAACAATGATCTGCGTACCGCGGTCAAATACATCATTGACCGTAAACAATGGCTCGAATCTATTGCATTTGGATTCGGTGAGCTGGGTAATGACAGTCCTGTTGGGCCTGCCAATATCTATCGTGCGACCAATGAAGAACTGCCGCAGCGCGAGTATGATGTCGACAAAGCCAAATTCCATTTGAAGAAGGCGGGCCATTCGAAGATTAGCCTCCAGTTTCACGCGGCTGATACCGGCTTCACCGGTTCACTCGATGCAGCGCAATTGATGCGGGAGACTGCCGCACCTGCCGGCATCGATATTGAAATCGTTCGTGAACCTAACGATGGTTACTGGTCGAATGTGTGGATGAAAAAGCCATGGGTCGCATGCTACTGGAGCGGGCGTCCGACCGAGAACTGGATTTTCTCCCAGATCTACGCTGCGGACGCGAGTTGGAACGATACCTACTGGAAGCATGATCGTTTCAACGAGTTGCTGATCCAGGGTCGCGCCGAACTCGACGCGGACAAGCGCCGGGAGATTTATGTTGAAATGCAACGGATCGTGCACAATGAAGGTGGCGTTGCTCTGCCATTATTCATGAGTGATGTCATGGCCCATAGCGACAAAATCATGACGCCGGATACGATAGGCAACAACCTGGAAATGGATGGCGCCAAGAGTGGTGAACGCTGGTGGTTTGCCTGATCGCGGTTCAATGATAGCCGAGACTGAAGAGTGGCAGGTATCCCTGCCGCTCTTTTTTTCGCCTGGAGAAAATTTCTGACCCGGGGGATTAAATGTGGGGAACCTCAGACCACGTATTTAACGGTCGGCGGTCTACCCGGTTTGTCTCGGATAACTCGACATCCCAAGGTATCCGCAATCTGGTTTTTGAACCTCTAACGGCCTATGACATAGTTTCCTTTGGTCGCCTGTCAGACGATCTACTGCCGGGACACACCTGGTACCAACAATGAAATCTTCAATCTTGTCTGAGATTACTATTTTAAACCAGTCGCATTTATTGGTAGATAAAGCCTACCAATCAGTGTATTTTTTTCATTTTTGTTTCACAAGCTTGATCGGCAAAATCATCTGCAGTATCAAACCAATAAAACATCAGTTGCTTGCATAGCAATGTAAAACCGATGCGAGGATAAACCAATGGCAATGAGTGAATCATTAAAAAGCACAGACGAGTTGGTAGCGGGTACGCTGGCCGGTGAAAGCAAAAGCTGGAAATGGCACCCGGATATTCCGATTAAGACTTCCCCGCTGTTCGAGTTTCCACCGAACCCGGTCGCTATAATCAAGTGGTATGCCGGGGCCTGGTTACCCGTCACCGAGTTTGGCGTCTATGTTCTCCTGGCCGTAGGTGTCTGGTTCTGGTTGGTCCCGCCACTGGCCGAAATGCAAACCCTGGGCGTCGACTGGATAGCTGCCCTGTGGGCACGCAATTTGTTCATGATGATTGCAATCGCAACCTTGCTGCACCTGTGGCTTTACACCTGGAACCGGCAGGGCGACCACACACGCTACATGCGCAATGCACCCACTGCGAAACATCAGCGCTACTTCCTGGGTGATCAGCTCAAGGACAATATTTTTTATACCCTGGTCAGTGGTGTTACCGTGTGGACCGCTTACGAATCCCTGATGTGGCTTGCCTACGCGAACGGTGTCATCCCCATGGTGACCTTCGCCGATAACCCGGTATGGTTTGTCGGCCTGTTTCTGCTGATTCCGGTCTGGCAGTCATTTCACTTTTATTGTGTGCACCGCTTACTTCACTGGAAGCCGTTGTACGATCGGTATCATTCGGTGCATCACCGCAATATTACCATCGGCCCCTGGTCCGGTTTTTCGATGCACCCGGTCGAGCACCTGATGTATTTAACCTCCCTGTTCATATTTCTACTCGTACCTTCACACCCCTTGCATATGTTGTTTCTGGCTTACTGGTTGACGCTTGCAACCGCGACTTCGCACTCTGGTTACCAGGAACTCCTCATCGGTAATTACCGGACGACTATTGCCGCTTTCTTCCACCAGTTGCACCATCGTTATTTCAGCTGTAACTACGGTAATGTCGATATACCGCTGGATCGCTGGTTCGGCTCATTTAACGATGGCACCTCAGCCGAGACCCGGCGGCTTTTCAGAAAGGACCGGTAGCGATACCCCGAACCGATGCCACGACAGGGTGTGAATGAACGAAAGCGAATTAAAAGATTTTCTCGTCAGTGTTGGTCTGGCACAGGGCTCGCTCAAGCTGACCCGGCTTAAAGGCGGTTATTTAAATTCCGTCTGGAGGTAGCGTATAAGGAGAATAAACGCGGCATTCCTGGCGTCCAAGCAGAAAATCAGTGACAGGATGCGCCTGAATCAACTCTCTACCCGACCATTTAATGGTTGCACCCGCTGAATTTTGTGCTGAATATGC
>Ga0265303_10001030_pt1 | contig 16739 bp, 10 predicted proteins | sample Helome_2_FD_192494 | JGI IMG/M metagenome (GOLD analysis project Ga0265303, IMG submission 192494) | Marine sediment microbial communities from subtidal zone of North Sea - Hel_20160317 (Illumina Assembly) | ecosystem: Environmental > Aquatic > Marine > Subtidal zone > Sediment ... | reverse complement strand
GACGATCAGACTCGTCATTACCGGGGAGGCCTCTTGCTCGCACGCATTGGCGCATTTGTAACCGCCAACTATGACTTACGCGATGCAGTGCGCCCTTATCTGCAATTGCTACATGACGAGTTCGGCTATGTCGCGACACTCGGAGTTCTTGATGACGATAAAGGTGTATACATCGACAAGGTTGAAGCCAGCGGATTTGGCCCTCGCCTGCACTCGGAAGTTGGCAAATCATTTCCGTTGCATTGCACTGCTATCGGCAAGGTTCTGCTGAGCCAAGCCGATGCAGCGACAGTACGACGTGTAACGAATCGAAAACTCGAATCGTTTACACCAAAAACAATAACCGACGCGAAAAAGCTGCGGCTGGAACTCAAGCAAGTTGCGGCTGACGGCTACGCAGTCGATGACGAGGAGATTACCAGGGGCTTCGTTTGCGTCGCAGCTCCGGTTTTCGGTGTCGACGGGGAAGTTGCCGCAGCGATGAGCTGCACAATGCCGAGCTACGTGCGGCAAGAGCGCGGAATACAAATCGAGATAGACGCCGTATGCAAACTCGCCAGCCAGGCATCGGCGGGGTCACCCAGGGTTTGACCTGCTACAGATCAACAAAGTGATAAGGCCCTGACCATTTGAATGTCTTACCGTCTATGTCCAGATTGTGCGCCCTTGATGCTGACGCATCCCGGTTCGACAAGATGAACGTACTGACACGCCCTTCGTTGTCCTCAATAGCGATTGCTGTGTAGTCCTCATCGTCGTAGACGACTTGCAGCTCTGCGATATTGCTATTGGAATTTACCGCAGACTCCGAAACGGGACTATAACTTCCGTGCGGTTCTACCACGGATGCGAAAACGGTATCCTTGGCATCTTTTCTCCGAATCATCAACGCCGCATTTCTACGCAAGTTAAATTCGGGATCGTTGGCGCCGATTCTCGTAAATAACAGTTCGTCCGAAAGATTAGTCGCCGATGTCAAAGTGTAGAACTTGCCGTTGCCCATCCACAGGAACTTGGTATTGTCGGAAGAAGGTTTGCCTCTGCCCTCCAGATACAAATGTTCGTATCCGTTTTTCTCCCCCAGAGCACTCAAGGTCGTTGGCGAGTCATATTCGAAATTAACCTCCATTACCTGCCCCATGAAATAGAACGGCAGATCGTACTGGTTTTCCGTGTGCGAATTTATCTTGAAAATATCCAACAAGAACGGTTTCTCGAAATTCGCGTTCTTGATCAATGCCATCGTCCGATGCATTTCTGTTCCCGAATAAGCGTTTCTTTCTGTGGCACTAACGACCTGAACATCCGCATCGGCGGCATCGAAGAAATAGAGATCTGAATGATGCTGACTACCGACTTCATACTTGCCTTCAAAGTGTGATGTTTCGTTCTGGATAATCGTATTGTGGGCAACGGTTTGCTTGGCCCACGTCGTGTTCTCCTTCAGGTAGTTGCCACCACCTTTTTGCTCGATGTTCACGAATCGTGCGAGACCATAGTCCTGGAGAACTTCTTTACCTTTCTCAAAGAGGGAAAAAGAGAGCTTGTCGTAGTGACCGTGGCTCAAGCCCTGGGCGGCATACTTGAAGACGAGGGTCAGATCCTCGTCTCCATATCGCAAGATGCCCACACCGCCCTGTTGGCCATCGGGCCCGTCGGACAGGTTGACCGACTTCTTCTCAAATGCTTGTGTCTTGCCATCCCGCACGCCCAACGCAACGGAGAATCCTGCGTCATCGAGTAGCACGCGTCCCTGCTCTTCGGCGATGCTCAAGAGTCGTGGATCCTGCCCTCCAACGTGGTACGCGATATCGACCGCTGTGACGAGCGCGCCGGTGTGATAGGACATACCTTTTTGTCCGTCGTTCAACGGAAAGAACTCACCGTCGGCGTCCGACAGGTTCAGGAGCGCGTCGACTGCCTTGAGCAATACGCCGTCCTTGTACGCGAGTATTTGCAGATCTGGTCTGGCATTGTGGAGGCCCTGCGAAAATACGAGAAACGGGTACATGGCGTACCGCTGGTAATATGGGCCCTCTGTGTAATAGCCGTCCGGAGAAAAAGGCTCCGCAAGATTTGCCAGGAACCCGGCTTTCCCGCTGGCGTCATAGATAAACCCGCCATCGTTATCCTTGGCGGCAAGATCAATCTCGTCAAATGGGATGCCATACAGTGCCCGCTCGACAAGTTCATCGTCTCCCATGACGAGACCGATCATGCCGACCGCCGCATTGCCCCAGGTACTGTGGTTGTGAACCCGATTGTAGAACTGTGGATTGTCGACGGAAATATGATCGGCAAACGGCCGGAAGAGATTCTCTTCCAGCGTCTCGCGCTCCTCTGCGGTCAGGAAGTCGTAGACAGTGTCATAGGCCTGGCTCACGTAAACAAGCCAGTTGGCATCGTTCAGGCACTGCCAGAACAGTTTGCCTCTCGCATAAGATCTTTCCTTGGGATGAAGCGGCAGACCTTTGTACATCGCCTCGTACTGAAACAGCATGTCGCGGACATACCGGGCGTACTTCTCGTCGTCCAGTATCTGATACAGAACGCCTGCTTTCTGCAAGATGAAGAAATTGCGTTTGTGCCGTTCGTGCGTGTAACCGCCTGAGTAGTCCAGGGGGATCGGGGTGTCGATGCCAAGTTCGATTTCAGCATCGACTTCCGCCTTGACGCTCGCCAACGTGGCGTCGAACAACGGAACGGTACCCAGTTCCGCCCTGACCTTCTCGACGCCAGCTTTGGTCATGACTAATCTGGGATGATCTCCGGCTTGGGACATCGCCGACACGGCCATGCCCAGTAGCAAGAACAATATTGCGATCCTGTTTCTGAATTTCACTTGACGCGCAGCCTCTCTAGAACCGTGAGCGCGTGAATGACACCGCGCAATTCGGCCAGTCCCTTCAAACGACCGGCGTATGAATAGCCCGGTCGCACTCGTTTGTCAGATTGTTCTTCGCCCATCGTATGGCCATGGTCCGGCCGCATCGGAATCGTACACCGCCCGGACGGCAGACCATGTCGCTGTTGTTCCTCTTCGAGCAGTGCATTGACGATGCCGACGATATCGTTGTCGCCGTCCAGATGATCGGATTCGCAAAACGATCCGTCATCTTTACGCTTGATGTTGCGCAGGTGGACAAAGTAGACACGGTCATGGAACTCATGAATCATTGCTACGAGATCATTGTCGTCGCGCGCGCCGTACGAACCGGCGCACATTGTTAGACCGTTCGCCGGACTCGGCACGGCGTTGAGCAGCGCTCGCGCATCGGCGGCGGTCGACACGACGCGGGGCAGGCCGAAAAGGGAGAACGGCGGGTCATCCGGGTGGATCGCCATGACGACGCCCGCCTCTTCGGCAGCCGGGGTGATCTCCTCCAGAAACGCGATCAGGTTGGCACGATACGCTTCGTCATCGAGCTTCGAGAACCGTTCGATCGCGGCACGAATACTGTCGCGGTCGTAACTTCCCTCACCACCCGGCAGCCCGGCGATAATGTTTCTCTCGAGGGCCGCGCGCGCGTCGGATGACATTGCTTCGAATCGTTCGGTCGCACGAGCGACGCCAGCTTCGCTATAGCTGTTCCTGGCTCCGTCACGCTCGAGAACGAACAAGTCGTAGGCAGCGAAGTCCGTCATCTCGAAACTCAGCGCCTGCGCCTTGTTCGGCAGATCGTAGGTCAGGTTGGTGCGCGTCCAATCGACGACTGGCATGAAGTTGTAACAAACACAATGGATACCTGCGGCGCCGAGATTGCTGATGCTTTGTTTGCAGCTGTCGATATAGCGCCGGTACTCACCCGAGCGCGTCTTAATGTCGTTATGCAGAGGGACCGATTCGACGACTGACCAAGTCAGGCCGGAGTCTTCGATCAATTTCTTGCGCTCCCGAATATCAGAAGGCAACCACACCTCGCCGGTCGGTATGTGGTCGAGCGCAGTGACGATTCCGGCGGCACCGGCTTGCCGGATTTGTTCGAGCGTGACCGTGTCCTTTGGCCCAAACCAGCGCCAAGTTTCTTCCATTTCAGTGAGTCCTTAACCCTACGCGTCGTCTGGCAGGGCGTGCTTGTAAGCTTATCAAGTCTGGTATTGTGATGCGCTATGCGAAGCAAGTTTTCCAAAGCACTGGCATTGTTTCTTCCCGGAATTTTCCTGCTGGGATTCAATATCGGCACCGGCAGCGTTACGGCCATGGCCAAGGCAGGGGCGACCTACGGCATGTCCCTTTTGTGGACCATCGTGGCGTCGTGTGCGGCGACCTATTTCATGATCAACGTCTATGGTCGATGGACGCTGGTTACCGGGGAAACGGCTCTGCAGGCCTTCCGCCGGCATATTCATCCGCTAGTCGGAATTTTTTTCATCGTCGCCCTCACCACCGGGGTAAGCGGCAGTGTGATGGGTGTTATGGGCATCGTTGCGGAAATCAGCTCGGAGTGGTCGAAGGGCCTGGTTGAAGGTGGCATCGAGCCGGTCTGGTTCGCCGCTTTTTTTATCGCGCTGGTTTATTTCATTTTCTGGAATGGCAAAACGCAGTTTTTCGAGCGCAGCCTGGCGGTCATCGTTGCCATCATGGCGGCATGTTTCATTCTCAACTTCTTCATATTGATGCCGCCGCCTGTCGATATCTTGAAAGGCCTGGTTCCGACGCTTCCGGACGTGCCGCTTGACGAAGGCAGAGGTCCGTTTCTCGTCATCGCATCGATGGTCGGCACGACCGTATTCTCGGGCCTGTTCATCATCCGCACGACGTTGGTGAAAGAAGCGGGCTGGACGATTGTCGACGCCAAGAAGCAGCGCAACGACGCAATCGTGGCCGTTGTCATGATGTTTGTTATTAGCGGGTCGATCATGGCGGCGGCAGCTGGCACTTTGTACGTGGAAGGACTTGGACTCGAGAGCGCGACGCAGATGATCGGCTTGCTGGAGCCCCTCGCCGGCTCGTTCGCCACAACGATATTCGTCACAGGCATCGTCGCCGCGGGCGTTTCATCGCAATTCCCCAATGTCCTGATGTTGCCCTGGCTGTTGTGTGACTTTAATCAGTCGGAGCGGGACATGACCTTACCGCACTATCGCACTATCGTCCTCGGTATTTCCTTGCTAGGGCTGGTAGTACCAATCTTCGAGGCGCGACCCATAATCGTCATGATTGTCTCCCAGGCTTTCAATGCCGTCATCCTGCCGGTGACGGTCGCCTGTATTCTGTACCTCGGCAATCGGCGGGATCTCATGGGCGAATATCGAAACACGACAACCACAAACGTCGTGCTCACCGCGATCCTGTTGTTTTCATTCGTTACTACCGCGATGGGAATTCGCGGCGTCTGGCAAATCATCGCGACCTGAATCCTGCACGACTAGTCTGCAAAAAAAGCCCCAGCAAAATGCTGGGGCTCTTCGCGAACTTAGAAGCCATCATGGATGGCGTTCGTTTTCTAGAAGCGGTAGCTGGCACCAATGAGAACTCGACGATCTGTGAGACCTTGGTAACACAGCAGAGCGCCTTCATTGACACAGTATTGATCCCTGTCTTCCTGAGTGATGTTAATGGCCTCAATTCCAACAGTGAGGTGATCGTTGAAATAGTAGTTCACGCTGGCATTGAGCTGTGATCTTTCCTCGTTAACAGCGTTGAAACCCCAGGGGCGGCTGGAAGTACCGACGAAATCGTCTGAACGGTAAGCGTCACGCCATGTGTAACGCATCCTGGCCGCAAGACCGTGTTTTTCGTAGTACAGCGTTATGTTGTAGGCATCTTCCGACAGATCGAGCAATTGCGTCCGCATCGTAACAACTTCCGTGGCACCCAGTGAATTAAAGACAGTCGTAGGACGACTGAAAGCACTTAGGAATTCTTCGCTGCCACTGAAATCCTGGGTGGTGTAGTTAGCGATAAATCCGAACCCGGATGCCCAACCCAACCTATCCTCTAACCTCGCAAGGTCATACTGGAAAGCGATCTCTATTCCTTTCTGCGTGTTCGTTCCAGCGCCATTGATTGTCGTCTGTGTTGGAACACATACGCCCGGAGGAGTACCTGGTGGGGCGAAAACATTTGGATCCGCGATGGGGTTGAAAATACCGCCGTCTTCACACGGGGGGGTAATATCACGGAACCCATTCGCATCTTCGACCGGGTCTGAATCTGTTGTTACAAACAGGCCAGTGCGCTCCTTATGGAAATAGCCAATACTTGCCACGGCCCCGGGTGCGAAATACCACTCAACAGAGAAATCAATTGAAGTAACTTCCTGAGGTTTCAAACCCGGATTACCGAGCTCCACGGGAGGGTTCGGGCTGGTGCTAAACGTAAACGAAGTTGACAAATCGTCGAAGTCCGGGCGCCTGATATCTTTGCCCCAACCGAAACGAACAACGACATCATCGCCCAGGTCTGCAGCCAGGTTGAGTCTTGGCAACGTGAAACTATAACTACCTTTTGTCGATGTTGGCGTTACCTCACCATCCTGAATCCTGTTTCCGATCGAATCAACGTCGGTTTCCAAGTAGCGTAGACCTAGATTTCCGCGGAAGGCACCACTCGCAAAATTCGCCTGCAAATACAAAGCGTCGGTCTTTTCTGTGATATCAAAGAATGCATTGGCAGTCGACGATGGTTCACTGATTCCGCCTCGAGTAGAACCCGTGATAGCCTGGTGTGTAGCAATGGCATCATTCAGTGCGTCTATCACGCCATCTGGGTCAGAAGCCACCTTCTTCGGGTCGATAAGAAGAAAATCAGGAAAATACAGTGATCTGCCATCCGCCTCATTAAAGTTATCGGGGCCTGCAGTCATGACACTCGAAAACATATCGCCAGATGGCGCATCATTCATGTTTCTCAAACCGTAGTTTGAACGAATCTGATTACGGGCACTGCTCGTGTCGTTAAAGCGGTAGCCAAAATCAACTGACGTAAAGAATTCCGAGGAATCCGTCATATCGAGAGATAGATCTACACGAAATGCGGTTTCTTCATTGTCAGCTGTGTCGAATGCTGAATTTACGTCACGCAGCCGATAGTTCGCGGGATCAAGCAATTGTGCCGTCGTCGGCGCATTTGCTTCACTGTTTGCGATACCAGCTGCCAGCGAACCGCCAGTCAGATCGAACTCGATAGGCGTGCCATTCTCATTTGGCCCGACAGGATCAAAAGGCACGTTCGGGTTGATAAAGTTAAGCGTGGTATTGATTCTAGGGGTGTTAGAGTCAGACTCAGAGAGTGAAATCTCCGCGCCCACCGTAAGCCGGTTGCGTTCCCAGCTGCCACCCAACCTGTATAAATTGGTCTCGGTCAAGCGCGAGTCTGTATCACTTGACAAACGCAGGTTTGGATCCCACGGGGAAGCGCCTTGAGCGGGAATAATGCCCCGGGTTGCCGCCTGGATAGAGCCAAGATCCTGCCATCCATTCACGCCGTCCAGTCGTCCAAAGTTGATGGTTTCAAACTCAGTAATATTGGCGTCAAACCTGAGGTTACTCACGCCCGATGTCTGCACCCTGTGGCTTGATTGTCTACCTTCCATATCACTGTAGACAACATCAAAAAACATCGTCAATTCATCATTCGGTGCCCACTCGAACGAACCGGCAATGTTCGTCGTTTCATATTCAAAATTCTCCATCTCCTGAATAAAAAACTGCATTGGCAGAAAATCGAAGTCAGGAGCACTGGGATTATCGCCCGCTGCAACGAAGTTATCGCGATCGGTACGAGGACGGAAGGCGGTGGCATTCTGCTCACTCCAGCTCGCGCTGAAAACGACCCCGAAATCTCCGGAGCCAGTCGACCAATTGTCGCCCCAGGCGGCTGATACCCTGGGACTTAGACCACCTTCGGTCGACATATCATTATCTTCGCCCTGGACGCGGACATGACCCAAGGTATCGGTCAAGGCAAGCGGACGTATCGTTCGCAGGTTGATCGTTCCACCAACAGACCCTTCAATCGTCTTCGCTTCAGATGCTTTAGTCACTTCAACACTGGCAATAATAGCCGCGGAGACATCTTCAAAATCGATGCCGGTACGTCCAGCGCCGGAACCCATGGTAGACACACCATTGATTTCAGTACGGTTTGCATTGGTTCCGCGAATTTGAACACCGGTGCCAACACCAGCCGTACGAGTAATCTGCACACCCGGAATATTCTCCAGAACCTCTGCCAGGTTCTGATCAGGCAGCTTACCTATATCCTCCGCAAAAACTGCTTCGATCAAATTGTCCGATGTTCGTTTTTGGTTGATAGAATTGGCAAGGGATCCTCGGATACCGGTAACGATGACTTCTTCGATAGGTTCATCTTGCGCAAAAGTCGCCGGCGCAAATGCCAGTGCGGTTGCGCTGAGTACCAACGCAGCAATAGTTCGTTGACAGTTCACTTCGTCTCTCCCCTGTGAATTCGATACGATTAGGCTAGCTCTTAGTAGCTTCACCGAACCAATTCTTACATGATTGTCAACCGGCTGTCTATAGCAATACCCTATGATTGGTATTACCTATTTTGCATGCGGCGGCAGGGCCTGATAATCTAGTGTCGCTGGAAACGGCGGCCCACTGTGTCTGCGCTCTTCCCCCCACCGCCGGGCACAGTGGGAAATTTGCGGTTACCACGCGGGACAAATAGGAGGATTTGGAGCTCGACATCCTCGAATTGCTTGAATTTGTCGCAGATTCAGTCGAAAATTGGTATCTGAAAAGGCTGGGCAAATGGTTCATACCGATCCACACTAGAAGGGAATTATGAAGGACAAACGGCTCTACCACTCGATTTCGGACAAAATCAAAAATCTCATCAATGGTGGCGCCTACCCACCGGGCAGCCGGCTGCCCGGCGAGCGGGAGCTCGCTGAGCAATTTGGCGTTAGTCGGGTCACCATCCGCGAGGCAGAAATCGCTCTGCAGTCGCTGGGCTACATCGCTATCAAGACAGGCTCGGGCGTCTACGTTCTGGACCCTGCCGAGAAGGTGGGCCAGGGGCTACCGAATGTCAGCGCGTTTGAACTGACGGAGGCCCGGTCGCTGTTTGAATCCGAGGCGGCGGCACTTGCTGCGCGCGTGATCAGCGATGAATCCCTCCGCCACCTGGACGAGTTGATCGAGACGATGTCGAGCGATGATCCGCAGGATGAGGAGGCCTCGCAACAGGCTGATCAGGAGTTTCACCTCACCATCGCCGCGGCATCAGGCAATGCGGTAGTTCAGTACGTTGTTGAAACCCTTTGGAAAATGCGCACCGAGCTGCCCAACATCAGGGAAGTACATTCGGCAATCTGTCACGACGAAGATGCACACGACCGCGGAGCGGAACACGAGGAAGTGCTTATCGCTCTGCGCAATCGGGACCCGGCTGCCGCGCGGCGGGCGATGCAGAAGCACTTCACGCGACTGCTGGGGTCCATGATCGATGTGACCGAAGAACTGGCGCTCGAAGAAGCTCGCAAGAAGTCCTCGGAAAGCCGACAGCGATACCTCAATAGCGTTGCGCACAGCCACGCCAAGTAGTTGGCACCAAAAGCCCTATTGACACCATCCTGACGCTAATTTAGACCAATATTTCATACCAGTTTTTGATTTGGTATGGAATATTGGTTGAAAAATTAGCTAGCCCAATTTACGATACGATCACTTTTGTCAGGGATTGAGTCGATGAATAGCAAACGGAGTTCGATGTGAAACGTCAGAGCGATACGTTCATATTCGGTGCCAGTGTTCCGCGGGAGTCTGTGGGCGATGGGATTGTTCGCCAGCTTATGGGCTGGAACGACTCCATTTTGGTGGCGCGTGTAGAGTTTGACGAGGGTGCCGTTGGCTACAGACATGCACATGAACACTCACAGGTTACGTACGTTGAGAGCGGTGAATTCGACGTATTTGTGGACGGTGTCGAGCAGCGCCTCGGGCCGGGCGACAGTTTCTATATTGAACCAGATCTCGATCATGGCGCGGTCTGTCGTAAGGCTGGCGTACTACTGGATGTTTTCAGTCCTGTTCGGGAAGATTTTCTGAACGAGGATGAATCATGAAGAAAAGCGGTCTCAGGTGGTTCATTGTATCGCTCGTGGCGATTGCGACGGTGATCAACTACATCGATCGGGGCGCACTCGGTTTTCTCTGGCCGGAGATTTCCGAAGACATCGGTCTGTCGAAGACAGACTATGCGATTATCCTCAACGTCTTTACATTCGCCTACGCTTTCGGTCAGACGCTGTTCGGCAAGATCTTCGACTGGATCGGTACACGCCTTGGTTTCATCCTGTCCATAACCGTTTGGTCGGCGGCAACCATGCTGCATGCTACTGCCGCAGGTCTCACCAGCTTCGCTATTTTTCGTGGTCTACTCGGCGTTTCCGAAGCAGGCAACTGGCCAGGTGCTACCAAGGCAAATGCGGAATGGTTTCCAATCAAAGAGCGAGCGCTGGCACAAGGCATTTTCAATTCTGGCGCGGCCATTGGTGGAATTATCTCGGCCCCAATAATCGCGTACCTGTTTGTCTATCTGGAAAGCTGGCGAGCTACGTTTATTACAGTGGGTGTGATCGGGCTGCTCTGGCTGATTCCATGGCTCATCGTTTACAAATCGGGACCGGACAAGCACCCATGGGTGTCAGAGTCGGAACGCAAATACATACTGAGCGGACAAAGAAACGCTGAAACGAATGAGGTAGCAACCTACGCACCCGGTGCTGCGGAGATATTGTCCCGCAAGGAAAGCTGGGGCGTAATTATGGCCTCCTTCTTCCTCGATCCCATTTGGTGGCTATTTGTCGGTTGGTTGCCCCTGTATCTTTTCGAGACGTATGGGTTCGGCGTAACGGAGATCGGAAAATATGCGTGGATACCCTATGTTGGAGCAATGTTCGGCGCCTGGTTTGGTGGGCTTTTGGCGCAGAATCGGATCAGCGCCGGTTGGACGGTCAATAAAGTACGAAAGTTTGTCATCGGTTTGGGTGGACTCATCATGCTGGTCTCGCTTTTGATGACTATGAAAGCGGCGACGCCGATGATCGCTGTGTTGCTGATGGCCGCAATTCTTTTTGGCTTCCAAACTGCCGTTGGGAACATTCAGACACTGCCGAGTGACTTTTATAGTGGCGAATCCGTTGGCTCGCTCGCAGGCTTTGCAGGAACAGCGGCCAAGCTCGCCGTCGTCGGGCTGAACTTTCTGATTCCTATCATCACCGTGAATAGCTACGCGCCCGCGTTTGCAGTTGGGGCCGGACTGGCGATTATGACGGTCCTCTCGGTCTGGATTCTCTGCGGACATATTCAACCTCTTAATCCCCGTTCGGCTAGTCCTGCCTGACACGAATAACAAAGGAAGACATAATGAAAACCCTAGAAGGAAAAGTCGCAATAGTCGCTGGTGGTTCCAGGGACATTGGCAAAGCAGTATCGATCAAGCTTGCAGCAGGCGGTGCAAAAGTCGCCGTAAATAGCTTCAGGAACAAGGATCAGGGCCTCGAGACAGTACAGGAAATTAAAGACGCCGGCGGCACGGCTATTCTGGTTGAAGGTGATATGACCAGCGCCGACGATGTTGAACAACTGGTTTCGGCTACACGCGAGGCTTTCGGCGACTCGATCGACATTCTCATCAACGTTGTTGGTGGCCTGGTTGCCCGCAAGTCGCTGCAAGAAATGGATGAAGAGTTCCTCGATTTCGTCATGAAGCTCAACTACAACAGCACGTTTCTGACAACGAAGAGTGTAGTCCCTTATATGGGAGACGGTGGCGCAATTGTCAATTTCGCATCACTGGCAGGCCGTGATGGCGGCGGACCCGGAGCAACCGCTTACGCAGCTTCGAAGGGCGCGATCATGACCTTTACGCGAGCGATGGCCAAGGAGCTCGGTCCTTCCGGAATTCGCGTCAACTGTGTTTGTCCCGGAATGATCGCCACGACTTTCCACGATGAGTTTACCAAGGACGCCGTTCGTACGAACGTTGCGGCCGGCACGTCATTGAGGCGAGAAGGCGACGCAACGGAAGTCGCGGACCTCGTCGCCTATCTTGCTTGCGACGAATCGAGTTTCCTGACAGGTAACAGCATCGACATCAATGGCGGACTGGCCTTCTCGTGACAACCTCCAGATTGCGGCTTCTACCGCTTGTCCTGACCGCGGCGCTTGTTTCATGCGCACAGGATCCCCGGGAAGACAACGGCAATCTCGTTAGAACCATCGAAGAATTTGATGCGGCCATTGCGACACTGCAACCGGGTGACAAGGTCATTCTCGCAAACGGCACCTGGACCGATGTCGAATTCGAGCTCAAGGCAGAGGGTCTGCCGGACCAGCCAATCGAATTGACGGCCGAGGAGCCGGGCAAGGTGATTATCACCGGTCAGTCCAACCTCGCATTTTCGGGATCGCACATCGTCGTCTCAGGGCTGTTATTCATAGACGGATATACACCAACCAGCGAGGTCATCTCTTTTCGAACCTCGAAAGAGGAGCTCGCCAACAATTCCAGGGTGACTAACACGGTCATCGACGACTTCAGCAACCCAGAGCGACACGACTCCGACACATGGGTAGCGATCTATGGCAAGAACAACCAGTTTGACCACAACTCATTGATCGGCAAAGGGAATCGCGGTGTAACCCTGGCAGTCCGGTTGAACACGGAAGCCAGCCTCGAGAACGGCCATGTGATCGAGTACAACTACTTCGGTCCGCGAGAAACTCTCGGTTCAAATGGTGGCGAGACATTGCGAGTTGGGACAAGCCATTATTCCAGAGAATACTCCAATACGGTTGTTCGAAATAACTACTTCGACCGGACCAGTGGCGAGCTCGAAATCATCTCTAGCAAGTCGTGCGGCAACGAATATCAGGGCAATGTGTTTTTCGAAAGCCAGGGCACTTTGACCATGCGGCACGGTCATTACACGCTTGTCGAGAACAACTACTTCCTGGGGAACAGAATTCCGAATACTGGAGGCATCCGAATCATCAATGAAAACCAGACGGTTAGAAATAATTATCTGTCTGGATTGACCGGCCACCGATTCCGAGGCGCACTCGTAATTATGAACGGCGTCCCTAACGGTCCGATCAATCGATACGACCCGGTCATTGATTCAGTCATGGACAACAACGTCGTCATCGACAGCGACCACATACAGCTAGGCGCAGGAAGTGACGAGGAACGCTCGGCACCGCCCACCGGCTCAACGATGCACAACAACATTTTCATGAGCAGGACGAATCTCGACCCATTTACCGTGTACGACGACGTCTCGGGCATCAGCTTTGATGGCAATCTATTGAATGAAGAAGCGACTGTTCCGATAGACCACGGGTTTGAAAAAGTACCCTACACCGTCGCAGAGAACGAACATGGATTGCGCGTACCGGACCAGGCGTTGGTTGACCAGATCGGGTTTGGCGACGTCAAGTTGCCGGTTACCAAGGAGGAAACTGGTGCGGACTTCTATGCGAAAGTCGGCAAGGTCGTGGCGTTCCAGAGTGGCGGCACCCTCGCTGTTACAGCTGGCACGAACACGATTGTGGAAGCGCTCGACAACAGCCAACCTGGCGACACCATTCTCCTCGAAGCTGGCGGCGAGTACCTGCTGACGAAGTATGCATTCATCTATCACCCGATTACGATAAGAACGGAGAACGGTGACAAGGCCGTTATCCGCACCGGGAAGTCGAGTTTCTTTCGCATAGAAAACGGCGGCGCCCTGGAGCTGGAAAACCTTTGGATCGACGGCGCAGAGTCCCCCGACCAGGCAGGCAACAGCGTGATCAGCACCAGCAAGTATTCCATGAATCGCAATTACTCGGTTGCCATTCGCGACTCCAGAGTTACCAACCTGGACGTGAATCACACGTTCGACTTTCTCAAGGTGTACAAAAACACTTTCGCTAACTCGATCGAGATTCTCAATACCGAGATGACCAACATCACCGGATCGATTCTGTCCCTGGACAAGGAGACCGAAGACCTGGGTATTTACAACGTCGAGAATGTCAGCATCAAGGGCAGCAAATTTACGGACGTCCAGGGATCGGTCGCCAATATTTACAGAGGCGGCACGGATGAGAGCACGTTCGGGCCGATTGTTGTCGTCGAAGGAAACGAGTTCACGAATACAGGTCACGGCGCGCGCAACAAGACCGAGGCTTCTCTCAAATTCCACGGCGTGCAAAAGTTGCATGTTTCAGATTCGACCTGGAGCAACAGCGCCCCGCTCGATTTGCACATGACGAACGGTGAGCCTATTACCGTAATCAGCGATGTTGTGATGGAAGATACCGGTCAGATACGCGCCAATAACAACGGATACGAAATCGACAACGTTGTATATAGGTAGTTAGTCTGCAGGCATAACTTCGCTGATGCTGAAGTTGGCGAAGCGAACGTCTTCTTCCTCAGGACGGAGATTGTCCCAATCAAGTATGGAACGATAGATACCCCACTTGGGGCGCACGAAGTGGCTGGCGTCTTCGCCACGCCACAGATCCAGGCCGCGTTCGTCAATATCGAATATGACTGTGTCGTCGCGCATTCGCGTAACTATCATGCGGAGGTCGCCGGACTCAGCAAATGTGACGCGGCAATACGCCTCGAGCCACTCACCGGTGACCATGCTCCAGTCTTGCCGCTGTAAGATAGTATCTTGTTGCAGCGGACTGAAACGCACCTCGATACCATCCTCGCCACTGCGCTCAGCGCCCGAGATGGTCAATATCGGATGGCTGCTGTCACCGCCGACGGCTTTCAGCTGGAAAAAATGCGAGAATCGCGTGGACACTGCCATGTCGGCATTGATCCTGAACTTCCAGCGATAAATAAAGGTATCGTTTTCGAATCCTTTGACCGCTTCTTCTGACTTGTCGTAGGTCTTTATTTCGTTGCGCTGTCGATCGTCGTTCTCGACACGGTCGCGATCGATGTCGATATCGCGGTGAATAATGAACACGAAATGATTGCCGACTGTCGCGTCGCTGTCCTCGTAAATGTGCCGTACCGCGGGGTGGTTGATCGGGTACAGATCAGGTGCTTCGATCGGGCCCGGCACGTAGTCGCCACCAAAATCGCGGATAAGGTCGTAGGCGTCGAGCCCGACCATATCGCCATCGGCATCCAGCGTGCGCGTGGTCAGCACATTAAATGCAACGGTGTCGGTTGGTGGTGTCGCGACGGGTGGTGGAGTAACAGGCGGCGCCGGGTTACTACCACCGCCGCCGCTGGAGCTACAGCCGACAAGCACGAGTAACGCTGCGGTGGCCGACAGGCTAGTGCTCGTCTTAATCGTGACTTGCTTCGAGTTCGTAAAACGTAACCTGGTCAAAATCAGTCCCGTCTCCGGTGTTATTTTGTGTGTAAGCGCCGGCCTTGAAATACATCCACTCAGTCAGGACGTCGTAGCCACTGTTCTGTTGCCGCATATCCACGTAATTGTGACCGATGATGGGCCCAGTACGGTCACCGCGCCTTACAAGGACATCAATACGAGCATCTTGTTGCGTGATCTCGTAGGAGAAAATTTCATCCAGTGCAATGCCATTTACCGGGTTCGCATCATCGGAAGGCGCATTGTCCAGATTGCCATTAACAGGTCCGAGCACAGGGAAATAAATGTCATCCGAGTTTCGGATCTCATGTGCCAGATAAATAAAGCCGCGCTCATTCTCAGGGTATTTTCGATAGTACAGACGCGCAGGTTCGTCGCCCTCCGCGTGAATTTGCCCGATGACCACTCGACCAACTTTATTGCGATCGCCCGTTTCAGTAACGTGGTTAATGGCGAGCGTGCCGCGCAGCACACCATTACGTCCCCCTACCGTTACTCCTGGATCCGGTTGATAACCCAGTATCCAGTTGTTTCGGTTCACCCCTCGAGTACTGATACTGGTATCGCCACGGCGTAGCATCTCGCGAAGTTCCGAACGCGTGTAGCTTGTGTTAGCAGATGTTTTGGCGCCGCCAATGGTGGAGCGAAACACCATGCCGCCGGCAGGGCCGGTGAAGAAAAACCCATCCGTAAACCCGTTATCCAGATCAGTTTCACTTGCGGTATCGGAGATTCCATTGCCATCGAGATCCGCTGGTGTATTCAGCTTCCAGCTGATCAGTTCAAAGTTTGATCCTGGTGGCTCAGTTGGGTCGAGCGCAAAATCGGCAGCAACGACATTTCCAGGTTCCAGGACTGTCGTTGCCGCGTCGAGGGTGCAACCAAAAGCAGTGCCTTCAATGATTGCATTGTCTGCATTCAGGGAATTGCCGTGACTTTCTATGCGGACATACTGTGCCGGCGTATCGGGCGTGTCATACCGTTCAAAACTCTGGGTCTCGCCAGAGGATTGTTGATCGTTCAGCATCGGCACAAAACTCACGCCATCTTCGGAGGCAAGAATGCTGAACGAGGCAATGCGTTGATCGCCCTCAAACCAGGCGATACCGACTTCGCGCACCAAATGCCTTGCGCCCAGGTCAAGAGTGATCGTCCCTGGATCACCTGGAGATTCCCAGCGCGATACCGGATCCAGAATGTCGTCAACCGCCATGTCCGGTCCGTTGCCGGCACCGCTCAGACCGTTATCCGTGGCAGCAATCACGTTGATGAGGTGATTGCCGGCGCACGTCGTTGGCGCCGGGGGAGGAACAGGCGGCGCTGGGGGATTGCCGCCTCCACCTGATGATCCGCCGCCACATCCTGCGATCGCAAGCAAGCTGGCGACCAAACTGGCTCGATAATTCATCTTCCTCA